>ERZ835109.1610-NODE-1610-length-17619-cov-3.641710_pt1 | contig 17619 bp, 10 predicted proteins | sample MGYA00519946_ERZ835109 | MGnify/ENA primary metagenome ERZ835109 (study PRJEB31850, sample SAMEA3708771) | human gut metagenome | biome: human gut; feature: human-associated habitat; material: faeces | place: China | collected 2014 ...
TCTTTCCAATCGGCGGGAATATCGATGTCCCGACGGTAGACTCCCACGGGATTGGCTTCCGGAAGGCTGGGAGGCTGCGGATTACGGGGCTTGAACTCATAACCGTGGTTGGTGTAGATAGCCACTCCATACCCTTGTACTTCCCAGTTGCCCGGGACTTTGATATCATTCCAGGAGTCCGTGCTCACGGAAGGGTCGGTGATATTGGCGGGAAGGTCTTTGTAGCTGTCTGCAAAGAAGAACTTCCATGTACCGTTCAGCAACTGATAATAGTTGCTTTTTTCAAACTTCCCGGTAAGTGCATCAGTCCGGTTATCGTACGTCATGAAGGAAGTACGCGGATATTCTTTATTGACCGATACAACTTGCACATCCTGCCAGTAAGGTTTGTCGGATGTCTTTTCGGCCATAGCGCCTGTTGTTAACAGAGAGAATATTCCTGCCAGTAATAGGTGATATGATCTGTATTTCATGTTTTTCAATCTTGTTTCTTTTTTTATTTAACTTTGATATGGTCGAAGCCTTCCCCATAAACTCCGATAACGGCACTTTGCGATACAAATGCGTTGGGGTCGATATCTTTAATCAGTCGGAAGATGATGGTAGACTCCCGCTTTTTGGCAAGCACAAACATCATTTTCACTTCTCTGCCTGTGTAGAAGCCGGTTGCATTGATGATCGTCACTCCACGGTGAGGGTATTCGTTGATGTGTCGTCCTATCTCCTCATATTTATTGGATATGATAAAAAACTGGACAGACTGACGTGCGCTGTTTACTACCTGATCGAGGACGAAACTGCAAATGTAAAGTGTTGCAAATCCGTATACCACCTTCTCCCAGTCCTTCAGAACGAAATAACTGGAGGTAATGATGATCATATCGCAGATCAGTATGACTCTTCCCAAGGTTATGTCCCGGTATTTGTTGATGATGGCGGCAATGACGTCCGTACCGCCGGTGCTTCCGTTGGCGCAGAACGCAACTCCGATACCGCCGCCACAGAACGATGCTCCGATGACGCATGCCATGAAAGGTTGGTCGCGAAGAAGGGAAACGCCTGATGCCAGTTGCTGGATAACGGACAGGAAGAAAGTCAGGGTGAATACTCCAAAAATAGTTTTAATACAGAACTTTAATCCCAATAACTTAAGCGCAAGCAACAATAAGAAAAAGTTAATGCTGAAATATGTATACTGTACCGGGAATCCCGTTGCCCAATATACAATAGATGCAATACCCGGCACTCCGCCCGTCGTAATGTCGTTGGGGAGTAGGAAAACGGTCCATCCGATGCCATAAAGTATCATACCTACGGCGATCATCACATAATCTTTGGCTTCCCGAAGGATAGTCTGTCTAGAGGGTTTTAAAATATCTGCTTTCATATAGGTGATTATAATAATCAGTAAAGTGCCGAACATGAACTTACGGATAACCTGACTTTTTCCCAGTCTGGCTATCCGTAAGTTTATATATTAATAAGGTATAATGGCTTATTCGGCAAAAGCATGTCTGTAACCTTGCACTTTGTTCCATCCGCCACGGGTGAAATCAGGAACTTCTACCGGAGCAGAACCGTTTTCGATGGAGAGTCTGGTCAGTTCGGCCATACAACACCATTCTGCGAGGTCGTAAACGTCCATGTCCAGTGGCAAACCATTGCGCAGACAGTATACCAGACGATAGTCCATGATATAATCCATACCGCCGTGTCCACCTACTTTCTTGGCAGTTTCTTCCAGTTCTTTGTGAATAGGATCTTTGTATTTAGCCATCAATGCTTTTTTTACATCTTCAGATACAGAACCGTGTGCGTTCAGCTTTTCGTGATTCGGCACATCATTAGAGTCTACTTGTGTAGGTCTCAGACAGTATTCCTCAATCGGATATTTGCTGGCATAGCCATCAGCTCCAACTACCTGGTACATACGGCTGTAAGGACGGGGAGTCATTACATTGTGCTGTATCAGCATTGTTTTGCCGTTCTCCGTACGGATGAGGGTTGTGGTCTGGTCTCCGTTCTGGAAGTCTTTTACTTCTTTTCCGGTAGACTTTTTAATGTATGCCGGACCGTTCACAGCTTTGGTGTCCATAGCTACGAGAGTTTTCATACGGTCGCCACGGTGAATATTGAGTACCTGGCAAGCCGGGCCCATACCATGAGTTGCATATACATCACCACGATGTTTCTGATTGTAGTCCATACGCCAGTTGTTCCAGTAATACGGCCAGAAGTCTTCCAGATTGTGTATATAAGCACCTTCTACGTGAAGTACCTCACCGAATACACCTTGTTGTGCCATATTGAGTGAAGTCAGTTCAAAGAAGTCATATACGCAGTTTTCCAGTTGCATACAGTGTTTGCGAGTCTTTTCAGAAGTGTTGATTAGCTTCCAGATTTCATCCAGTGTCATAGCGGCAGGTACTTCGATGGCTACATGTTTGCCATGTTCCATAGCGTATACACCCATGTCTGCATGGTGTTTCCAGTCTGTAGCTATGTATACCACGTCGATATCGTCACGTTCGCAGAGCTTTTTCCATGCTTTTTCGTCTCCTGCGTAGGAAGCTGCTTTCGGCAGACCGGCTTTCTCCAGTATCTTTTGAGCATTTTCAACACGTTCGGGGAGAAGATCGCATAAAGCTACAATCTGAGTTCCCGGAATATGTGTCCAGCGTTCAACCGCACCGGGACCGCGCATTCCCAATCCGATAAAGCCTACACGAACCGTTTCAAGTTTAGGAGTAACGAGTTGGATTACATCTTGCTGATTTGCCGGACGAGCCGGAGTTTCTACTTTAATCGGAGAGAACTTTGCTTTTGTCTTTTGAGCAAAACTGGTCTGGCAGGTCAACAATGCAAGACCGATGAGTGTGTTAAGTAGTAGTTTCTTCATCTTTCTTTTAATTTTTAATTGGGGGTTATTAATTGGTTTTTCATTTCGGTGTCAAAAATACTAATTAATTAATCAATCCAGTGTAATTATTGTAGATATTTTCATTGCCCGTCTATATTTTTGGTAGAAAAAGAGTCGCACTATTCGCTATGTTATAATGATATTTTCGGCATCGCCCGAACAGTGAGCGATGCCGTTTCTACATCTGTAATGTGTGTTAAGTTAAATTATTCTTATAACAGAATACGTTTTCCGTCAGCTTGTACGGCATATAATTTGGCATTCACCATCAATATAGATGAAGGAATCTCGAAAGTCGTGAAGGTAGAAAAATAAAGTAATTTTCCATTTTCATCATTCTCTCTGAGTTCAAAAGCCACAGCTTCATCTCCGTTTTGGATGGAGACCTTGCGTCCTGCCAGCTCTGCCGTGATAGCTTTGGTTATCTTCTGATTTTCTTTGAATTGAGTGTAATATCCGACATCTCCGACTGCCGAATAGCGGTAGTCATTCGGTGGAAACTCACTTTTCTTTCTGTCTTCAATGTATTGGAAAGCATGTTTCGGGGCAGGGAATTGTGCCATGTATTCTTTTGCTTCCCGAATCATCGCATCACTTACATAGTATTTGTATGTTCCATACTGTTCGATAGTCGTATTGACAGGTTCGAAGAATCCCCACATCTCGAAAAAGTCTGTCAGGTTCTGATTGGCGGCTTTACTTGCCATTTTGGCAAATTCAAGTTGCTTTTTCCCGGGATCTTCACCTTCGGTCATATTCACTTCACGCATCAGTTTGAAAAGTGTTTGCCAGAAATCTGTTTTATATTCGCATCGGTGATAGTAAATCCATAGTTGCCAGTTCATTCTCATATGCGTTTCTGTGTCTTCGTTCTGGTGGGTTGCGTCTCCCATATTATACCAAGCCTGCCCGTTGGCATAACGGGCGGTTGCAACGCTTCCTAACCCGTTACCACGCGATTTGTATTTTCCTAATTTATAGATAATGAAATTAGAGAACAGATTATTAGATGATTCGGTAGAACTGGCCCAGTTAATAGCTGCCTGATGAACATGGCCAATTTCATGAGCTGGTCCCCACGCGTTATCTTCCGCCGCCATTACATTATCTTCCAACAAGATATTGCCTAAGTAGGTATAGACAAATCCGATTTGATAGTCAGAAGCCCACATATAACTTCCTTCCGGTGAGATGGCAAATAAATGGTTGTTGACTTGTGATGGGCGTACATCGTCAATTCCCATTAATTCTTGTTGCCAGCCGACAATGTTATCCCATAGATGGATGGCTGAGAGGATGTTGTTGGGTACATATTCCAATAATTTGTTGCGGTGGAAATAGAACATGATCTTTTCACCGCGTATGCAGAAGTATTTGTGTGTTGATTTTTTCAATAATTCAGCGTATTTTTCGTCTGTCTTATGTTCTTTCAGGTCGAAGAAACCGTTCACTGTGCCACTTCCGAGTGGTATGTGAATTTTGATGGGTTTTGCTGTATTTGAAGTCAGTTCGGTGTTGTACATGACAAACAATTGTCCTTCTCCTTTCATAGTCAGTTTGTTGACTCCGGGATTTAGCATATAGACATCGCCTGAAGAAGCAGTTTGCTTGTATTCTGTTCCTGTTTCCCAAATACACTGCATTGAAATATTCTGTCCGTATGTGTCACCAACCAATACGATGATATCGTCTCCTGCCTTGACGGATATACCAGTCGGATTGTCGAGATCACTATATTTCTTAGTCATTAATTTATCCGCCCATTCAGCAATATTACTGTATGGTTCATAGCTGCGAATGCGAAATTCTTTTTCCCATTTGTCGTATGTATTGTCACGAACCGCTTCTGCTATTCTGACGAAATAGTCTGGCAGAGCTTGTATCTGTTCGTTGGTGACGTTGTTCTTTATTTCCGTACAAGTTATATCGGTGAATACGGTAAGAAGTTGTTTATCCAGTGTTTTATCCGTATTTGTTTTGTAAAATTCCATTTCATCACAGCTTACAAAATCACCCAGACCGCTTAATACTTCGAATTTGATTCCGGTCGCTTTTATGCCTTCTGAAAATGAAACTTTGGAAGGAGCATTCTGCTCTTTAAAGTCATATTCTCCCTGTAATGTATAATCTGATCGGTCAGGATTGGTTGTTGTATATACTTTGACCTTTCCGAAGTTTCCATTACCGGATCGTGTATAATAAATTAAGTAGTCTATTTCCGTATCTCCTTTAAAATAGTATTCCAGCGTGACAGGGAATTTGGCGGATTGTCCCCACGGAGTGTGGAAAGGGGCAGCTCCATCAGTTGAAAATTTGCCATCATATGTATTTTCAATATCCTGTCCCTCCTGATGCTCACTCGCTTTGCCTCCGGTTGGTGTAACCTTGATGTCACCCTCAACAATTACTTCGCCTTTGGCATATTGATTAACGGTGATAGTATAGGTAGCAGTAGTTGATGTTACTTTTATGTTGGCTGTTCTTTTGGTTTCGCCTGTATTTTCATTCACTGTAATTCTCAGGAAAGTTCCTTCTGCTGCTGTCTTTTGTTTTGAGCATTGTAGCCAGTTTGCTTCATAAGAGACACTCCATTGAGCTAACTCCATAGATGTGTTAATTGGAATCTGGACAGACGTACTTGATTTATCCAGATTTTGTATCAGATATTCTTCACTGATACTGAAGGAGCTATTTATAATCGATTTTTCGGTATCCTTGCATGCCAGTGAAACTGTGAATAGAGTAAAAAGGGCTAACAGGTTAGTAATGAATCTTTTTATTGTCATTTTTTTGCTGTATTAGTTTTTAAGATAGATGAGGTATAAAAGGGTGAATCAAAAGTCTGACTCACCCTTTGTCTCTCATTTATTATTCGGACAGTATGAACAGACTAAATTCGCTCCATACAAAGAAGGAACCACCGGTCCAGTTGCTTTCACATTCAAAGCGTAAGGTGTTGGCAGCATTGTCTATTGAAACGTCGGGAGAAACATAAACTCCTGCAGCACCTGACGGGAGACCATCTTCATCCCACGCAAAACGCTTGTAAAGTTGTAAATTGTTCTCATTCGTTCCTGTATATAAATTGAACCATACCAAAGCGGCATTTCCGTTATTTGATCTGTTTGTATAGGTGAAACGGAATGTCTTAGTTGATACGGGCAATTTTACTTGAACATAATGCTTGTCGGCAATTGATACACTCCACGCGCTGTGGAAGTAGGTACCTATATCTCCATCCAATAAATTAGCTAAGGAACCTTCTGACGGTTCTATTGCATTACTGGAAAGCATGTCCGCTGTCAGACTGTATTTTTCAACAGATGCAACCAGTATAAATGGATTCGTGTCGAATTCGAAACCGTCTTTTCCATTAATTTCCAGAATCTTTATACCCACATTTCCGGAGGTCTTCGTAAACTTAGGGATATTAACTTGAACAGAAGATGTGTTTCCAGGCTCAAATGAGATGATATCCGAAACCAACGTTGCTCCTTCTAAGGTAGTAGTAGTTTCATCAATTGCTACTTTACAGGTGAAATTCCATTGGTTTTCGACTTGCAATCCTAAATCAAGAGCAATGGTGCCTCCACTTTGGGGCAGATATTTAGTCACGGTTCCTGAACTGGATTCAGTGACTGAAAGAGAGGGAGTAATAATCTCCGGTTTCAGAACTAATGTGTTTTTATCCGCCAGGATGGAATCGGATGTACTGGTCAGCATGATTGGAAGGACACACGTTTGTCCCTCTTCAAGAGTCTGCTCAAAGATTTCTATCTCGTTGGTATTCAACTGTAAATTGATGATCTTATAGGTTTCAGCAGAAGAATAATCGAGTTCTTCCATGTTGAACGAATAACAATTGGCAGGCATTGCCACATAGTCCAAACCTCTCTCGGAGATATACTTCTCAAAATTGACTGCATCCATTGCACCGATATGGGCAGAAGCTGTCAATGTGGGTTGACTTCCGGATTTAATGACCGTTATTGAATAGTTAGTAGCCTCTCCTGTTTTATAAAGATCTACGGCTTGCTCACCGGTGGTCTGCAGTGATAGTATTTTCTCATATTCCTGCGGATAGGTATCGTCATAATTGTCGCAGGAAGTATTCATCAGAATCATCCCGCACAAACACAATGCTATTGATATATGTTTCATATATATTCTATATTGTTATGAATGAATAAAAAATAATTAATATCCGGGTGCTTGTACCATTTGCGGATTTTTGTATACTTCGTTGTAGAATACCGGATTCAGGTACATGCGGTTTTCCCACACATAAGGTGCATCAACTGTAGTTCGTTTATTAAATTCTTCGAATGTGGGACTTTGAACTTCTGCATTCAATCCTTCCCGTTTGTTTGCTCCAAAGTACTTGGCTCCTTCTGCCCAACGGCGGACATCGAAGAAGCGGTGACCTTCGTTCCATAATTCAACAAAACGTTCATTGTGTACCCAGTCTTTTATTGTCATATTATTTGTGATATCAGCCAATGTTAATTTAGGGATTCCGGCACGTTCACGAACAGGATTTAGTGCATCAATGGCTTCCTGTGTATTTCCTAATGCTGCATGGCATTCTGCTACGTTTAGGTAGAGTTCGGCCAGGCGGAATAAGATAGTAGGTGCGCTTGTTCCGCTTGTAGAACCGCCGGCTGTATAGAATTCAGTTACCGGATCAACAAACTTTTGTGTCAGGAACCCTGTGACACTATGGTCACGATTAAATAGAGACGGATTGTAACCGTGCATTTCCGAATTCCTCATTTCCAGTTTCAGAGGAGAACCGGCCGCAAATTTAGTTCCGTAGTCACCACCGTCAAAAGCCATCCATGCATAGAAACGAGGTTCACGACCCACATTCAATTTGATAATGTCTTCCCGTGAAGAGATACCTGCTGACTCAAACCATTCAGAGGAAGGAGTAAAGTCAAGGTCTTTTTCAGGTAGTTTCCCGTTAGCTGTATAGAAATGTTCGAACGTATATAATGTAGGAGATACACCACTATAACCAGCATGCCATGTTCCATCCGATTTCTTCAGAATACGAAGCGGATAACGGGAATAAAAATCAAACTGGTTGGATAATCCCCAGATAATTTCTTTGTTTCCTTCAGATTCACGTGTACTTACGGCATAGCGCATCTTCATTACGTTTTTCAGGAATTCTTTATTATCTTCCACGTCTGCTACTCCGGGAACAAAAGGTAAGTTCAGGGATTGTCGGGAGTAATATTCGTCGTCATCGTAAAGTTCACGGTCACCGGAAGTTGTAGCTAATGTAAGTGCTTCCTGACATGCGGCCAGTGCTCTTTCCCATTTGCTCTTGTCATAAGTATTGCTTACCAAAGCTTTACCGTAACCCGGAGTCTCGAAATTCTCATTCTGCCAGTTAGGGTAGGGGAAACTTCCGTTCCATAAAGGAGATGCGGCATAAAGTAACAAACGTGCTTTTACAGCTTTAGCTATAGTAGATGTAGCGCGACCCCATTCATTGGTAACGGTGCGGTTGGCAGGAAGTACTTTGGCGGCTTCATCCAGCTGGTTCGCAATCCAGTCTACACAATAGTCAAAGTGAAAACGTCCATTATACTCTGACGTTGGGGTATCCATCGGAATGTACGAGTCTGTAATTGGGATGGGACCATATCTTCTTAAAGTAGCGAAGTGGTAATAAGCTACCAGGAATTGGCATTCGGCTCTCCATTGTTCCTTTTCTGCATCAGATGCAATGTCGCTTCCCGCATTTTCCAACTTTTGTAAAAACAGATAACATTGTCCTATATATTGGTAAGTAGTTCCCCATAGCCAGTCTTGGTTAGTGGATGATGCAGTGTTAAATGCATAGGCGCCCCAATAACCGTCTGTGTTCCATGAATAAGGTAATACATATTCGTCTGTCGTAGAGTTTATTTCCCCCAGATAGGCACTGGGTAAGTCTGTACTGACACCTCCATAACAGGAATAAAGAAATCCTAAAGCTCGGGTGGGGCTTGACATTGCGTCATCGATATTGGGTTGTTCGGGTGGAACGACGTCTAGATAATCACATGAGGTTAAGCCCAATGCAGTGATAATAACTGCTATACTTATATTTTGAAAGATGCGTGTTAGTTTCATATTTTTTCTCATAATAAATTAGAACTGAAGTTGAATTCCGACATTGACAGTTTTTTGCATAGGATAACTGTTCCAAGAAGACAGTTCAGGATCCCAAAGGTCAAACGGACTAAAGGTGAATAGATTGGCTGCGCTGACGAAAATACGTCCGTAAGGTATCTTATATCCTACTTCTACATTCTTCAATCGGAGGAAAGAACCATTTCTCAACCAGTAACTACTGTTCACTGTATTGTTGGCAACGTCTGTTGCAAGTAGTCCCAAACGAGGATATTTGGCATCCCAATTCTGTTTTTCTTCCGACCAGTAATTATCGGCTATATATTTTAATACATTTCTGTTACCGACGGCTATTCCTTCTTGGAAAGGGTCAATACCGTTTGTCATGATAGAACGCAGAGCAGAGCCACTGAAGAAGACACCAAAATCAAACTTTTTGTAGTTGACAGTTCCGCCAAATCCGTATTGTAAGCGTGGAGTACTTCCATATTTGGAGATCATCGTCTGGTCATCCGAATCAATGATACCATCACCGTTAAGGTCACGATATTTAATATCTCCGACCTTGGGTGTAGAACCCAAATTCTGGGCAGGGCTGTTATCTATTTCTTCTTGTGACTTGAATAAGCCTTCTGCTATGTAGCCGGTAATGCGTGAATAAGGTTTTCCGGTTTCTGACTTCCATATAGTCGGATATTCCGGTTCATCCACATAGACCATTTTATTTTTGTTGTAGGTGAAGTTTGCCTGTAGACTGACAGACAAATCTTTGGAGAAGTTATTGGCATAATTAATACTGAATTCTACTCCCTTATTATCCATTTTACCAATATTACTCCAAGGTTTGGCAATATGATAAGCCAGCGATTGTGGCCATGCTTCACGGTTCATGAAGATGTCATAACGCTTGTCGTAGAAATAATCGAAGGTAAATGTCCAGTTTCGGAACAATGTAAAATCAATACCGATATCGAGCTTCTTTACTTTTTCCCATCCCAAACCGGACATGGCGTAGTATGCCATCTGAGGACCTCCTAATTGGTAGTCCATATTTTGTCCGGAAGTCCATTTCAGATAAGACAGGTCGTTGTTTGTAATCTTGTCTATATACAGGTAATAACTTCCGCCGGCTGTTGCCAGATCGTCGCTACCTACAAGACCGTAGGAACCTCTGACCTTGAGATTGTCCACTACATTTTTCATTGGTTCGAAGAAAGCTTCATTGCTTATCACCCATCCTAAAGACACGGCAGGGAAGAATCCGAAACGGTCTTCTTTGGCCAGACGTTCGGTCCCGTTGTAACCGAAGTTAAACTCAAACAGATAGCGTTGTCCGTAATCATAAGTAAGACGTCCGGAAAGGCCTTGATTACGGTTGGGTAACACATCGCTTCTGTATTCGCGTTGTTTGTAGAGTAACATGGCACCTACATTATGCAGACCGAATTGACGGGCATAGTTTAGGTTGAACTGTAATTCAAATGTTTGGTCGGATGACTTTCCGATAGCCGACTGACTGATATAATCGCTGCCATTCGAATTTAGCAGTTCCAATTCATAATTCGTATTTTCCAGGTCGGTTTCATCGTAGCTTCCGCTTTTTATGCGATAATAATAAGGAGCAATGCTACGATCAAAGTAAGAACTTGACCAGGTTTTGAAATTTACAAAAGCATTAATTTTAAGCCCTTTAGTGATAAAATCCAAATCCTGATCTATCTTGATAACTGTGTTAAGTGTATTTTCGTTCGTTTCGGCAAATGATGTCATCATCCTGGCATAGGGGTTCGTGTATAAGGTACTTCCTGAGATGATGTTGTTGCCGTACATGATACGCCCGTCTTGACTTGGATAAGTAACCGGAAATTCTATGGGGGTAGTAGTCAGAATCTGTTTGAACAAATCCTCGCTTGATACATTCGGGCTTTTTTTCTGACGGATCTGAGCGTTCATATTCATTTTGATTGTCGTCGTCGGCGTCAGTTTATAAGCAATATTATTCTGGAAGGTATAGTTCATTATATTAATATTGTTGTTCCATGAATATGCTTTCCCTGTGTTCAGCAAGCCTGAATCATGGCTGACATCCAAACTCATGTAATATTTAACTTTAGAACCACCACCGGAAATGTTGACGTTGGCACGTTGGCGCATACTCATGTTTTTAAACAATACGTCTTGCCAGTTTACATCGGGGTATAGGTATGGGTTGACTCCGGATGCCGTGCGTTCCATGTCTGTAGCACTGTATTTGGGTGTAGCGGAAGAGTTTCTGGCTAATGAAGCTTTATTATACATATCCATATAAGTAGCTCCGTCCACAAATTCCGGGAACTTGTCTAAGTAGTTGAAAGAATTTTCTGCTGTAACGTTGATGGATGTTTTACTATTGTATTCTCCGCCTTTAGTTGTGACGATCATTACACCGTTAGCTCCGCGTGAACCATAGATAGCGGTGGCAGATGCATCTTTAAGGATAGAGAAACTTTCAATATTCTCGGCCGGCACATAATTAAGGTCACCGGATGATATTTCTACATCATCCAGTAAAATCAGAGGAGTTGCTCGTCCACCGAAAGTACCGATACCGCGAATGTAAAATTCGGCACCGGAGCCAGGCTCTCCGGAATTTGTTTTTGCGATGACACCCGCCAACTTTCCGGCAAATGAATTGGATAAAGTAGATGACGGCAGCTTGAGGCTGGCACCTTTTATACTTGTGATAGCTCCTGTTACGCTGACCTTCTTTTGGGTACCGGAACCGACTACGACAACTTCATTCAAGGTATGATCGTCTCCTTCCAGTACAATTTTGATATTCCCTAGATCTTCTACAGGAACTTCGCGAGTTTTATATCCGATGTAAGTTACGACAAGGATCGTCTTATTGTCGGGTATGGAAAGACTAAAATTACCATCAATATCCGAGATTGTACCGGTGTTCTTGTCACCTTTAATCGTGATGTTAGCTCCAATGATGGGGCTATCGTCCACTGCGTCTATGATAGTACCGGTTACAGTACGTTTTTTCTTTTGTTGGGTGTTATTCGTTTTTTGTACGTTAAGAATAACCTCTTTGTTTTTTACGATATAGCTAATACCGCTGTCTTTGAAAACTTCATCCAGAATCTCGTCAATAGGACCATTACAATTAATGTCTTTCCGTTGTTTGTCTTCGAGATCTGCTGCATTGTAGAAGAACGTGTAGTCGCTGTTTTTTTCTATAAGCTGGATAGCTTGCATAATAGTGATTGATTGCCCCTTGATAGATATGTGTCCTTGAGCTCCAAGAGCGGACAAGGGGTAAAAGAGCAAAACGAGTGCGATATGCTTCAGATATCGCCTCCGGTAACAACTGTGATTTTTTTTCATGATTTAACTTGTTGTGAGGTTAAATATTGGGTTAATTATTAGAAATATGGTTAATTATATATTACTATTTTTCTATTCTGTTTTTTGTATGTAAGGTTAAGGCTGAAACAGAGTTTATCTATCACGTCATCCAATGTTTCATCATAACGGATGCTACCTGTGAATGAAGATTGTTTAGTAAACTTTCCTTCTAGAATTATATTTGATTGGTATATTTGATTTACAATTGAAATGAGCTGGGGTAATGGGGTTTCTTTGAAGTTGTATCTTCCGTCCTTCCAATTGATATCCATAACATTCTCAACTAATGTTTGTGCATTGTTTGGATTATACATTACCTTTTGCGATGGAGACATGATAATTTTCTCTCCTGTAGATTCTACATTAAATTCTATTTTACCATGAAACAGCGTGATTTCATTTTTTTCAGCATTAGTTTGCTTGATTTGAAAACAGGTTCCCTTTACTTCTATAAAAGCTTTATTAATATGTACTTGGAAGAAACTGCCTTCATGTTTATATACCTCAAAAAATGAGTTGCCTTCTAACCATACTTCTCTTTTTTTGTTGAAGGCTTTTGTGTATTTAATGGAACTACCTGATTCCATCCATACTTTTGTACTATCCGGTAAAACGTGCATTTGGTTTTGTTGTGCTATCACCTTTATAAATTCGTCGTTAATATTATCTCTGATTGAATTCATCCAAAATCCTCCTATTGTTAGTAAAAGAGCAAGTGAAGCTACGGCAAAATGCCATCTTAGTTCTGTTAGAACTTTGTTTCTTTTCCTATCTACACATCTTGCTTTTACTCTTTCCCATATCTGTTCTTTTATTTTAAAATCTATAGCTTTATTTTCTGATTCATTCCATTGTATTTTAAGTTCTCTATCCACTGATTCCAGGTCAGCATAGCTCCTTCGCTGCTTTTTAGTCAGCTGTCCTGCCAGCAAACCTTTAATCAAACTCATCTTTGTATCTTTATCCATCCTATCTTACTTTGTTATTATTCTATTTATTATTACTCGTATATTATAAATACACTTGAGTTAAGTCTACCCCCACATCCCTTCGATAAAAAAAATAGAAAAACTATCATTAAAATCACAACAACTTAATAATCAATATACTACCACCCAATTAAAAAGAAGTTTTTTTTTCGAAAAGTCATTTTTTTATCTTAGTTCTAACAGAACTTAGTTGAATTTAATAATTAGAATAGATTTTGAAGACATTATTAAAGGAAAAAAGGTAACTTTATTATAAATAAAAATCAAAAAAAATGTTGTGGTTAATGGTTATTTCTTTATTTTTGTAACACAATTGAAAAGAGATGGAGGAGACAATAATTCTGGAAAAGGTAAAAGCGGGAGATGCGGCTGCATTTTCTTTGCTGTATGACCTTTATTGGCTGAAGGTTTATAACTTTGCACGACTTTATGTCACTTCATCTTCCGTGATTTCAGAAGTAGTTCAGGATGTTTTTGTGAAAGTTTGGGAGTCCAAAGAGTTTCTTGATATTACCAAGAATTTTGATGGGTTGCTTTTTATGATTACCCGTAATATTATATTCAATTATTCGCGTAGACATTTTAATGAGCTGAATTTTAAAATGACAGTTCTGAAAGGACTTGAAAATTCTTATGATATAGAAGAGGAATTGGATGCTGCTGATTTGAAGAACTATATTGATAAATTGATTTCGCAACTTCCGGCCAGACGGCAGCAGATCTTTAGAATGAGCCGCGAAGAGCATCTATCTAATCGGGAAATCGCGGAACGTTGTGCAGTCAGTGAAAAAGCAATAGAACGGCAGATTACCTTAGCATTGAAGTTCATCAAAGAGAACCTTCCTTTATTTGTTGTATTTATGGGATAAAGACTCAAACGTATTCATGCTCATGCTTGAGCCTGAATACGTTTAATTGCCTATATGGTGTTTTTTATTTTTTCAGTTTAAAGAAAGGGTTCTTGCTAATCTTGACATCCGAAGGTTTCATATTTTCAATTTTAACAGTACGTCCTAATACATCCCCTTCAATCTTGTTGTTTGAAATAACCACAGATTTACATGCTTCCAGCGTAATACCTTCTTTACGATAGTGATAAGGCTGGTAAGTCGTATCACGTATGAGTGTATTGGAGGAGAAGGTGAGTCCGTCTACCGACCGTGCGAAGAGAATCGGATAATCAAATAGGTGGAAGGTATTATCCATAATGCGGATATTGCGATGATAGGGGTACTTCTGTTCCGGTGTCGGAATTTCCGGATCAATGCTGATCACGGCTTCACAGAACTGATAAATCGAAGAATTGCAAGGATAACGGAAATCATTGTTACGTATCAGCACGTCTCTGACAGCTCCTGACTCGTACCATGCATTTGCGTCTCCGGCAATCAGAATGGCAGAGCCGCTGGATTCGAATACATTGTTCTCAATAATAACCTTGCCGGGAGTAGATACAAGCAGACCACGTGCCCGGCAACTTCCGAAATGGCAGTTGCGTATTTCTGCATCAGGTGTGCAGGTCAGATTCTCTATTACATATCCGGCTTCCACTCCGGCTGGAAGTGGTACTGATAATTCGATGATAAATTCAGCTTTATTTAGTGCTTCAAATTTATTCATTTTACCAGTAGCTACGGTACGCATGGTTTTATGCTCTATAAATCCGATTGTTTCGTCCGGACGTCCCCATTCCATCCCTTCACTCATGTCCTGCATGAATTTGCATTTGATACGGGTAGGAGAAAGAACTTCCATAATACGGGAACATGTTCCATGGATGTTAATAGGATCATCCATCAATCCTGCCCAACTGCAGTTCTCAATCTTGAGTAATCCGCTGCATCCCATGAAGTGGAAACCGTCGTCATGTCCGCTGAGCACACGTTTCTTGGAAGTGTTAGGGATGATATGTACATCATTGAAAGATATATTCTTGCTATACTGTGACAGAATTCCCAGTCCGCAGGTATGGAATAGTTTTACGTTTTCTAGTTTTGTGTCCATGCTGTGGTAAATGAAGATACCGGCGTGGTCTCTGGTGCTGTGTCGTAACACAAGGACCGTACCCGGCGCAGGGAAGAATTTATCAGCCTCCTTTTTAGGATCGGATAAGCGTATTAATCCAGGTTTTACTTCTGTTGCATCGTATGAGCGCCAGCCTAAGTTGTCACCTGTATTTGGCAGGACGAGATGGGTGTCGGGATCAAACTGCATGATCGCCCAAAGACTGCTTTTCCATCCTTCACCGACAAAAGTCAGTCGTTTGTTTTCTATGATATAAGGATATTGGTGGGAGTCGATTTCGATCTCAAGGTATCCGGAGGTAGATTGAGTGACAATACCTTGCGCAGTTAATGGGATTTCCCAATCGACGGAGAAGTTCTTTAAGGTAATGTTCCGGCAATGATCCAGAGTGAATGGCTGCATCCGTCCATGCATAATAAACTCAGAACCATTACCGTCAATCGTCAGATCATTGATCTGCTCCAATAGCACGGCGAGAATTTTGGGATTAACATCGTAGGTGTTCGTTTCGTGATAATCTTTTTCGATAGCATGTTGTGCCCAGAAGTCATATCTTCCTTTTGGAAAGACAAGTGTGGAACCTGGATATTGCTTGCAAGCATCGATTGCCTTTTGTATAAATGGCACTGCGTTGATACGGCTGTCGGGTTTCAAACCGAAATCGGATACGGAAATAATCTTGCTTGCCGAAATGCTGTTTGCACAAAGTAAAAGTGCAGATAGCAAGCAGATCTTTAGTGACAGGAATGTTCTCATGTGTTTTATAGTTTAATTGGGGGTAAATAGGTAAAATCTAATGTTTGTGTTTTTCCCAGACACCTCTGGTGAAATCCGGTACCTTTACGGGAATACTTCCATTCAATACCGACTTCTCGCTTAATTCGGTGATACACGACCATTCGGCTGCATCATAAACGTCCATGTCAAGGGGCAGTCCGTTGCGCAGGCAATATATTAACCGATAATCCATTACATAGTTCATTTCGTTCGGTAATCCTTTACGATGTGCTTCCTCGCCGATGGTGGCGCTAAAAGGGTGTTTATAGAGAGTTAATACTTGTTCAAGTGCTTCGCCTTCAAGCGGAGTATCTCCATGAGAATCCAGGGCAATGCATGGTACCGGATATTTTTGTGCAAAGCCGAGTGTGCCGCATACTGTTTGCAGGCGACTGTAAGGGCGGGGAGTCGAAACATTATACTGAAGCATGATTGTTTTTCCTTTGGCGGTATGGATAAGCGTGGTGTTGACATCTCCCAGCTTATACTTCTGACGGGCTTCCGGTGAGTTCTCTCCGAATCTTTTCCGCGCATACTCGCTCATGCCGGCCTGATGGGTGGACATGGATACGAGATATTCCATCCTGTCATTGCGGTGGATGTCAAGGATTTGACAGGCAGGCCCTAGTCCGTGGGTGGGGTAGGGATTGCCTGTATGTTCGATACTGTATCTTTTTCCCCAGTGATTGTGGTAACCGCCTTCGCTCTCTTCGGCAAAATACATGGAACGGAGATCGTGAATATATGCTCCTTCTACATGCATTATTTCTCCGAGTGCACCTTGACGTGCCATTTCGAGAGTAGTCAGGGCAAAAGGGTCATAACAGCAATTTTCCAGCATGATACAGTGGCGTCTTGTCTTTTCTGCTGTATCGACCAGTTGCCAGCATTCGGCTATATTCATGGCGGCAGGAACTTCGATAGCTACATGTTTGCCGCATTCCATTGCATAGGTTGCCATTTGGGTGTGAGTGAGCCAATCTGTACAGACAAAGACTAAATCCAGATCGTTGCATTCACACATCCTTCGCCATCCGTCCGGTCCGGTATATCCCATAGCTTCTGGATGCTTTGCTTCTTTTAGTATGAGTTGGGCTTTGTTCAAGTTACCTTCCCTGATTTCGCTGAGAGCTTTGATTTCGGTTCCTTCTATTTGCAGATAACGTTGCAGGGTGAGTAGCCCTCGATTCCCCAATCCTATAATTCCGATGCGGACAATTGGGATAGGGGGGTGTGCCAATTGCAGTACGCTTGATTGCGTTGGAGAATCTTTCATGTTCTTAGAGGTTTAAAGTAATACAAAAAAAGAGAATCTAATTTCTCAGATTCTCTTTGAAGAGCGGAAGACGGGGCTCAAACCCGCGACCCTCAGCTTGGAAGGCTAATGCT
>ERZ835109.1615-NODE-1615-length-17580-cov-3.234408_pt1 | contig 17580 bp, 14 predicted proteins | sample MGYA00519946_ERZ835109 | MGnify/ENA primary metagenome ERZ835109 (study PRJEB31850, sample SAMEA3708771) | human gut metagenome | biome: human gut; feature: human-associated habitat; material: faeces | place: China | collected 2014 ...
CCGGCAAGGTGCGCGGCGTGTTCGATGTGAACTTCGACAAGCGGGAGTTCTCCGCCGTTCACATCATGGACGGTTGGCAGACCTGGGCGATGCGGGATGTATCCGTGGCGGCGTACCATGCCACCCGGTCACAATTCGCGTCGAGCGATGATCAGTGGCGCAAGCTGCTGGAGCATCTGAGCGGCAAAGAGATCACCACGGCGGGACACCTCTCCGCGCGGATTTTTTCTTTCGGTGATGAGATCATCGAATCGGACGGCAAGCTCAATTTTTATGTACAGACGGAGTTCGATGTGGACGCAGTCTTCGGCACCTTCGTCTGTACTGACGAGAACGATGACTGGCTCAATGTCTACGCCAACTACGATCTCGCACAGGGCAAGCCCTGCGACACATTGGAGCTGACACTCTGCAAGGGCGACGGTTCCGAGGAAAGTTGGAGCTACCAGCTCAACGCCGCAGAGCAGGATGTCCTGCTACGCAAGATGGAGGAATACTGTCAACAGCAGACCGGCATGAGTCTCCACGACTACGCGCAGCAATTCCGCGAGGAACCGGAACAGCAGCAGGGGCCGGTGATGAAGCTGTAGGTACAAACGCAGGCACAGCAAGGCTGAAGCACTCACGGCTGCGGAAACAACAGCGTCCAGGCTGCGCAGCCCAGCGGGGCCGCGGCGCCGAAGAAAGCGGACACACGCCGTAGGGCGTGCGTCCACTTCCTCCGGCTGTTCTTTCGGTGGCAATTTTGCTGACAGCACAAAGCCACGCTGTGGCCGGGAGAGAGAAGGCCCCGTGTTTCGCCGTGTGAGCCGCTGTGTGCGCGGTTGGGGGCCGGGGTGGCGTGTGTACCCGACGAGGGGATCTTCAGCCCGCACAGGGCGAATTCCGGGACGGCATAAAAACGGCAAATACGCCGCCGTGACCCGCGGGCGTCCAGCGTTTCAACAGCATGAAGCGCACGCCGAGGGTAGTGATACCACCCCCATGCAGGAACGCCAAAAAAGCACTGTGTGCAGGAGGGAACAGCGCGTTCGTCGGCGCAGAGCACCCACTCTGAGAAAGCCGTTTTTCTGCCGAAATAAACCCCGCGCGGGGTTGTTCCGACACAGCCACAGCGGCCAGAGGGTAGTGATACCGCCCCCCCACATAGAAGCGCCAAAAAAATGCAAAACGGGAGTTTTTATCACCTCCCACAGCAGGGCTCCCGCCGAAACCCAGCGAAGCGGTTTCGGTGGGAAGAGGACGAGCGACAGAGAGCGCGAGTCCTGCCGCTTGCGGCGGGACGAGGGATTCGTCGTCCGCTCGGACGACAGCCAGCATCGCATTTGTCTGGTCTGCGGCGAAGCCGCTGCCCTGCCAAATGCACTGGGCGGGACATGGCCCCACACCCCCAAGCTGCGGGCAGAAGCCCACACCCACTTTTAGCTACGATTGGAGAAAAACATGAAAAAAGATATCAAATTCAGCACGCGCATGGCGTCCGCTGACCGCGAGAAGATCAGGGCACTGGCAGCGAAGGCCCACATGTCCATGAGCGACTACGTCACCGCCTGCTGTCTCGGCAAGCGGATCATCGTCATCGACGAGCAGAAGGAACTGCTCCGCCAGCTCAAGGGCATCGGCAGCAACATCAACCGCCTCACCGTCCTTGCCAACATGGGCAAGGTGCAGGTCATCGGTCTCGACAAGGCCGCGCAGGTGCTGTCCGAGGTCAGCGCCGCGTTGCGGGCTGTCATGGAAGGTCGGTGAGCCGTATGGCCATCGTACATTTCGTGAACTACAAGCGGGGCACACAGTCCCGCGCCGCCATGCGCGGCGTGATGCTCTACGTCATGCAGGAGAAGAAAACCACGTGGGAGGGCGAGCCGCTCGTCAGCGGCATCAACTGCCAGCCCCAAAGCGTCTACGATGATTTCCTGAACACCAAGCTGCTCTACCACAAGGATGGCGGCGTGATGTTCTACCACATGGTACAGAGCTTTCCGAAAGGCGCGGCGGTCGATCCCCGGCAGGCCCACGAAGCCGCACGGCGGCTGGCGGAATACTTCGACGGCTGCGAGGTGCTGGTCTGCACCCATGTAGACCGGGAGCACATCCACTCCCACTGCGTCATCAACTCTGTCAACTTTGAGACCGGCAAAAAGCTGCACATGGCGAAAGCGCAGATCCAAGAGCTGATGCGGCGCAACGATGCGATCTGTCTGGAGATGGGTCTTCCTGTCTTTGATGCGCCAACGCAACAGGCCCGCGGCATGGGCGGCGCGGAGTACCACACGGCGTTGAAGGGTCAAAGCTGGAAGCTGCGGCTCATGAACACCATCGACGAGTGTATGAAATACGCCGCCGACAAGGACGCCTTCGTTTCCCTGATGGTGTCCGAGGGCTACGCCGTCCGCTGGGAGAGCGGCCGCAAGTACATCACCTACACCACGCCGGACGGCATGAAGTGCCGTGATAACAAATTACACGAGGAAAAGTATTGCAAGGAGGCCATGGAACGTGAATTCAGAATCAGAGCAGAGGTTGTCTCTGCAAGAACTCAAGCAGCGCAACTCCCAGCAGACAGCGCTGCCGGTACAGGCACCACCTCCCGAGGCGCGCCCCTCAAAAGCGGACTGGGAGCGAATGATGAACGATCTGGATACACTGTGGTACCATGCGGATCGGCAGACGGATCTGTTGGAGCGCATCAGCAGGCAGATGTCGCGGCTTCCCACACGGACGCAGCTGGACGATCTGCTGAAGACGGTACGGCATCTGGAGCAGATGAGCGAACAGGCTGGGAAACCGAAAGAAAACTCTTTTTCTCTGCGCAGAATCAGACTTCCCAGGCTGCATCTACCACAAGTCAGTATTCCGGCATTGATCTCTCTGCTAATGGCGGCGGCAGCACTGCTTCTGTTCTGGTGGGGCTTGGGCACCGTCTGGAGCAGCTCCGGCCTGCTGCCCCTGTGATGCCCATACAGCACTACACCGACAGAAAGGTATTGCAAAAAGAACGGGAAAAGAAGATCGCCCTCGGTCACAAAGCGGATGACCACGAGGACGAGGTGAGTTATGACTGGCAGCAGACCATGTGAGGTCTGCTATTTTTATTGCCCAAATTGACTTTGGGAGAAAGGAACGCGATGGGTAGAAAGAGAAAAGAATCCAATATTGCAAGCGTCATGTACTCCTATGTGGGTACGGACGATCAGTTCGACGATTTCCTGAAAATGATGATCCACGACTATCTGTCTGTGGATCATCCATATACAAATCAGCCCGCTGATTTTGTTGCTAAAGTAGAAACAGAAGTCGCCTGATTTGTTTTGATAGCTATTCAAAAAATTGTGTGCTATGGTGTGTCGTGCATGATCGGCACACCATAGCGGAAAGGAACGATTATGAAAGTTTGGCTCTATTACCGGCTGTCCAGAGATGAGGATGAAGAACTGAATTCTCTGAATAACCAGCGGAAAATCATATACAACTTTGCCGTCAGCAACGGCCACGAGGTGGTGGGCGAATCCTTCGATGACAATGTCAGCGGTATGCACTTCAACCGTGAGGGCATCGACAAAATCTATGAGGTGGTCGAAGCGGGCAAGATCGAAGCGATCATCGTTAAAGACCTGTCCCGCCTGGGCCGTCACCGGACGCAGACCGCACTCTTTATCGACTACCTCCGAGAACATGATGTGCGGGTCCTGTCCGCAACGGAAAATATCGACACCTTTAACGAGAACGATGATCTCATCATCGGCTTCAAAGGGCTGGTCAACGACTTTTATGCCCGCGACGGCAGCCGCCGTGTGCGAACCGGTTACCGGCAAAAGCAAAAGGAAGGTATTGTGACCATCCCGCCTTTCGGCTACTTCAAGGACAAGAACACAAAAAAGGTCGTTGTCGTAGAAGAAGCCGCCGAAACGGTCCGGCTGATCTTCTCCGCCTATGTCGGCGGCAGCGGCATGAAGGCCATCGCCCGCACACTGAATGAGCAGAGAAGAAAAACGCCGGCGCTTATGCAGGCGGGACTGCTAAATAAGCGCCTGCCCAACACCCAGGATGGCATCCTCAAAAAATATTTGTGGGACGCAACGATGGTGGCGCGAATCTTGAGAGATGAGAGCTACATCGGCACTCTGATCTGCCACAAGAGCGAGCGCAATAAGATCAATAAGACCTTCCGCTTCACAGACCCGGAGGAGCAGTTCCGCCATGAGAATTATCTGCCAATGATCGTGACCCGTGAGATATGGGAGCAGGCGCAGGCGCTCCTTGCAGAGCGCAAAGAGAAAAATGTCCGTGCGGGCACCAACCGGGGTATCCTCCGGTACGGGGGATTGCTCCGCTGCAAGGACTGTGGCCGAACCTTTATTGGAAAACGAATCAAGCTGAAAAGCGGAGAACGGGTCGCCTATGTCTGCGACACCTACCATCGGTATGGCAAAGAACACTGCTCCTCTCACATGGTGGACGAGGAAACATTGGACAGATTGATCGGCGCGGAGATCCTGCGAACAAAGAAAATGTACGAGGAAAACTGGTCGCGGATGGAATGGCTCATTGAGAAATGGACGCCGAAGACTTCCACGGCCAGTGCCAAAATAAGTAAACTGCAAGAGCACATTCTCTTGCTGGAGGAAGAAGTGGAGGTGATCCTGATGGAACGCATTCGGGATAAGGCCAACGCAGAACGCTACGACCGCATGATCGCCAAGCGCGAGGAGCAGATTGCAGAGGCCAAAAAGCAAATCGAAGAATTGCAGAATACTTCAGAAATGCTCCGCAGCCGACAGGCTAAGCTGAAGCGGGACATCAGCCTAATCGATGACATCCTGCGAGAGGGTAAAATGTCAGAAGCACATCTGAGGATGCTGGTGGAGAAGATACTCGTTCATGAGGAGGATGGCAGGCTGGATTTGGAGATCCGGCTAAAAGCGCCCTTCCGTGACCATCTGGACGTCTTCGAAAACGGAGCGCAGACAGATTGCATCCCCTCAATGGATTTTGACTATGACCGGCTGGGTGCGGCGATCTACGGCGATTATTATGCGGGGTAGGTGATAACAGGTGCGGGTATGGCTCTATGCGCGGCTTTCTAACGATGATGACCGTGAGATGAACTCCCTGCTGAATCAGCGGGAAATCTGCCAGGCGTTTGCCGAGCAGCACGGGTACATCATCGTAGGACAGTCCTTCGATGACAACATAAGCGGCATGAGTTTTGACCGCCGTGGGCTGGACGAGCTCATGGCGGCTGTGGACGCTGATAAAACTGACGCTGTCATCGTAAAAGACTTATCCCGGCTTGGCCGCCATAGGACCCAGACCGCATTGTTCATCGATTATCTGCGGGAACACCAGGTGCGAGTGATCTCTGCCACGGAGGGCGTTGATACATTCCGCGACGAAGATGACTTGATCATCGGCGTCCGCGGCCTGATGAACGATTACTATGCAAAGGATATTGGCAAAAAGATCCGGGCGGGATACCGCCAGAAGCAGAAAGACGGCATCGTGATCACGCCTCCCTTCGGCTACTGGAAAGACAAAAATACGGGGCAGATCAAGATAGACGCAGAGGCGGCGGTCACGGTGCAGCTCATCTATTCTCTGTACTTGCAGGGGTGTGGGCAGAAAGAGATCGCCCGGCGGCTCAACGCTGCGGGGCTAAAGTCACCGGCGCAGCTCCGAGCTGAACGGTGCGGCAGAGAGGTTCGGCATACGCACAAAACCCGTGACGGTCAGTTCCTATGGACATACGCCAGTGTGAAAAACATTCTGGTGGAGGAGGCGTACACCGGCGTGCTGAACAACCATCGCAGAGAATACAACAACGGTAAGGCCAAGCATATAGACAAAACCGACTGGTATCGTCATGAGGGATTCTTCCCCGTAATCATAGGAAAACAGGAATGGGAGCAGGTACAGCGCTTGCTCAAACAGCAGGCTCGCCCCGCAAACGGCAATCAGGCCAAGCACCGTTACGCGGGGCTGCTGACCTGCCGAGAATGTGGGAATGCGTTCATTCCTATGATCCGCTGCTGGAACGGCAAGAATCGTGTGGAATATGTGTGCCGTGGGTACCACCGAAATGGAAAAGCCTATTGTGCCTCCCACCGTATTCATGAGGAGGTACTGGATGCCGAGGTGCAGGCGTGTGCCGAAACTGTGAGGAAGCAGTGCGCTGAGGAACTAAAGAAGCTGGTACAGATGCAAAAAATGTGGGCGTTGAGGAAACCAATCCTCGACGCCCACATTTTGTCGTTACAGGAGAAAATACAGGGACTGGAGCAGGAGATAGATGAGATTGTGATAGAGAAAATAAAAAACAATTAGATTCAATAAAAGATGCATTTCGACCAATTATTGCAGTCAAAATGCATCTTTTAAGTTGGCTTATACTACACTATTTGATACAATGCAACACACTTTTGTGCAGCGTTGCAATTTAGTGAAAAGTATCATTTCATTGCTGCATCAAGGTGCAAGATAACGGCCCCAGATTTCATAATCGCTTTCGCACACGCTTTCGAAGACGCCTTCGGCATTCATCCGGCAGACGATGCAACGGCTGTAGATGTCCAGATTCATTTCCGGGATGGATGCCAGCGGCTTGAGAATATAGTTTTCTTCGCGGAATGCACGTTCCTTGACCTCCAGACGCTCCTCTTCCCGGTGCTTGTTATAAATGAGTACCAGGGTGTCAGAACCAAGCAGGTGAACGATCGTGCGGTCAACAGGCTCAGTCACATCAAAATCATCGGTTTGGTAGCCCAGAATGAAACGGTCAATGTTCTCTCTGCGGATTTCGGTGCCAGTACGATTGCCGTAGAAAGCCTGGGAAATAATGCTGATAAGTTCGTTTTTCATATCTGTAATCTCCTTAGTTGTTTTATCTGCCTGAATTATACCGCAGAAACTACAGATGCTCCACTACTGTCAGTAGCAGTTTTTTCATCCCCGTACAAAGGTTCCAATCCACGCTTTTTAATGTTGGTATTGATTATGCTCAGCTTTTCTTTCTTGGAGATGCCATACCAAATGATGACATCACGTTTATTCCGCACATACAGTGGGTTATATCCTGAATACTTCAGAAGATAATCTGTTTCTTCTGCCGTTGCACCAATCGCAATGGCCACCCGGATCAGCATATCTCTGGTTGCATTTTTTCCATTGATAATAAGACCCAAATAGCCTGTGGACATTTCGGCGGCTTCTGATGCAGCAGATGTTTTCCAGCCATATTTATCCAACAAACGCATGAGATAAATACTGGTTCTGCAGTCGCTGTTAAGCATATCATCAGAACATATTTGCTCAAATTGATCGAAGGATTCACATTGCCGGAGCAAGCCTTCCAGCATGATTGATGTTTTGTTGCTTTCGAAAAACACTTCATTTGACATAGCGGCTACCCCCTGGAATTAAATATTATGAAGTTCATGTACCAAGCGATTCAATGTTTCCTGCACTGACTTCTTTTTTAATTCACATTCCCAAACTTCGATAATCCGCCATCCTTGATCAGAGAGCAACTCTCTGTTGTGTTTGTCGCGCTGAATATTTCTGGTAATTTTCTCTTTCCAAAACTCAGCATTGTTTTTTGGCCATACAAAATATCGGCAGCCTTCATGCCCGTGCCAGAAGCAACCATTCACGAAAATGACCGTTTTATATTTTGGCAATACGATATCTGGTTTTCCTGGGAGGCGGCTATCATTTTTACGATACCGAAATCCCTGTGAAAATAAGTACTTTCTGACCAGTTCCTCTGGTTTTGTATTCTTGTTTCGGATGCGGGACATATTGTAGCTTCGCTGTTCAGGTGTATGCACATCTGCCACAAATATCCCTCCCTGAAAATCAATTCTGATCCGCAAATCTGGCGAGTAAAGATAGTGCGATATGATATGCCAAACACACGGGTACAGCGTTTCCAATCTGCTTAAATGCTAATGTGCGTGATGGGGTACCTTTCTTTGATTCGAAACAGTAATTATCGGGAAATGTCTGTATTCTTGCTGCCTCGCGTGGCGTTATCGAACGATTTTGCTCAATATCAGGATGAATAAAATAGTGACCATCCCGCGCTATATGGGCAACTATTGTTTGCGCATACGGCAAGTTACCAGCCACCACTTTAAATCGATCCAGAAAGGATGCTGTGTTTTGATGTGTCCGAAGGTTTTCGGGTAAGTCCACATACGATACACGTGTTCCTGTTCTGTTCCAAGTATCCACAACGATCCGATAAATCTCCAGATCCTGCTCTGTGTGAGGTCGCGCTTGGTGGAATGTAACCGGCTCAGTATCATATTCCTTAATTCCGGATTCATACAGATACTCACCATCATAGTGTGCTGTTGGGACAGGTTCAGTTGTTCCACCGCCCGCAGCTATAGCAGGCAGATCACCAAACACTTCATTTACCAAATAACGATTCTGAACAACCGGAATTTCAGGGTAGAAATCTTCATGTTCTCCCCGTACTCCAATGAGGATAATTCGTTTCCGGTTTTGTAGAACACCATAATCTGAAGCATTGAGAGGGCGGAATTCAGTTGAATAACCACACTCCCGGAACAACGCTCTCATATTATCAAAGTGAAGTGTACCATCTTCATCCTTGGCCGACAGCAGTCCGAGAACATTTTCAAACACAAAATATCTGGGGCGATATCTTTTCAGAAATTCAGCATAGTGTCTGTAGAGATAGTTGCGCTGATCTCCTACCATTCTTGTTTCAGACCGGGATCGTCCAGCGAGAGAATATGCTTGGCAAGGGGGACCACCTATGATCAAGTCCAGTGGTTCGTCACCCACCAAAGCATCAACTTCTTCGAAAATAGCAGGCAGTGTCTCAGTGGAAATCTCGTAATTCAGCACCGATTCCAAAACGCCATGCGGAATATGTTCATAAAACTGATTGCGGGTAATTTCCCGATTAAGGTACTGATCATAGATATCCAGCTGATCATGATCTTTCAACCAATGGTATGCCATGCGTGTCTTTAATGTATAGCATGCTGCTACATCCATTTCCACGTGCGCTACCGCTTCATATCCTGCTCTCAGGAATCCTTCTGACAAGCCGCCAGCTCCTGCAAACAGGTCCAAAAATCTGGGCATATACATCACCCCGTCCTAACTTACATTTGTATTGATGCGTGACCACTATTATGTACCGACTTGTGTAAAGCCAGACAAAATCATATTTTGACGCTCTTGCTCAGCATCGCTGTCATAAAGGACATAGAGCATTGCGCAAGCGCGGGAAGCCGCCACATAATTCAGCAGCCGCGTGTCTTCGTCGGAAAAGTGGTCGACATCAATCATTATTACAATCTTTGCTTCCAATCCTTTGAAACCTGAAATTGTTGAGAATCTCACATCATTTTTCTTTGCTTTCCACAGCGGGCCCGTTGTCTTCAATGTTCCAAGGTCTTTGTCCAGCCCTGTGAGGCCAAGTCCATTCAGGGGATTGGCCAGCGTATATCGGGAAAGAATTATAAAATCGCTGCCAATCGCACCGCTGTCCTTAATTTTCCGAACAATCGCATTGATCTTTTTGCGCTCGTCTTCTTTTCCACTATAACTGTCGTACTCGACCTGTGGACCCGAAACTGTAGGTTTCCCCTGATTTGGAATGTTGGTCATCAAAATATTGGCATTAGCGATCTGCTTGGTGTTTCTGCAATTTGCACGCAGTTTCCAGCTCATCGCATATGCTTCTTTGCGAAGCTTCTTAATCATCGCATCAAGTTCAGCATACGAATTAAAGATATTTTGATTTGGATCATAATAAATCGCCCATGTTCCGTCACCCAATCCGTCCTGAACAATCCGATCAATACACTCAAGATAAGTATCCGTGAGCAGGTCCTGACCTTCATCGATAATAACCAAGTCATAAACCGGAACATCTTCCGCCGCCATAAAAGCAACAGGCAGTTCAGTTTCATAAAAATCCCGGTTCAGATCCGGAGACCAATCAATACCACAGGCACGCATCATAAATGCATGGAGTGTTACTGCTTCGATGCAAACATTGTCTTTTTCAAACTGGTATTGCACATACTGAGCAATATTGTGGTTGAAACAAAGATACAATACACTTTTACCTTCCCAATATGCTCTGCGTGCCTGCTCCATAGCAATCAGGGTTTTACCTGCGCCAGCAACACCGGAAACTATAGTGCGCGGGTTATCAAAAAGGGACTCCAACACTTCATACTGTTCTGCAGTTAACGCACATAACTCTTTTACTGCACGTTCCACAGTATCCTTCATAGAAGGAACAAAATGGAAATCGCCGCGGAGCAGGTTAGCCAGCTTGTCAATTTCGGCATCTGTCAGTCGTCCACCTTCAAAACCATGCTTTTCAACACAAGTCTGGCGCCAATACCCAAACGCCTGATTAATCAGGGTATCCAGGTTCCATGACTGTTTGGCATCGACCAATATCTCAGGAACAACATCAATGCCAACACCAGGTGCCTCAAAGCGACAGTCCGGCATAGCAACCGCACATGCGTACTGGCAGCGCACCAACGGATCATAATTACCCAAGCGCCGTACCATATACTGTCTTAAGGATTGCATATTACCCTGCACTTGCTGAAACGGTCCTTCATTTTTATGGGATATTTTGCTGTAGCGGTTTGTAAATTCCCACACACCATTTCTGCGAGACACCTGGCCGCCCTTAACTTCAAGGCACAGCACGCCCTCGTTGCACAGAATTACAAAATCAATCTCACCGAAGATATTATTGGTATGCTCTGCAATTCCCAATGAGTGAAGAACAACATATTTTTTATTCGTTCTATGATCCCGGAATTCGATAAACAACCGCTTTTCAGCAGGGCTTTTGATTTCCGGAGCCAGAACATCTGGAATTAATTGAACCATATCTATCTCCTGTTATTCCAGCAAGGCTCCAAAGAACCCTCGTTCTCTGTCTTTTATGGTACCAACAATAGCTGCCCGATCCAATAAGCAGTTGCGCATTTCACAACTGGTTTCAGGCAAGAGCGCACAGGCATGGCATGCTGCATAATTCAAAGAGTCATATCCCTGCGCATGAGATTCAATGCAAATCGGATCGGAAGAGCACCAAGAAGCTTCCTGGAGCATGTTTCTGAAAATCATCTCAAAAGACTCCGGGAGTCCTTTTCTCACCAATCCGCCCAGACTGCCATCAGAGTCAGACGAAGAAGTATAGAGCAAAATTCCGGCCATTTTCACATCAGACTCCGGATAGGTGCTATAAATCCGCTCCTTAATGGAAGCGCCAGAATAGCCGCATTCCAGCGATAACTGCCGGATCAGCAAATGAGAAAGCGTGTGCAGCAGTACATATCGGGCAGAGAAATTATCGCAGCCCACATTGCTGTGTTCCAACCGATCCCGCATAGGCTGGTATTCCTCTTCAAAGGCTTCCTCCCATTCTTCCAGGGCATCTTCTCTGATTTTGATGAACAAACCTTCTCCTAACATCTCAATAGCAGGAAGCCAGTTCAATTCAACATCGCTAAGTGGGACACAATCCCCGGACAAGTGATATCCTTTGAACCGCTCATCATCAGCATTGGGTTGCTCTGGTGTAATACGACGGAAACCACGCAATGCAAGCACCTCACGCAGACGTTTTGCCAACACAATATCCTCGATGTAATCCTCAAGGAATTCCGGCACCGCTGCTCTGGCAATTCTGAACTGCACATCATCCGGATTATCGTAATCACCCATGCAGAAAACACGATATTCATCTTCAAGTAAGTTCTGCTTGGTGTACTCTCCTCCGTCGCCGCCATTATAGCGCTTCTTAATCTCAGATATCAACTCGTCAATTGTACAAATCTGCATCGCCAATAACGAATGGAACACACCTTGTACAACAGCTCTCAGGACATATTCATCTGGGTTGCTCGCCAGAATATCTTCAATTTGCTCCCATCGTACCGCAATTTCCTGCTGAACCTTACTGCTCCAAGGAGGAATGGTTAATGCGCTTGCTGTCATGGAAAAATACACATTGGAAGCTCCACGCTGAAGTGCCCGCAGCTGTGCTGTACAGGATACCGGATCATTATATTCCTTTTTACTACCCAACCAAGGACGTTTTCCATAGCAGGAGTAACCGCGGAGTGCGTCTTTAGCCATACTGCCAGCCATTGAGCGGCTTTTTCCACAGGCGGTGCATTTGATGACAATACTGTCCAGTCCACCGGTTTCATCTGAGAAACTGATGCGAAGGGCACCATTGCGTTTGTCTGAAGGACATTCGCTGAAATTTCCGTAATGGACCCACCACTCATAAGGAAAATCTTCCAGGTGGCCATTGGTACAGGCTGCAATAAAACGGGAAGGAACAATGTTTCTTTTTGGATGTCCGTTGGCACAACTGCGATCTGTCACATCTCCAAATCCCCAATAAGGCATCAGTCTGCCACAATTGGGATCAGGACAGAAATGATAGTACGGAAAACGAAATGCTGGAACATCCGGTGTCATTTCGTCATCCTGTGAGTTGGATACGTAAGGTTCTTTAAAATGAGATACTTTCAGAAGTTTTTCAAGGTTTGGTTCGTGCAGAATTGGGCTGCTGTCTTTCCAGTAATTTGAACCGGCCATAATAACGGAGTAGTCCGGCATATCTACAATGGAGCCATTGCCAAATGTGGTTATTAGCTGCGTTTTGCGCAATCTGCCTACCACCTTTTTAGGCTTGGCTTGCTCTCTGTTTGAACCAAAGTGTAATCTTGCCATAATTACAGTCCTCCCAGCAGATAAATACCGGATTGGCCATCCACATTACGCATGCTGTTCATCGTACGGAAACGGTCATTCTCGGTATCACCTTTCAGCAACTTTTTCTCATTTTTTCTGCTTTTATATACGAGGGAACCAGTTGCCGCAATATCCCACGCATCCTGAATATCTTTAAGTTCATCCATAACTGCCGACAACTCGTCCGGATCAACCCTTCTTACATAGTCGATAATGATTTTCTCAACCTTTTGAACTTCGGGATTGTCAGAGCGGTAATTGATTGCCTGACTGTTTCCTCTGAGGTTCTCAATCAAATAACGGCACAAGGAAATATACAATGCATGCAGCCCCCGGTCTCTCGCCCGATCAGAGAAGGGGGTAAGACTCGTTGCCTCCACATAGCGATACAACGCAGAATGGTACTTCAGGAACTGCTCATAATGCGAGCGATCGCGGGAACGGGACGCGTTATACACCGCAATAACCAAACCGGGATTATCACGGCCAACACGGCTGGTTGCCTGAATATATTCTGCATTCGTTTTCGGCTGGCCGGCAACTACCATTGCACCCAAACGCCCCACATCAACGCCTACAGAAATCATGTTAGATGCCAACAGATAGTCAAATACATCCGCATGGTTATCCTTGGTATAGCTGCGTTTCAGCTTAACTTGGATAATTTCTGTGATTTCGGAATTACTCATGCGGCTCGTCAGTTCTTCTGTATATGTATACCCCTTGGAAGTATCTACGCCGGGGTAGACAGACACAAATTTAGTTTTTGCAAGATAATCAAGACGGCTCTGAACGTCGTCAAGGATTTGCGTACTTGCACCGCCCAATTCTCGCAAGCTGTTGAAATAACCTGTAATAGTCCAGAAATTATCCACAACTGCATCAGGATATCCCAATGTGGCCAGATAGCGCGTGGCAAACAGCATAGCTGCATTCACTCTGATCAACGTTGTGGTTGCAGTTGTTCCGATGCCCATTACGCCAAAATACTGACGGGCAGGCTTTTCTTCCGGTGTAGATTGTATAGCAAAGAATGAATCTTTCGCAGATAGACCTTGTGGCGGGAACTGCGTATGGCTACGTCCATACAACGCCATAATTTGATTTGCTGCATTACGGATTGTTGCGGTGGATGCAATTACTTTCGCACACACGCCATCGCGCTCACAGAGTTTCGATATAGCAGCCTCGTAGATACCAGTCATGGTGCCAAGGGGACCAGAAATCAGGTGCAACTCATCCTGGATAATAAGCTCCGGGGGTTTTTTGCTATTCGTAATACCAAACAGCGCCGCTGGCTTATCATTAAGAGGAATCTGCGCAAATTTATCTACAGTCGCGACAATAAAGGTAGGCAGATGCTGATAAATAGCCTCGTCAATAATATGAATCGGTAGTCCCCCGGGTGCTGAATGGAAATGACAATGTTGATTTGGACATTTGATTGTCATTCTGTTCTGAACGAGATCAACATCATAATGCTGTGCATACAGTTTTTCTCCGCACCAGGGACAGACTTTGATTTGCACAGGGTTTGATTTTTCATCGACACCACCCTGCTTTTGTTTGTTGATGCTGGTTCTTGCATCCTTCAAATGGTTGGGGGTGAGGTTGCCACCAACCCACAAACCGATGGAAATCTCATTTCCACCCAAATTATACTTTTTGCGCAGCAGTTCACATGCAAATATCAGGATACTGGCTCTTTCAAACTGCTGGAGTGTCAAAAGCCGAAGCGTATATCGCATAATTACGGTAACACCATCTGCATTTGCATCACGCAGTCTGCGTAAAAAGATCACAAAGGCAGTGATTCCTAAATATGCCTCTGTTTTACCACCACCGGTGGGGAACCACAGCAGATCAACCATCTGCCGGTCCGGAATATCCTGTCCGGGATGTCCCTTCGGTTCAATAAAAGAGGTCAGTTCATGCAATAAAAACGCCAACTGGAAAGGATACCAGCTTACCTTGTCAGGATTAAAAGATTTTCCATTTTTAAGTAGTGTCTGTCTCCGTTGGAGCAACATCGCCTCATTGGCAAGCTGGAAGGCTCGGAATGCCTTTCCATCTCCGGATGCGCTGTCTTTCAGTAGCTTGATGGCATAATTTATTCTGTTGCATGCATCCTGACATTTTTGAATATTATTTTTCGCAACATCCTGCAAACTGGCTTTAATTCCAGGCAAGAGATCATCCTGATCTTTTATCCACTTCTGGTACTTAGCAGCAAATGCACCCAACTCACGAACAACATCATCAACAGATGCTGTCGCCAGAAACTGCATTGATAATACATTTCCGCTGACCACCTCTGCAGCTTTCATCTGACGGAGATTAAATGTCGGGAAAAATGCAGATTCCACCCATTCAGGCTCAGGATTATCCATATCCCACATAACAGAGCAACCATGCCCCTGTGCGTAGCAATACACATCAGAATACAGTATATCCAGTTCCAGAAGTTCCGGATCGGTAGTCAGATATGTCTGTCGGTTTACACTGGTAAAAATGGGTGCTCTATCACAACTGGCTACTCTGATAACCGGCTGGAATGCACAGCATTTGGATGTCGCATTCATATCGTTTTCAGACTGGTTCTCATTTACCAGCGCAACCGTAATTACACGCTCGCCCGAATCCATGATGGAGTGTGTATACACCTGTAACTGGAGTCCGCTGGGCAAATTCGCATACTCCACTCGTTCTCCGGTGAATGTAATCTTTTCAGAGTAGGAGTATTCATTGCGTCTCCATACTTCTTTCGGTTTCTTTTCCAGATGATCCCACTTGGAAGTATCAATTTCACAATCCTTTGCATCTTCAAAAGAGATCGGCTCATAGAAAGCATAACCACCAGAAATGCAGATTGCATCAACCCCCGCCTTCAATGTGACGGTAATACCCATTGAAGATGGGTTGTTTTGATTGCTCAGAGAAATTGATGCATCATAGGTCTCAATTTCATTTTCAAGCAACGGATTTCTCGCAAGATCCAGGGCTTCCACAGTATCTTTTTGTGGATATAGCTTGCCCATAATGTAATACTGAACCGGAAGCTCAGCAAGGCATTCATCCTTTGTCACAGGCCCAATAAAGTCCTGTTCCAGAATACGGGACACAACCTTACGGGCATCATAGAATTTTGAATAGTCCGCCATAACCAAACCTCCGGTTCTGTATAATTAGTAAGTATCTTTGTCCACAGCTGCAAATCCTGTAATGGTAATGCCGGACCAAATGCTGACATCACCATAGGTTCTTGCGCCCGCAGGAACGGGAGATATCCCGGACACACAGGTTGTGATATTGTGAACAAATACATCACAGAATGCATGAGGATATACCTCGTAATAAACTGAGCAATTTATGTTCTTTATATGCTGAATTGCTTTTTCCAGTTCGTGAGCGAAAGACTTGCTGGTATAACCCAGCACAATTTTTTCGTTATCCTCCAGCACAATGCGATATACAACATAAGGCTTTGTGCCTTCCGGGCATTTAATCAGCTTCAGTCGCATTCCGGAATGTATATTTTTCTGGATATACTGCTGAAGCTTACTGTCCGCAGCGAGCGATCTTAAATCCAGATCGGTATCGCTACCTACTTCAAAATGAGAAATGTACCGTTTGAAACCTCCCGCTTTGGCACACCGCTTACTCTGATCATCATTCCGAGTAATATAGATCTGCTTATCCTTCTTGGATATTTCAGCGCGTTCCACCTTCTTCTTCGGTCGTGTCAGAGCAACATAGCACACCTTGTGTTCAAGCAGATCTTCTGTATCAGGATCTGCCATTGCTTCGATTACATCATCAATCACAATCACAGAGTCAAACTCCTTACCCTTTGCCCGGTGAATGTTACTGACAGTAATGGCAGGCTTAGCGCCTGTTCCAGATTCAAACAACATAGGTTCCCTGGCATTTCTTAGCAGACCCTTCAGCAAATCTGCAACCTCATACCTGTTTCGTGCTTCCCCGTGTTGCGTTGAAACAAGTGCAGCCCACCGCATACGTGCAAGTTCATACGCTGCATCCGGGAACAAGGCAAGATGTTTTGCCACAAAAGCAGGCTCATCGATAGATTCGTTCTCATAGTCGCAGAAAATACGCGCAATCCAGTCACCCAATGTTGGAGATCCCAGACCGCGATGCAGGGCGTGCGGAACATCTGCATTTTGGAGCCAAGCAGAGATCTGCAATGCTTGTCCGTTCGTGCGGGTAAGAATACCCAAGGTCTCACCTTGACCAACATATCGCAATGCATCACTTCTTGAGAACTTGGTTAGTTTTACAGGCATCTTGGGGATGTGCGCCAGCAAATCGTTCGCTGCAGAAACCCTCTCTTGGGTGGAACCAGTAAGGATTGCCTTCCGATATGGGACAGTCAACTGACCAAAGGTATTACCTTGGCGGTGATTCTCTGTGAGAGCGTAATAATTGGCATCGGGGAAACTCTTGAAAATCTCTTGATAGAATTGTGCGGAGGACATAACTGCAGGATCATCCTCCGCCATATAGTCATACAATGCTTGGCAGGAATCGCCCAAAATTGTGAAGCCACATGTTTCCGGCAAACCTTTGAGCATTGCAAGGACCAGCTCTGCACGGCTACCGACCAAATCCTGAACTTCATCGACTATGATGTGTTCATAATCTGCAAGCATATCTTTTTTCTGCTTAAAAATGTTTGTGGCTTTTTTAATGCGCTGATCATAGTCATATTCTTCCAGCAGAAAATGTCTGGGAAGGAGTTCCTTATGATTATCTTGCACCCATGCGAGCATATATGTG
>ERZ835109.1629-NODE-1629-length-17486-cov-20.751649_pt1 | contig 17486 bp, 16 predicted proteins | sample MGYA00519946_ERZ835109 | MGnify/ENA primary metagenome ERZ835109 (study PRJEB31850, sample SAMEA3708771) | human gut metagenome | biome: human gut; feature: human-associated habitat; material: faeces | place: China | collected 2014 ...
AGCAGCAGCCCAGATCGCCCAGTGTATAGCCGATCTTGTCCTTCATGGAGAAGGGTCGGACGGTCTTTTTCTGGTCCATTGTGTTTTATCCTCCTTAAAAACAGTGAAACCACGAGACTTTTCGCACAAGCCTCTTTTCTACGTTTGCATTATACGTTAAATTTCCATCAATGCATATCCAAAAAATGATTGAAAACTATCGCAAATTGATGTATTATGCAATTATAACAGTTGTGCTTTTCTGTTGTGTACAACAAACTGTTACACATGACAGTTTTGCGGAGGGATTTTTGGTGAATTATACAGTTAAGCGTTATTTTTTCGAGCAGAGCGCCGTCCGGGAATTTTATTCCGGCGCGTATTATGATTTGTTTCTGGTCATGCGGGGCAGCGGCGTGTTCCGGTGCAGCGAGGTGGTGCTGCCCGCACAGCAGCAGAATCTCATCATCTTCAAGCCCGGTCAGGGCGGCAGACTGGAATACGCCGGTGCTTACGGCCCGCTGGAACTTATTCGGGTGCAGCTGTCCCCCCAGACGCTGGCGCAGCTTTCGGACGCGGACACCGACCTTGAAAAAAGCTTCAACGTGGTGCCCTTCCGGCAGGTGGCTGTGCGCCCGGACAGCCAGATCTATATGCTGCTGAAAAACCTTGCCCGGAAGCTGCTGATGCTCTCGCAGGAGCGCACCCAGTTCGGTGCAGCGGTGTTCGAGCACGGTATTCTGCAAATGTTCGTGGTGCTGGCGCTGCGTGCCTGCATCCATGCGGAGTTCCACACCGCATCGGTCAGCCGCCACCACCTGATGCTGGATGAGGTGTTTTTGTTTATTCAGGCGCACCTTACCGAGGAACTGACGCTGGAGCGGCTGGAAAAGGAGTTTTTCGTCTCCCGGGAACATATTGCCCGGGAATTTAAACGCCAGACCGGGCAGACGGTGCACCGCTATATCGTAAAGGCGCGCTTGGACCGCTGCTGCACCCTCATCGAGCAGGGGCTGCCCATCACCGAGGTGTACAAGACCAGCGGCTTTGGCGGCTACAACCACTTTTTCCGCGCCTTTAAAAAGGAGTACGGCATGACCCCCAAGGAGTACTTCAGCACCACCCGGCAGGACGCCCGGGGATGAATTTTGCAAAAACTGCACTGTCCGCGCCTGTGAAAAAAGCCGCCCGGGAAGATCTGCAGATCCTCCCGGGCGGCTTGCTTATCCTATTTTTTGCTCTTACTTGCGGCGGGTGAGGCAGTTCAGCGCCATCACAACCAGCACGAGAAAGCCGATGACCAGCAGGATACCGGTCATGCCGATGAGCATCATGGGCAGGGTGGTCATCCAGGAAGAAAGATGAAGCATAAAGGCACCTCCGTTAAGCCATCAGGGAAAGGATCAGTCCGCCGGCAAGGACGGATGCGATCTGCCCGGAAACGTTGACGCTGATGGAATACATCAGTAGGAAATTCTGGTTGTCCTCGGCCAGACCCATCTTGTTGACCACGCGTCCGCTCATGGGGAAGGCCGAGATGCCTGCCGCGCCGATCATGGGGTTCAGCTTTTTGCCCTCGGGCAGGAAGAGGTTCACCAGCTTGGCGAACAGCACGCCGCCAGCGGTATCAAAGATAAAGGCTACAAGACCCAGCGCCATGATGAGCAAAGTGTCCGGCCGGACAAACTTGTCGGCGGTCATCTGCCCGGCTACGGTCAGACCCAGCAGCAGGGTGATGAGGTTTGCCAGTACGTTCTGGGCGGTCTCGCTCAGGGAGTTCAGCACCCCGCATTCCCGCAGCAGGTTGCCGAACATCAAAAAGCCCACCAGCGCCACGCTGGCCGGGGCTACCAGACCGGCGACCACCGTGACCACAACAGGGAACAGGATCTTGGTCAGCTGGGTGACATTGCCTTTTTCGTAGGGCATACGGATGCGGCGTTCCTTCTGGGTGGTCAGCAGACGGATGACCGGCGGCTGCACGATGGGCACCAGCGCCATGTAGCTGTAAGCTGCCACCATAATAGCGCCCAGATACTGGGATTTCAGGGTGTTTGCCACAAAAATGGCGGTGGGGCCGTCCGCTGCGCCGATGACCGCAATGGACGCGGCGTCCTTCATATCAAAGAAGAACCCGGCCAGAAACAGGGTGAAAAAGATGCCGAACTGTGCCGCTGCGCCAAACAGCATGAGCCACGGCTTTTCCAGCAGCGGGCCAAAATCGATCATGGCACCGATGCCGATGAACAGCAGCAGCGGGAACAGCTCGTTGGACATACCTGCCTCGAACAGGGCAGAGATGGGGCCAACGGTGTCTCCCTGCGTGATGGCACCGGATGCGGGAAGGTTGACCAGAATGGCACCGAACCCCATGGGCAGCAACAGACTGGGCTCCATCTTTTTGACGATGGCAAGGTAAATGAGCAGGGCACCGATGCCCCACATGACCACCATCTGCCATGTCAGCGCCCCGAAGTTTGAAAAGAGCGCGGCGAATGTGTTCCAGAAATTCATATTGTTTTTCTGCCTCCTTTTGTTTTGATGCTGCGGCAAGAAAAAAAGAGACCCTTGCCACAGCGTAAGATCTGTGACAAAAGTCTCAAGCGAACACATGACATCGGGCATTGCTGCCGTGATGACGCTGCCATGCAGCGGCCTGCCGAAAAAAGCCTTGACCGGCGGGCTGCCCTTTACTCCCCTTTATCATTTTTATTGATACCAGAAACTGCCGCTTCTGTCAAGGGGGAAAATGCGGTTTTGCGCAAAAATCCAACCGTGAAAAGGCCAACCGGGAAAATCCGCAGATTTTCCCGGTTGGCAAACTATAAATATTTTTTGCTTTAAATCGTCAGTCCACCACCGGTACATCCAGCCCGAACTCCTGCGGGCGGAAGCGGGGACAGACGTTCTCGGTGATGCAGATGACCGAAGCAGCAAGACGGCTGCCGATCTCGCAGGATTCTGCCAGCGTTTTGCCGTAGGTCAGGCCGATGACCGTGCCGGCAAAGAAGGCGTCCCCCGCGCCAGTGGTGTCCATGACATCCACCTTTTTGGCGGGTACGATGCCGCAGTCACCGTCTGCACAGGCATATACCGCGCCCTGCCCGCCCATGGTCACCACCATGCTGGGAATGTTGGCGCTGCGCACGTTGCCCGTGAGCACCCGGCACATCTCGTCCGGGGAGAGGTGGTCGTAGTCGTCCGAGAACAGCAGTCCGGCCTCCTGCTGATTGCAGACGAAGCAATCGATCTGCTGCAAAAAATCCCGCCGCTCCATGGCAATGCTCATGTTGGAGACCACGGCAAACACCTTTTTGCCGTACTTTTTGGCGTAGCGCAGGGTCTGCTTCACCGTTTCTTTCTCGAGGTCCAGCTCCAGTGCAATGGAATCGCAGTCTGCAAAAATGGCGTCGCCCTGCTCCTGTAATAGGCCGGTCAGCGGGGTGGTGTCCGGCCGCTTGGAGATGGCGGCGTGCACATCGCCGTCGTTGTCAAAAATGGCCAGCCATGTGCCCATGCCGTCCGGCACTTTCTGGATAAAGCGGGTGTTGACCTTGTGCCTTGCCAGCTTGTCGATGACGTCCTGTCCCATGCCGGTGTCGTCTACCAGACCCACAAAGGTGGGGCGCAGCTCCACGTTGGCGATATCCTCCACCACGTTGCGGCTCACACCGCCGTGTACCTGCTCGATGCGTCCGGCGTTGCGCCCGCCGGGGATATAGGTGGAAAGGGGATAGCCCTTGATATCCACAAAAACAGCTCCGATGACTACGATGCCCATAAACGATAAACCTTTCTGACTTCAGTTGATTTTACCTGTAGATTTTACCTGTATTATACAGGAAGCAGACAAAAGATGCTATCCCTTTGCCGTTTTTTGCGGAAAAATATCTTCCGCTAAGACCCTTCCGTGAAAAGGCCAATCGGGAAAATCCGCAGATTTTCCCGATTGGCAAATATAAATAGTCTTTCCGCTAAAAATGCCCAGAGCGCAACGGAGGGCATTCTGTATCAGCCCCTGTCACATCGCCGTGCGGGCGGTGCGCACCAGATACTCCATGGCCTGCACCGGGTACTGCCCGGCGGCGGTCTCGCCGGTGAGCATCAGGCTGGATGCGCCGTCCAGTACGGCGTTGTAGATGTCGCTCACCTCGGCGCGGGTGGGTACAGCCCGGGTGTGCATGCTGTCCAGCATCTGGGTCACCACCATAAAGGGCACCCCGGCTGCCCGGCAGGCGGCAGAAAGCTGCTTCTGGCAGCGGGGCAGCTCCCATAGGGGCATCGCGTTGCCAAGGTCGCCCCGGGCAATGACCACCTCGTCCACCAGCGGCAAAAACTCCGGCAGCGCCTGTACGCCCGCAAGGTTTTCAATTTTGGCAAGAATCTTCAGCCCGGGTGCACCGGCCTCTGCCAGCGCCTGCCGCAGGTTGCGGATATCCGCAGCGCCGCGTACAAAGGGCAGCATGACCCCGGTAACGCCGCAATCGGCGGCGATGGCAAGGTTCTCCTTGTCCTCGGTGGTCAGGGTGGGCATCTGGATATCTGCCCCCGGTGCGGCCAGACTTTTGCGGCTTTGCAGCACCCCGCCCCGCATTACGGTACACACGAGCGCATCCGGTTCCGCGGTGTCCACCCGTGCCAGCAGCTTGCCGTCATCCAGCAGCAGCTCCTGCCCGGGCTGCACGCTGTGCACCAGCGCGGCAGGGCAGGGAATGCCCTGCGCGCCCAGACGCACGGTCTGCCCGGCGGTCAGGGACAGCGGCTGCGGCAGACGACCGATGCGTAATTCCGGCCCCTGCAGATCAATGAGCAGCTTTTTGACCCCGGCTTTATGCAGCATCACCAGCCAGTCCTTGTGCGCTGCCAGCGGCCCGTGAGAAAGGTTCATGCGGATGCCGGTCATACCGGCTTCCACCATCTGCTGCAAAAGCTTTACATCGGCACAGGCAGGGCCGATGGTTCCGTAAAAATCCATAATTCCTCCTGCAATTCACGTTTTCTTTCTATTGTAGCATGACCGCGCTGCAAAAGATAGCCCGGCGGCGCACAAAAAAACACCGGAAGCTGATGCAAAGCCTCCGGTGTCTTTTTATGATGCCTTATGGGGTTTACTGCTACACTTTGCACCGCCTGCGTTCAGTACAAAGCTTACAGCTCCCTCTATTTTTAAAGGTTGTACTTAGTTTACAGCATTTCGGGCGGTTCGTCAAGAGCTTTTTCCAGCTTTTGCCGGCAAAAACCGGAATATCACAACATTATCACAACTGCAGCTGGTGGTAGCACGCGCCCTCCATGGTCTTCCAACAGGCGGTGCTTCCCTCCAGGGTCATGTAGCTGTGGGCGGTGTTTTCCTTGGGCAGGCTTACAGAGCCGGGGTTCAGGTAAAGGCTCCCCTGCCCGAAGTTTGTCCATGCGGGCACATGGGTGTGACCGTGGAGCAAAATATCCCCCGGGGCAAGGGGCGGCAGATGGTTCAGGTTGAACACATGGCCGTGGGTAACGTAGACCAGCCGCTGCCCCACCGGCAGCACGGCGTAGTCTGCCAGTACCGGGAAATTGAGCACCATCTGGTCCACCTCGGCGTCGCAGTTGCCGCGCACACACAGCAGCCTGGGCGCAAGGCTGTTCAGCAGCGGAATCACCTTTTTGGGGGCGTAATCCCGGGGCAGGTCGTTGCGGGGGCCGTGGTAGAGCAGGTCTCCCAGAAAGAGCAGGCGGTCGGCCTGCTCCCGTTCAAAGGCCTGCTGCAGCTGCTGCGCATAATAATAGGAGCCGTGCAGGTCTGATGCGATCATCCATTTCATATACAATGCCCTCCCTCAGAGCCGGTTTGCCTTATTGTAGCGCCTGCTGTAAAAATGGTCAAGTGATTACAAAAGTCATACTTTTGTACCAAAACCCCTTGACACGCCGCTGAGAATGTGGTATTCTGCTGGAGTTGCAGCCCGCAAATGCGCAGGCTGCATATCGCGGACAGCTGCCGCGATCATAAAAACCGTGTGGATTTTTACAGCAACATTGCTACTTTTCGCCACACAATGACCTCACAAGGGCCATTGTGTGGCTTTTTTGTGCGCCGGAAACCGGCTACAGGCCGGTGCTGCGCCTTCCACATTTTTACTTTTTACAGATAGCAGGTGAAATTTTTCAATGAACGAAACTTTTATGAAGGAGAAGCCGGTGCTGCCGCTGCTGCTCTCGATGGCACTGCCCAACGTGGTCTCCATGCTGGTGAACAGCCTCTACAATATCGTGGACAGCCTGTTTGTGGCGCGCATCAGCGAGGACGCCATGACCGCGTTAAGTCTGGTGTTTCCCATCCAGAACTTTTCCAACGCCATTGCCATCGGCTTTGGCATCGGCATCAACGCCATGATCGCGCTGTATCTGGGCGCAGGCGACCGCGAAAAGGCAGAGACGGCCGCAACCCACGGCTTTGTGCTCAGCCTTGTGCACGGCGTGGTGATGATGGTGGTCAGCATCGCCATCATGCCCGGCTTTCTGCGCCGCTTTACGCAGGACGAGACGCTGATCGCCGCCGGCATCACCTACTCTACCATTGTGTTCCTGTTTTTGGTCGTGAACATGGTCTCGCTTGCCTTTGAAAAGATCTTTCAGGCGGTGGGCCGCATGAAGGTGTCCATGGTCGCCCTGATCACCGGCTGCGTGTGCAATATTCTGCTGGACCCGGTGCTCATCTTCGGGCTTGGGCCGGTGCCTGCCATGGGCATTGCAGGCGCGGCACTGGCTACCGGCATCGGTCAGGTGCTCAGCGTGGTGGTCTACCTTGTGGTCTATCTGCGCACCGAGCTGCCGGTGCGGCTGCGCCGCAGCTGTCTGCGCCCGGACGCGGCGCTGGACGGCAGACTGTACGCCATCGGCGTTCCGGCCATCCTGAATCTGGCGCTGCCCTCGCTGCTGGTCACCTTCCTCAACGGGCTGCTGGCGGCCTTTTCTCAGAGCTATGTGGTGGTGCTGGGCATCTACTATAAATTGCAGACCTTTTTGTACCTGCCCGCCAACGGCTTCGTGCAGGGCATGCGCCCCCTTATTGGCTACAACTACGGCGCGCGGGAGTACGCCCGGGTGAAAAAGCTGTTCCAGCTGACCCTGCTCATGAGCGCAGCCATCATGGCGGCGGGCACTGTCATCTGTCAGGTTGCCTCCGGGCAGCTGATGGGGCTGTTCACCCAGAACCCCGAAACCATCGCCGCCGGGCAGACCGCGCTGCGCATCATCAGCATCGGCTTTGTCATCTCGGCAGTCTCCACCACCGCCTCCGGTGCACTGGAGGGTCTGGGCAAGGGCGCAGAATCGCTGGTCATCGCGCTGTGCCGGTACGTCATTTTCATCATGCCGCTGGCTGCGCTGCTGTGTAACTGGCTGGGCGCAGACGGCGCATGGCACGCCTTCTGGCTTACCGAGGTGCTGGCGGCAGTGGTCTCCGGTATCGTCTACCGCCGGGCGGTCACACATAAAAAATAAGAATTTCTGATAGGGGCGTTTCATAACGTCCCTATTTTTCATTGACACTACGGGAAAAGTACGGTAAAATAATTTTCGTGTTTTGACAAAAACTGTCAGTGCGCAAGATATTACAGAGGATGTGGAAGTATATGATCGAGACCATTGCCGCCGTCAATCAGGCGGTGAACAGCTTTATCTGGGGCATCCCCGCCATGGTATGCATCATTGGCGTGGGGCTGCTGCTCAGTGTCCGCACGGGCTTTTTGCAGATCCGCAAATTCCCCTACGCCATCCGCACCACCGTGGGCCGGATGTTCCGCAAGCGGGATGCTTCGGACGGTGCCATGACCCCCTTTCAGGCGGTGTGCACCGCGCTGGCGGGCACGGTTGGCACCGGCAACATTGCCGGTGTGGCGGGTGCTATTGCCATCGGCGGCCCGGGTGCCGTGTTCTGGATGTGGTGCTCTGCGCTGCTGGGGATGTGCACCAAGTTTTCCGAGGTGACGCTGGCGGTGCATTTCCGGGAGCGCAGCGATACCGGCGAGTGGGTGGGCGGCCCGATGTACTATATTAAAAACGGCCTTGGCCGCCGCTGGCAGTTTCTGGCCGTGCTGTACGCACTGTTCGGCGTGCTGACCGTGTTCGGCACCGGCAACGCAACGCAGGTGAACACCATCGTGGCAGCAGTGGATACCGCCCTGCTGGAATACGGGCTGGTGGGCGGCAGCTTTCTGCCCACCCTCAACCTCATCGTGGGCATCCTTGTGGCGGTGCTGGTGGCGCTGGTGCTGCTGGGCGGCATCAAGCGCATTGGCAGCGTAAGCGAGAAGCTGGTGCCCTTTATGGCACTGTTCTACATTGTGCTGTCGGTGGGCGTGGTGGTGCTCAACTTCTCCCGCCTGCCCTACGTGCTGGAATCCATCGTGGCGGGCGCGTTCAACCCTGCTGCCTTTACCGGCGGCACTATTGGCAGCCTGTTCGTCAGTATGCAAAAGGGCGTTTCCCGCGGCATCTTTTCCAACGAGGCCGGTCTTGGCACCGGTTCTATCGCCCATGCCTGCGCCGACACCAAAAAGCCGGTCAAGCAGGGCATGTTCGGTATTTTTGAGGTGTTTGCCGATACCATCGTCATCTGCACCCTGACCGCGCTGGTCATCCTGTGCAGCGGCACCCAGGTCAGCTACGGCGCAGCGGCGGGTGCTGAGCTGACCATCTCCGGCTTTACCACCACCTACGGCGGCTGGGCGTCCATTTTTACCGCTGTGGCGCTGTGCTGCTTTGCCTTTTCCACCATCATCGGCTGGGGTCTGTACGGCTCCCGCTTTCTGGTGTTCCTGTGCAAGAGTAACAAAGTGGCGCGCCCCTTCTTTGTGGTGTATGCTCTGGTGGCCATTCTGGGTGCTACCATGGATCTTGGTCTGCTGTGGAGCATCGCCGACACCTTCAACGGCCTGATGAGCATCCCCAACCTCATTGCATTGCTGCTGCTTTCCGGCACGGTGGTGCAGCTGACCCGCGCCTTTTTTGAATCGGAAGGGTGAACGGCAGCTCTGCCCATAGTGGACAGAAACGCCGGAACGCGGTATACTGAGAAAAAACAACGGTGGCTATGCACCACAGGAGGTTCTAACGTGGAAAACTTTAACGAACTGCTGCAGAAGTATGCGGATTTTATCGTCCGGGTGGGTGTGAACCCGCAGCCGGGGCAGACTTTGATCATCAACTGCCCGCTGGAAGGTGCCCCGCTGGCACGGCTGTGCGTGCGCAGCGCCTACGAGGCCGGTGCGCGGGACGTGCAGGTGAACTGGCAGGATGATGCCGTTACCCGCATCCGCATGGAGCTGGGCAGCGAGGAGGCCCTGACCGACCACAAGGGCTGGCAGCTGCGCCGCTATCTGGACTACGCCGAGAGCGAGGGCGGTGTGTGCGTGCTGCACCTCATCGCGGACGACCCGGAACTGTTTGCCGGGCTGGACGGTGCCAAGATCAGTCGCGTGAACAGCGCGAACCGCAGCTTTATGCAGCCGTGGCGGGAGTACACCATGAACGACCGGGTGCAGTGGTCCATCGCCGCCCTGCCCGCAGAGCCGTGGGCAAAGAAGATGTTCCCGGAGCTGGACACTGCCGCCGCCATTGAAGCACAGTGGAAGCTGATCTTCGACACCTGCCGTGTGACCGGCGGCGACCCGGTAGGGGAGTGGCAGAAGCATCTGGACCGCCTGAACGAGCTGGGCGCAAAGATGAACGCCCTGGATCTGGAAAGCGTGCATTTTGAAAGCGCCAACGGCACCGACCTGACCGTGGGTCTGGCCGAGCAGGCGGTGTGGGAGAGCGCCGGCAGCAAAAACGAGAAGGGCGTGCCCTTCCTGCCCAACATCCCCACCGAGGAGGTGTTCACCGCGCCCCATAAGGATAAGGTGGACGGCATCGTTTACGGCACAAAGCCCTACGTCTTTAACGGTCAGCTGATCAAAAACTTCCATGTCACCTTCAAGGACGGCAAGGTGGTGGAGCACGGCGCCGACGAGGGCGCAGACCTGCTGGGTCAGCTGCTGGACACCGATGAGGGCGCACGCCACATTGGTGAGGTGGCACTGGTGCCCGCCTCCAGCCCCATCAACCGCAGCGGCAAGCTGTTCTACAACACCCTGTTTGACGAGAACGCTGCCTGCCACATCGCCTTTGGCGACAGCTACCCCGGCACCACCGTGGGCGGCACCGGCCTTTCCAAGGAGGAGCTGGCAGCCCGCGGCATGAACCACTCCTCCCTGCACGAGGACGTGATGATCGGTGCAGAGGACAGCCGCATCACCGGCAAATGCCGCGACGGCCGCACCGTGCCGCTGTTTGAAAACGGCGTCTGGGTGCTGTAAAAAAGCCCCAAAGGGCGCGCAACTGCAAAAAAATTGCGAAAATGCTTGCATAAATCGCAAGAGTATGCTATATTCTAGTAGTACGATATAGTTTAACCTGAAACGTGGGCCGCAAGGTCCGCGTTTCTTGTTTGTTTGGAGGTTTTTTATGGCGAAGCAGTCTGGCGGCAACACCGCGCAGAGAGTGGAAGCGCTTGTCCGTCCCACGGTGGAAGGCATGGGTCTGCGCCTGTGGGATGTGGTTTTTGAGAAGGAAGGGCCGGACTGGTATCTTCGCATCCTCATCGACCGGGACGGCACCATGGATACCGACACCTGTGCAGAGGTGTCCCACGCACTGGACCCCATTCTGGATGAGGCAGACCCCATCGACCAGAGCTATTATCTGGAAGTGGGCAGCCCCGGCCTTGGCCGCAAGCTGACCCGCCCGGAGCACTACGAGGCACTCAAGGGCCAGAAGGTGCGGGCAAAGCTCATCCGCCCCAACGCTGACGGCGTGCGGGAACTGTCCGGCATCCTGACCGGCCGCGAGGGCAGCACCGTGACGCTGGAGACCGAGAACGGCCCCGTGACCTTTGAGGTGAATGCAGCCTCCGGCGTGCAGCTGTGCGACGACGAGGATCTGTTCAACTGAGAAGAACCGTCTCTGATGGAGAAAAGAGAACAAAATATATAGGAGGAACCCGAAAAATGACAGCAGCGAATAAGGATTTTTTTGAAGCGCTCTCCATGCTGGAGCATGAGCGCGGCATCACCGCAGAATACCTGATCGAAAAGATCAAGGCGGCTATCATCATTGCCGTCAAGAAGAACTATGAGGTCGAGGAGGATCACATCCGGGTGGATATCGACCCCGACACCGGCCGCTTTGATGTGGCACTGATCCAGGATATCGTGGCAGACGAGGACTGGTACGACGAGCACGCCGAGATCGGTGTGACCGAGGCACGCAAGATCCGCAGCAGCTACGAGGTGGGCGACCGCATCATCACCCCGCTCAAGACCCGCGATTTTGGCCGTATTGCCGCCCAGACCGCAAAGCACGTCATCCGTCAGGGCATCCGCGAGGCCGAGCGCAACCAGCAGCTCAGTGAGATCCAGTCCCGCGCACACGATATCGTGCAGGCCACCGTTACCCGCGTGGATACCGAGAAGGGCATCGTAGCGCTGGATCTGGGCAAGGGCGGCGAGGCTGTTCTGCCCCGCAACGAGCAGGTGCCCGGCGAGGTGTACACCGAGGGCGAGACCCTGCAGGTCTACATCGTGGACGTGGTCAGCACCGAGCGCGGCCCCCGCGTGATGATCAGCCGCACCCATCCAGGCCTTGTCAAACGCCTGTTTGAGCTGGAAGTGCCCGAGATCTTTGACGGCACTGTGGAGGTAAAGGCCATCAGCCGCGAGGCCGGTGCCCGCACCAAGATGGCTGTCTGGTCCAAGGACCACAACGTCAACCCCGTTTCCGCCTGCATCGGCGAGCACGGCGCCCGCGTGGCCGCTGTTGTGGAAAAGCTGGGCGGCGAGAAGATCGATATCGTCAAGTGGAGCGAGGATATCTCGGAGTTTATCTCCGCAGCCCTGAGCCCCGCCAAGGTGGTCAAGGTGGAGCTGCTGCCCGGCGAGACCCGCTCCTGCCGCGTCACCGTGCCCGACCAGCAGCTGAGCCTTGCCATTGGCAATAAGGGTCAGAACGCCCGCCTGTGCGCACGCCTGACCGGCTACAACATTGATATCCGTCCCGAGAGCGGCTACTACGGCGAGGACGAGGAGCCCAAGAAGGACGCAGCAGACGCTGAATAAGCCCGGCACCATCTGCCGAAGGAGGGAAACCGGATGGCACAAAAAAAGATCCCTGCCCGCCAGTGCATCGGCTGCATGACCAGCCGCCCCAAAAAGGAGCTGGTGCGCGTGGTGCGCGCACCCAGCGGGGAGATCAGCATTGATCTGGTAGGCAAAAAGCCGGGACGCGGCGCATATCTCTGCCCGGACCCGGACTGCCTGACCAAGGCAAAAAAGAAAAAGGCGCTGGAACGCTGCTTTGAGCAGCCGGTTCCCGCCGAGGTATACGACGCGCTGGCTGTACAGCTGGCCGCAGCCGCAAAGGAGGCAGCAGCCGATGGCAAAAAAGAATAACGCCCCCGCAAAACCCAAGCTGCCCCCGGAGGAGGCGCTGTATCAGGCCGTGAGCCTGTGCCGCAAGGCCGGTGCGCTGACCATGGGCTTTGATGCCGTGGAGGAGGCCTGCGTCAAAAGCAAGGCATGGCTGGTGATGACCGCATCGGACATCAGCCCCAAGACCCTGCAGCGTTTGAACTACGCCGTGGGGGACCTAGTGGACGTGTTCACCATGCCGCTGACACAGGATAAGCTGGCCGATATCAGCCACAAGCCCGTGGCTGTTTATGCGGTGACCGACCGCAACCTCGCAAAGCTCTGCTTCGACCGCCTGTCGGACTGCGGAGCAATCAAAAATGAGGAGGATATGAGCGAATGATCGTAAAATATAAAGTGAGTGACTTTGCAAAGGATCTGAACCTTTCTGCAAAGAAGGTACTGGACGAACTGGCCGCTATGGGCAGCACCGGCAAGAAGAACAGCTCCAATCTGGAGGAGAACGAGCTGAACTACCTGCTGGAAAAGTTCAGCAAGGACAACAGCGTGGCAAATCTGGACGAGTTTTTGAACAGCGCCAAGGCTCCCAAGGAGGAGCCCAAGGCCGAGAAGAAGGCCGAGAAGAAGGCTGAAAAGAAGCCCGAGGCTCTGAAGGCCGACAAAAAGCCCCAGCAGCCCGCCGCAAAGGCCGAGCAGCCCAAGGCAAACAATAATAATAACAATAACGGCAAGCACGGCGACAAGAAGCCCGAGCAGCATAAGAAGCGCGAGGAAAAGACCGTTTCCTTCAGCGAACTGGCACGTGAGACCGGCGCAAAGGCTACTGCTGCCCCCGCACAGGCTGTTTCTGTCCGCCGCGAGGACAATCAGGTCACCGTGGATACCCGCACTGTGGATATGAACGTGGACCGCTTCGACGCCCGCTACGATGATCTGGCCTCCACCAAGAACACCGAGAACCGCCGTAAGCCCACTCCGCAGGGTAACAAGCAGAAGTTCACCCAGCGTGGTCAGCGCCAGCGCCAGCAGTTCCAGAAGGGCAAGCGCGAGACTGAGTTCGAGCGTCTGCAGCGCATCCAGCTGGAGAAGGCCCGCAACGCCCAGCTGAAGGTGATGATCCCTGACGAGATCACCGTGGGCGAGCTGGCTGCCCGCCTGAAGCAGCAGGCCGGTAAGGTCATTGCCAAGTTCATGCAGATGGGCGAGATGCACGCCATCAACGACGTGATCGATTTCGACACCGCAGCTCTGCTGGCAGAGGAGTTCCACGCAAAGGTCGAGCACGAGGTGCATGTGACCATCGAGGAGCGCCTGTTCACGCAGGAAGAGGATTCGCAGGAGGATCTGGTGGAGCGTCCCCCGGTGGTCTGCGTTATGGGCCACGTTGACCACGGCAAGACCAGTATTCTGGATGCCATCCGCAAGACCAACGTTACCGCAGGCGAGGCCGGCGGCATCACGCAGGCCATCGGTGCATATCAGGTCAAGGTCAACGACAGCCTCATCACCTTCTTGGATACCCCGGGCCACGAGGCATTCACCTCCATGCGTGCCCGCGGTGCCAACATGACCGATATCGCCGTTCTGGTGGTTGCTGCCGATGACGGCATCATGCCCCAGACCATCGAGTCCATCAACCACGCCAAGGCTGCAAATGTCAAGCTCATCGTGGCAATGAACAAGATGGATAAGCCCACCGCAAACCCCGAGCGCGTGATGGAAGGCCTGACCAAGTACGGCATCATCACCGAGGACTGGGGCGGCGATGTGGCCTGCATCCCGGTGTCTGCCCTGACCGGCATGGGCATCAACGACCTGCTGGAGCGCATTGCTCTGGAAGCTGAGGTCATGGAGCTGAAGGCAAACCCCAACCGCCGCGCCAAGGGTGCGGTCGTCGAGGCCCGTCTGGACAAGGGCCAGGGCCCCATTGCCACCATTCTGGTGCAGAACGGCACCCTGCACTCCGGCGACGTCATCATTGCCGGTACCGCTGTGGGCCGCGTGCGCACCATGCGCAGCGACAAGGGTCAACTGCTCACCGATGCCGGCCCCTCTACCCCTGTGGAGATCACCGGCCTGACCGCAGTGCCCGAGGCAGGCGACCTGTTCGAGGCTGTTGAGGACGAGCGTCTGGCCCGTGAACTGGCCGAGCAGCGCATCGCTGCCGCCAAGGAGAAGCAGTTCTCCTCCTTCCAGAAGGTCACGCTGGATAACCTGTTCAGCCAGATGGCACAGAACGACATGAAGGAGCTGGCCATCGTGGTCAAGGCCGACGTGCAGGGCTCTGCCGAGGCTGTGAAGCAGAGTCTGGAGAAGATCTCCAACGACGAGGTGCGCGTGCGCGTCATCCACGCCGGTGTCGGCGCCATCAGCAAGTCCGACGTGGATCTGGCCGATGCCTCCAACGCCATCATCATCGGCTTCAATGTCCGCCCGGACAACGTGGCCAAGGAAGAAGCTGCTGCCACCAAGGTGGAAATGCGTATGTACCGCGTCATTTACGACGCCATCAACGATGTCACCGACGCTATGAAGGGTATGCTGGCACCCAAGTTCCGCGAGGTCTCTCTGGGCGAACTGCAGGTGCGTCAGGTGTACAAGATCTCCAATGTGGGCACCGTTGCAGGCTGCCGCGTGACCAGCGGCAAGATCACCCGCGACAGCAAGGTGCGCGTGGTGCGTGACGGCATTGTCATCGCCGAGGACGAGATCGCATCCCTGAAGCGCTTCAAGGACGACGCTAAGGAAGTGGCCGAGGGCTACGAGTGCGGCGTGACCCTGGAGAAGTTTGCGGACGTCAAGGAAGGCGACGTGTACGAGGCCTTCAAGATGGAAGAGTACCGCGACTAAGCAAAAACCGAATATATAACAGCTTCCCGGCAGAAAAGGCTTCCCCCGTCCGGGGGAAGCTGTCGAACGAAGTGAGACTGATGAGGGCGTATCTTTCGCAGGTGTGGAGCGTGCGCCCTCATCCGTCGTTTTGGCAGATAAATGCCGCCTTGCCCCGGCCGGGGCAAGGCCTTGGGAAGCTGCCGGACAGAATTTGGAGAAAACTATGTCTCAGAAAAATATGGGCCGTCTTGCGCAGGATATGAAGCGCGAGGTCATTGCCATCATCGGCCGGCTGAAGGACCCGCGGCTGGAGGGCGGTCTGCTGACCGTCACCCGTCTGGATGTGACGCCGGATCTGGATGTGGCAAAAGTGTATGTAAGCGTGATGGGCCGCGCAGACGGCCCCAAGCCCGCAATCGAAGCGCTGAACCGTGCCGCAGGCCATGTGCGCACCGAGGTCAGCAAAAAAATGCACATCCGCAAGGCACCCCGCTTCATCTTTGTGGAGGATGACGGTGCCGCCTACGCCGCCCACATCAACGAGCTGCTGCGCAGCCTGAACGTGAACGGCGAGGAGGAAGCACAGCCTGCTGATACCGAACAGACCGAGGACTGACTGCCTTTGCGGAAAGGATGGATCATTGGATGACAGAACAACTGGATGTGCAGCAGATGGCGCAGCGCCTGCTGGCTGCGGACAACATTTTGATTCTGTGCCACAAAAACCCGGACGGTGACACCATCGGCTGCGGCAGCGCCCTGTACTATGCGCTCAAAGCGCTGGAAAAAACAACGGCGGTGCTCTGCTCCGATGCCGTTCCGTCCCGCTACGCCTTTACGAACCCACGGCTGTTCAAGGGCGAGTTCGAGCCCCACACCGTGATCGCGGTGGACGTGGCCGGTTTGCAGCTGTTTGGCGAAAATAACGGTGTGCCGCAGTACGCACGCCATGTAGACCTGTGCATCGACCACCACGCAGGCAACAACGGCTATGCCGATTTTACCCTTCTGGATGCCGGTGCCGCTGCGGCAGCGGAACTGCTGTATCATGTCATCGTGGAGATGGGGGTGACTATCACCCCCCACATTGCCGACTGCCTGTACACCGGCATTGCTACCGACACCGGCTGCTTCAAGTTCTCCTCCACCACAGCTAACACCCACACGGTGGCGGCAAAGCTTATTGAGGCCGGCTGTCATGTGGAGGAGCTGAACACCCTGCTCTTCGACACCAAGCCTCGTGCCCGCATGGAGGCCGAGCGTATCGCCCGCAACCATCTGGAGTACTATCTGGACGGTCGCTGCGCCCTGATCTACCTGACGAGGGACGAGATACGGCAGAGCGGGGTAGACCCCGCAGATCTGGAGGAACTGACCAGTCTGCCCATCAGCATCGAGGGAGTCAAGGTGGGTCTGACCCTGCGCCAGCAGCCCGGCGGCAGCTACCGCATCAGCGTGCGCACTGCAAAGGGCGTGGACGCCTGTGCCATCGCACGGCGGCTGGGCGGCGGCGGCCACACCCGCGCAGCGGGCTGTGAGCTGCTGGGCGACCTTGAAAACGCCAAAAACGCGATCCTTGCAGAGGTGGAAGCCGAGCTGGACGCACCGCAGGAGGAAGCATGATGCAGGGCATCCTGATCGTAGATAAGCCCATGGACTGGACCAGCTTTGACGTGGTGGCAAAGCTGCGCGGCGTGCTGGGCACCCGCAAGCTGGGGCACAGCGGTACACTGGACCCCATGGCCACCGGCGTTCTGCCGGTGTTCTGCGGCGGTGCCAGCAAGGCGGTGGACCTGCAGCTGAACCATGATAAAGCTTACCGCGCCACCCTGCGCCTGGGTGCACGCACCGATACCGGCGATAGCACCGGCACGGTGCTGGAGACTGCACCCGTCACCGCCGGAGAGAAGGAACTGCTGGCTGTGCTGCCGCAGTTTATCGGCCCGCAGATGCAGGTGCCGCCCATGTACTCGGCGGTCAAGATCAACGGCCAGCCGCTGTATAAGCTGGCGCGCGAGGGCGTGACCGTGGAACGCAAGGCGCGCCCCATTGAAATCTACGGCATCGAGTACGGCGGCAGTCCGGCAGAAAACGAGTATGTACTGACGGTGCGCTGCTCCAAAGGCACCTATATCCGCACCCTGCTGGAGGATATCGCCGCCGCAATGGGGCAGAAGGGCACCATGAGCGCGCTGCGCCGCACTGCTGCCGGTCTGTACACCGAAG
>ERZ835109.1635-NODE-1635-length-17427-cov-3.281085_pt1 | contig 17427 bp, 15 predicted proteins | sample MGYA00519946_ERZ835109 | MGnify/ENA primary metagenome ERZ835109 (study PRJEB31850, sample SAMEA3708771) | human gut metagenome | biome: human gut; feature: human-associated habitat; material: faeces | place: China | collected 2014 ...
TTGACGAGTTTAAAGCGTGGTATTCTGTGATCTTCTCCTATGAGGATGTAGAGAAAAACCCACAGGTTCAATGGAATGAATATTTCAACGAGATAGAGCATCCAACGGTGGGAAGCATTCGGTTGCTGTCACAGCCAGTTCGCTTTAACGGAAAGACTTATAAGGGAACCTGCGCGCCGCCCTGCCTTGGCGAAAATACAGTGGACATCCTTGCTTCACATGGCTATGAGGAACAAGAGATCGAACGCCTGATTGCAAAGGGGATTATCTTTGATGCGGCAGGCAGCCGCCACAACTCTAATAGGGGAGAGAAACTATGATAAAACGAGTTGGATTTATCGGGCTGGGTGCGATGGGACTGCCTATGGCGGAGTGCATCGCCAAAAGCGGGGTTTCTCTGTGGGGCTATGATATCAACACGACCCCAGTGCGAATACTGGCCGAGAATTATACGAATGTTTATGCAGCAGAAACTATTGCGGAGGTTGGACAGAACTGTAATATCGTGATTACGATGCTTCCGGATGCTAAGACGGTTGCAGAGATCTGCGAAGGGGAAACTGGTCTTTTTGCAGCGATGGAGACCGGTAGCGTTTGGATCGACATGACAACGGGAGATCCGTTTGTTACGGAGAGACTTTCTGCGCTTGCAGAACTTAGAGGTATCCGCTGCATGGATAGTCCTTGCGGAAGATCCCCGAAGCACGCAAAAGAAGGAGATCTGCTATTGCTTGTCGGTGGAGAGAAGAGGCTGCTGGAAGAGATGCGACCGCTGCTGAATTTGATGGCAGGCAACATCATTCGATGTGGAAATCTAGGCGCAGGACATACGATGAAACTAATCAATAACCTTTTGTCCGGCGTGATTCAAGAGGCAAATGTTGAAGCAATCTCTCTGGGAGTGCGGGCGGGGATTGACATATCCACGATGCTTCAGGTGTTTAGTAATGTCTGCGTTTGGAATGGCTATTTGGCAGCGCTCCCTTATGAGGAGGAAGGAGCCCCTGGCTGGAAAGTCACGATAGCCGAAGAACATATGGAATTGGTGGAGAAACTCGGAAGACGATATCGTGTGCCGATATATACTCCCGCGGTGGTGCGCGCCCGCATGAACGAAATGATCGCGGAAGGCAAAGGGGAGACTAAATATTCCAATATCACAACGCTGATGAAGAATATGGCAGGCATCGAAATAAAAGAAAAAATAACCGGTCCCACAGTTAGAGAGCAGTAGCGGGAAAACAGAAAGGTGGTTTTTTAATATGGGTAAAGAAATAAAGCTGCACGGCATTATACCGGCGCATCTTTCTCCATTTCGTGAGGACTATAGTCTTGATGATGGCGAACTGCGTCGGCATATCAAGGCGCTTGCGGAAATCGACGGCGTAGATGCAATCATTTCTAACGGTCACGCCGGAGAGGTGACAGCGTTGACAGACGCTGAATATGTTCATGTAATTGAAACAGCCAAGGATGTAGTTGGGAAAGGATATCCCATTATTTCCGGCGTAGTGGAACAGACCGCTGAAAAAGCGGCGGAGCGGGCACGCATGGCGCAGAGCGCAGGAGCGGATGCGATCTTGTTGTTTCCGCCAAGTCTTTTTAACCTTGGTGCCTGCGTTACATCGGAAATGCCTTATCGCTTTGTTGCGGGCGTGGCGGAAAAGACAGATATTCCTATCGTCGTCTTTCAGTTTTCGCTACAGTCCAAGAGCGCCTATACGACAGATACGCTGGTGCGTATGGTGGAGAATATCCCATCGATTATCGGCATCAAGGAGGGAACCGATGATCTGCAACGTTATGAGGAGAATTTTCGTGCGTTAATGGCATGCCGTCATAGGGTCTCGATCCTCTGCACGAACAATACAAAGCTCCTGCCAAGCCTTGCAATTGGCGGTGACGGCATTATTTCCGGCTCGGGTAGTGTAATCTCGGCTTTGCTTTCACAGCTTTTCAAGGCAGTTGAGCGCAACGATCTTTTCGCGGCGCGTGAGGTATATTCGAGGATGTTCCCGTTGATGCAGGTGTTTTATACCGATCCGGTCATTGATATGCACAATCGCATGAAAGTCGCATTGAAGCTGTTGGGGCTGCAGAAGTATGCCGTGTCCCGTGACCCAATGTTGCCGATTTGCCCGGAGGAGGAACAAAAAATCCAGCAAGCACTGATTGATAGCGGAATGTTGAAAGCGTAAAGAGGAAGGAGACAACCGCTGATGGAAAAGAATGTTGTCCTGCTTGAACGGATGGAAAGCGGAGTTGCGAAGCTGACTCTTAATACGCCACCGCTCAATTTGATAACGACACAAGTAAATCATCGGTTAGATGAACTGCTTGATGAAATCACCGAAGATCGGACAATACGAGTTGTTGTATTGACTGGTGCGGGCGAAAAGGCGTTCAGCGCAGGTGCAGACATCAAGGAGTTTGCGGAATTTGTAAAAAAAGGAACGATGGTGTCGGAAAAGCTGCATCTAGAGTGCAACGTATTCAACAAAGTTGAAGATCTTCCGCAACCGACGATTGCAGCTTTGAACGGGATCACGCTTGGCGGTGGAATCGAACTGGCGCTATGCTGCGATTTTCGCATTATGGGGGAGTGCGTAAAGGTCGGCTTTCCAGAGATAGGAATTGGCCTTTTTCCGGGAAGCGGAGGACTTGTTCGCCTCCCACGGCTGGTAGGAAAAACACGGGCGAAGGAACTGATGTTTTTTGGTGAAAAGATTACAGCACAGCGTGCCATGGAGATTGGCCTTGTTGATGAAGTCTGTCCGAATGAACAGGTGCTGTCGCGCGCAATAGAGCGCGCAGAGAGCCTTGCAAAGCTTCCAAGCGATTCTCTGCGTGCGGTTAAGCGAGGGATCCAAGATGTTGCGGAAATGCCAATCCAGCAAGGTGTGGAGTACTCGTTGGGTCTTATCAGCCGCCTGCTTTCCACGGAGGACGCAAGAGAAGGCGTAAATGCTTTTTTGGAAAAACGCAATCCGGTTTTTAACCAAAATTAATAGTAGAGGAAATTTGTGTGATGCTGCTGCTCATGAAAGAACGAAAAATAAAAGTGCCAACTTACACCTTTTAGACAAACATTTCTGCCAAAGAGGTGCACAGAGAGCGCAGAGGTTGCTTTGTGGAGAAGAAACGATTATTTTGACCAATGTGTTTACGAGGAGAAAAACGATGAACAAAACGGTGGACGGACTCAAAGTGGTTGAGGTACCATACCGCAATATGAAGCGCGTTTATTATAGACGGGAATTTGACGATTATAAGCTCTGTGGAACATATTACAAGGCTGGTGTTCCGTTTGAAGTCGTGCAGGCAAGCTATGATCATGAAAATTATCCGCTTGCAGAAGGAGAATTTTTTGACTATGACCCCAATGTGTTCAGCGAGGCACTCGGAAAACTCTGCGGAAGCATTGCCGAGGAGGCAGAGAAGGGCTTTCGGGATGGTAAGTGTGTCTTGATGACTGGCGGCGGTTGCGAGCATGCACCAGGCATTTTAGGGGGCATTGAGAGAGCTTTTGGCTCGGGCAAGAAAATTGGATTCATTTGGATGGATGCGCATGGAGACTTTAATACACCGGAGACCTCGGAGAGCGGAAGACCAGGAGGAATGCCGCTGGCGGTCTGTGCAGGAGAGGGGTGCGAGACATGGAGATGGCTATCTGGAATGGAAAAGCCGGTTCCTACAGAAAATATTATTCTCGCGGATGCACGTAATTTGGATCCCGCCGAGGAAAAAGCAATCGACGCGACGAAGATGACGGTTGTAAAAACGGCAAGTTTTAACGAACTGCATGTTTGGAAGGAGAAAGTACAGGAGCTTGCGGATAAAGTAGATATGATCTATCTCCACATTGACCTAGATGTACTCGACGGAAAGTATCTACCAAACTCCCTCTTTGTGGAAGAAGGTGGGCCTGAACTTGACACGGTGTTGGACAATATCAAAGTGGTAATGGATACGGGAAAGGTGATTGCGTTTTCTCTGGTTTCTGTGACTTTTGTCAATGGGCTTCCAGGACAAGATATTCGTACGCTTAACGGAATGCGCATTTTGGGTACTGGGTTGGAGAACTGGAAGAAATGTCCTGAAATTAAAACGGAGTATTGCAAAACCTGCCAAGAGCTATCAAGATTTAAAATCACAAAAAGTGTGAAAGAGTGATGCGGGTCGCTCTGCGGTGCTCTTTCAGGTAGTTGAGCCGCAGACGGCCAAAGCATCCATGGGTCGGTTTTTCCCCAGACATCGCCAGATCTGGCAGACAGTAGTCTCCGTACTTGTTGTATGTAATTTCCTTTGTGTGACAGTCCTTTTTTGAGCTTTGATTTTACCCTTATTTTGACCCTTTATAGTGTTAGCTCTTATAAAACAACTGGACTGACTGGTACCATGTTTTATAGTTTCAGAACGGTTTATCACAAAATTTGATGAAATTTGTTGCAAAAGAGGACTTTTCTTGAATTCGAGTCCTGTACCGCGCACCACGAAAAAAGCCTTGAAGTTTTAGTAACTTCAAGGCTTTTTTGCTGCCTTGAAACGCCGTTTAGCCTTATTTTTAGCCTTATTGTCCCTCAGGCACCCAAAGCGCTCTTGATTCATCTGCTTCGTAACGTGTCCGTAAACGTCTAAGGTAAACGCCGCGGCGGCGTGACCGAGATTTTCCTGCACGGTCTTAATGTCATCGCCGCTCTTGATAAGTGTTACATAACGTATAAACCTAACTACGTACACAGGCGGATCTCTCCGCACTTAGGCCAGACGGCCTATGCCTCCGAGGAGGAAAGCGTGCAAAACTCAATGACAATTCTCATATACCACAATATAATGTACATGTCAAGACGAAGCGTTTACAATATATTGTATCGCGTTAGTGGGAGGTGGTTTTCACAATGCGTATTATGTATGTATTTCATGCGTATTATCGGTTCATGATTTCGATAATACGTATTGCTGCCGTATAAATGACGTATTAGCCGAATTTTTCCCGCCAAGTGGATACTAATAGTTTCCCGGTCGGATTTCTGTAGTTTCAATTTGTTGCCAAATAAATCTTTCTGTTCGTGAAAAAGATATTTACAAGGAGTAACTGTATTTCAGTTTTGCCCGTCCAGTCCCGCCACGGCTTAACAAATGAGCAGAATACAGCACTTGAATTGGGCATAAGCTTTGGCACATAACCAAGAGTGCAATTTGCCCAAAAATATTCAGAAAACTTGTTTAAATTTTAGAAAATGCTTTTTTTCAAAAAAATCCATTGACAGTTGGAACGTTCCAATCAATAATGAACAAGAGGTGAACGAATAGTGGTTACGATATGGGATGTGGCGGAAAGAGCCGGTGTATCAAAAAGTACGGTTTCTCTTGTTCTTAATAACAGCCCTCGTGTAAGGGCAGAAACGAGAGAAAAAGTGCTCCACGCGATCGATATACTCAAGTATGCCCCAAACAGTAATGCACGTAACCTCCAAAGGAGAAACAACAATAGCATCGGAATTATCCATGTTTTGAGAACGAATCGAGATAAAAGCGAGAAATATGGTTGGGACCACGGATTAGAACTTTTTTCCCACGACGTGGAAGATGGCATTTTTGAAGCCATTATGGAATGCGACACGGACATGAGTGTCATTATCGAGCATTTCAACATTCAGGAGAAGCCACATGAAATGCCGCGTATTTTACGCGAATGCAGAGTAGATGGAGCGATCCTTATTGGTGGATTCGATAAGCTCAGTGAGCTGAAATACATCGAGGATATCAAGGTGCCATCGGTTCTTGTAACTTCGTCTCTGGAGATCAACGGCATTGACACAGTAATGCACGATCCCGCGCTCGGCAGCAAGATCGCATATAAAAAACTGTTCGAGACCGGTCATCGTAAGATATGTCTTCTGAATATCCCTAAAAGCTATCGTGTGTGGTCTATGCGTGTGGAAGGTGCCCGCGCTGCCGCAAACGAAGCGGGCTGCACTCTGAATGAGGAACTTCTCGTCTCCGTTGAGCATAATACAGCGCACAGCGCCTACCAAGCAATGAATGAGCTTCTGGAAAAGGGCGTCGAATTTGACGCGGTTTTGGCCGCGGATAATGAACTGGCGATGGGAGCACTTCGCTGCTTCCATGAACACGGACTTAGAGTGCCAGAGGATGTCTCTATGATCTGCTATGAAGATTCTGCGCTCTGCGGTAATTTTTCTCCTGCGATCACAGCGGTGAATATTCAGAAAAATATTATCGGTCGAAAGGCATTGAACTATTTGCTTGAAAGACTTCAGAATCCTAAGCTGCCGACAAGGTCTACGGCGGTCGAACCATATCTTGTTATGCGCGACAGTGTACAGGATCGGTAAAAGTAAAAAGATGTGAATTTTCCATACGCATTGCTTTGCCAGGACGCAATGCGTGCGGTTCCAAGAATTGGAACGTTCCAAAAACGACTTTCACCGTTGCACATAAAAAAAGAAAAGCCATATTCTCAGAAGTCAGAAGTTGGAACGTTCCAAAAACGTTTTGCGAAAATTGAATGCAACGCGGAAGATGCGGTTTGACCTGTTCCGCATATAAGGAGTATATATCTCATGACGAATATGAATTTCCCTACCGTAGAGACGGACCTTGTTGTTGTAGGAGGCGGCCCTGCGGGATTTTGTGCGGCGGTTGCGGCGGCGCGGCAGGGTGTCCGCGTTACTCTGGTTGAAAAAAACGGATTTGCCGGCGGCATGGCTACCGCAGGTCTGGTGGGACCTTTCATGACCTGCTATGACAAGTCGGGAGAGACGATGATCATTCGCGGTTTGTTTGAGGAAGTTGTTGAGCGGCTTGTCGAACGCGGGGGCGCAATTCATCCGGCCCAGGTGAGAAGCGGTAGCGCCTACACATCGTGGATTACGGTTGGACACGACCATTGTACGCCGTTCGATGCAGAGATACTCAAAAAACTGATCGACGATATGCTGACCGAAGCCGGTGTAAATGTCCTCTATCATGTTGAATTTCTTGAAACACGGATGGAAGACAATACGGCAAAGGGCATTACAGTACATACAAAGAGCGGATACCTTACGATTCACGCAAAGGTTGTGATCGACTGTACCGGCGACGGAGACGCAGCGGTCTCCGCAGGAGTGCCGTTTGAAATGGGAAACAGCAAGCTGGGCATTATGCAGCCTGCGACCATGTTTTTCCGCATCTGCAACGTTGACAGCAAGGCGGTGGAGGCGGATATTGCGGCAAACAAGCATCTCTTTCATCGGGAAAACGGTGTGAACTACCGCAGCTTTCATTGGCACGTTGCTGAAGCAAGAGCGGCGGGAGACTGGACACTGGACCGCGTTTCGATCGGACTTTATAAGTGTGTGCAGGATGATGAATGGTGCGTCAACACCTCGCGCATCATGGGCATTGATTCAACGGATTCAATAAGCCTGACAAGAGGCGAGATCGAGGGACGCAGGCAGGTGGAACAGATCCTGCATTTTCTGCGGAAATATGTTCCGGGCTGTGAGCGGGCGAAGCTGCTCTCCAGCGCGTCTACGCTGGGCATTCGCGAGAGCCGGCACATGGAGGGCGAGTACAGGCTGACCCTGGAGGACGTTCTGAACGGCGCGGTACCGGAGGATTCCATCGTGTTCTGCTCAAACTCCGTGGACGTCCACGGGCGTTTTGGCTCCAAAAGCAATGAGTACATCACCGTACAGAACGGCGAATATTACGGGATACCCTATCGCTGCTTAGTCCCCAGAAAGATCGACGGCCTTTTGTTTGCCGGCCGATGTGTTTCCGCCGAGTCGGAAGCCGCGGGCGCGGTGCGCGTTATGCCGCCCTGCATGGCAATGGGACAGGCGGTCGGCACGGCGGCGGCGATCGCAGTGAAGAAGGGCGTACAGCCGAGGGACATCGCTGCCGCAGAGCTGATAAAAGAGCTCATTCAGAATGGTGCATACCTGAAAGCATAGTGCGCCCCAATACATCGTATTAGTTGCTCAAGAGAGCTGCTGATAAAATACAAAACGGAGGATTTCAACATGAAAAAAGCTTTGGCACTTGTCCTTGCGCTGGTCATGACGCTTTCACTCTGCGCCTGCGGACAGAAAGAGACTACGCCGGACAACATCCCCAGCACGACGGGCGATGGCACGACGACCGTCGCGGACGCAAACAAGGATGCGGACATTTATAGCTGGATCGTCAACGACGACACCTCTATTTCGGGAACCGTCCGCTTCTACATCCCCTTTAAGGGCACCCAGGGCATGGATGCGATGATTGCTGACTTCAACGCGATCTATCCCAACATTACTGTCGAACTGAACACCTATTCCAACAACGCAGAAGGCAATGTCGGCCTGAACACCGCAATCATGGCGGGTGAGTGCGATGTTGTTTCTTCCTTCGAGATCCACAATGTCATGAACCGTGTCAACAACGGCATGTACCTCGACATTACAGACCGCGTTGCCAGCGAGGGCATCAGCCTGATCGACAACTGGGGTACCGAAGCGTACAACAAGGACGGTCGGACCTATGTTCTGCCCAACGGCGGCTTCAGCTATTTCGTTGCGATCAACAAGGACGCCTGGGATGCGGCCGGTCTCGGTGAGCTTCCCGATGAGTGGACGTGGGACGAGTACATTGCTGCCAGCCGCGCCATGACCGAGTACAACGCCGACGGCAGCGTGAGCGTTTACGGCGGCTCCAACTACAGTGTTATCGCGGACCTGACCAACATCATCTATCAGGTCAATGGCTGCAACCGCTTCTATAATGCCGATGGCACCTGCGCGTTCGACACCGATTATCTCAAGGCAAACATTCAGAAGTTCATCGACGCGGAGAACGAGGGCATCTGGTATCCGCTGGAGTCCTACCGCACCGACAACTACAAGGAGTGGTTCGCCTATGCCGAGGGCAAGATCAACTCCGGCGTTTCCGGCAATGTCAACCGCTTCCTGGCCGATACGGAAAACTATCCGCAGGATCATATCACGGCCTATGCTCCCTATCCCGTTGTTGAAAAAGGTCAGACCAACTATATGTCCGGCGTGAACTACTTCTCCTTCACCGGCATGACGATGGGCTGCAAGAATGAGGAAGCTGCCTGGGCGTTTGTGAAGTTCTTCTCCACCTACGGCTCCAAGTATCTGACGGCTGCCGGCCACCAGTCCACCTGGGCGGGCACCGATCCTGCTGAGATCGTGTCCGTGATCTTCGGTTCTGAGGAAAACGCGGCCAAGATCATCGACATTGACTCCTTCAAGAAGTGGGTCGGCAACGCGAGCAACCCCTCCAGCTATGACAATATCAACACGGCCTATTCCGAGCTCAACAGCATTTTCAGCGAGTATGTTATGTACGCCTATACCGGCGATATGACGCTCGATGAAGCGATGGCCGAAGCGACCGAGCTTGGCAATCAGGCGATCAAGGACGCCTGATGCCGCATGGCGATCAAGGACAGGATCTGATCGCTCACCCGAAGAAACAATAAGATCGTATGGGGGCGGAACGCCCCCATATGATCTGACATAATACCAATCGAAAAGGAAGGCGATCTTGATGAATAAGCGGCGCGAAAATCTGGCGGGATACGCGTTTATATCTCCCGCATTGATCACATTCATTATTCTCATTGCATTTCCGTTCTTCTTTTCCATTTTCTTGTCGCTTACCGAATGGAATTTTTTGTCCGGCATTGAGAACATCAAGTTTGTCGGCTTGAAGAACTTCTTGAAGCTTGCATCTGACAAGCGCTTTTTATTTGGCGTTTCCAACACCTTTATTTACGCGATCACCATTGTGCCGACCTCGGTCATTCTGGCGCTGGTGCTTGCCTATCTGCTCAATGATAAGGTGCACGGCAAGACCGGCCTGCGTCTGTGCTTCTTTATTCCGTACATTTCCAATCAGGTCGCATTGGCGGCCGTCTTTAAGCTGATGTTTAGAGACGATGGCGTTATCAATAATATTATTCAGAAAATAACCGGATCGACGGAAACGATACATTGGTTCACGAACTCACAACTGAATAAGATCCCAATCATAATCTTTGTTATCTGGGTGCAGCTCGGCTTTGAGCTGGTCATCTATATGGCGGCGCTTCAGAATGTTCCGCGTGACTTGTATGAGGCTGCAGAGCTGGATGGTGTGACGCCTTGGAAAAAGTTCTGGAAGATTACGTTCCCGCTCATTTCTCCGACGACCTTTTATCTGATCGTCGTGCAGTTTATTACGATCTTCAAGATATTCTCGTCCATTGACGTGATGACATACGGAAACATCTCCACATCGAACACGTCGCTCGTCGTCGAGATATTCCAGAATGCGTTCAGCAATTACAAGTTCGGCTACGCAAGCGCAGAGGCGATCGTGCTGATGATCTTTATTGTCATTATTACGGCGATCAATTTCATCGCACAGAAAAAGTGGGTTCATTATTAAGGGGGGAAGCAGCATGAAAAAACAAAAGTCGACCTCCAAGCTGATATGCACCATTGTAGTTGGCCTGCTGGCGGTGATGTTCGCTCTGCCTCTTGTCTGGATGACACTCGCCTCTTTCAAAAAGGTGAGTGAGGTATTCAGCGAAAACTGGCTGCCGACGGTCTGGCAGTGGAAAAACTATGTCACAGTCTGGACCGATGAGCAGGTATATCTGCCGAGAGTGTTTTTCAACACGCTCTTCATCGTGGTGCTGGGCACCGGCGGGCAGTTGATCGTGTCGTCGCTCGCGGCATACGGCTTTGCCAAAATTGACTTCAAAGGGCGCGCGGCAATCTTTACGCTGTTTCTTGCGGCAATGATGATCCCGTCACAGGCGACGATCATTCCCCGCTATATGCTTTTCTATAAGATTGGACTTTACAACAGCCTGTGGGCGCTGATCCTGCCGAGCTGGTTCAGCGTGACCTCAATTTTCCTGCTTCGCCAGTTCTATATGGGACTGCCGAACGATCTTATGGATGCAGCAAAGGTGGACGGCGCCGGACATCTGCGGATCTTTGCGCAGATCCTGATGCCGCTTACAAAGCCCGCGATGATCTCAACGCTGATCCTTTCGTTCATTACGCTGTGGAACGATTACCTTTCGGCATTGGTATTCCTCTCGAACAAGAAGCTTTATACGGTTTCACAGGCCGTCCGCTACTGGCTGTTTGACAACAACAATCAGAACTATAACCTGACTATGACAACGGCAACGATCTTTATCATTCCGGTCATCATTCTGTTTGTTTTCTGCCAGAAATACTTTGTGGAAGGTATTGCAACCTCCGGCGTTAAAGGCTGAGAAAAGGCGTGGTAAAAATGCGCATCAACTTTGACAACAAATTTTTGCAGGCAATGTCAGACGCCTTCGATGCAGTGTGGCTTGCATTCCTGTGGATGCTTTGCTCCCTGCCCATCGTAACGATGGGCGCGGCAGCAACGGCCGTGTTCTCCGTTCATTTGGGGGTCGACCGTCAGACGGGCAGCGTTACGCTTCGCTTTTTCCGCGCGTTTCGTGCGAATATCCGGCAAACGCTGTGCATCCAGCTGATCCTGCTCGCCGCGGCGGGCGTACTCGCGGCTGATGTCTATATCTGCTGGAGCGGCGAAATGCCGGAGGCAGTCCAGACAGTCACACGCATGACGACACCACTGCTTGCCATTGTGACGCTTGGCGTTATGAGCTGTATTTACGGTGTTGCGGCAAAGCTTGTTGTCAGTATAAAACAGGCATTTTACGATGTTTTGTATATTGCGGTAAAAAAACCGCTGTGCGTTTTCGGACTGATGGCATTGACAGTCTTAGCGGCCCTGTCAGCTGCGAGCCTGCTCGCGTTTTCGGTTTTGCCGCTTGGGCTCATCTTCTATTTGCAAGCAAAGCTGTTCGAGAGAATATTCCGCGCGGTCATGCCGCAGGCGGAAGAAGATAAAATGGAGATCATGAATGGATAGGCAAGGAGACATTCAGGCGATGCCGCTTGAACTGAGTGCGGAGCAAGCCAGGCTCTATATGTGCTGCGATAAGGTGTTGCCTTCGGCACAGGGAATGAGCATTTACGGCGATTGGGCCTTTATGCTCTATCACACAGGACGATGCGCAGTCTATGACTTAAAGACCAAATCAAGCAAGCCTGCGGCGGATTTTTGGCTTGCCTCGGCGAACCATGGAACGCCCACAAAGGACTATATCAATCATTCCAACCAGTGTATGTTCAGCGGTACTTTTGCGGAGGGGAACGACCTGCCTCTCTTGTATGTCACAACGGGAAACGGCATCGGCGGGGATGAAAACGGCTTTTTCTATCGCTGTGCTGTGGAGAATATCCATCTTGTGCGGGACGGCACAGGAGCTGTTGTCGCCGGCAGAAGCGAGCTCGTGCAGACATACAGTTACGTACCGGGCGAAGAAGAGACGTATGGATGGAAAGCGCCATGCTGGGGATGCCCCGCATGGTTTGTGGACAGCGCGGAGGGCGTTCTCTACATTTTCTCGTCGAAGTACAGAACGACACAGGAATATGCGCACCTCATGGAGCAGAACGAGTACATCATTACGAAATTCCCGCTGAGACCGGAGCAAAGCGGTCTCGTCAGGCTGGGGGCAAAGGATATTTTGGACCAGTTCACAGCTCCGTTCGATATTCTCTTTACGCAGGGCGGAATGTTTAAGGATGGCAAGATCTTCTACACCTTTGGCTTTGGTAATGAGACCTACCCGGATGGTCTGCGGATCTATGACTTGAAGCAGCGCCGCCTTGCGGCAAGGATGGATCTGAGCAGATCCGTTCTGAAGGACGAAGAAATTGAGTGCTGCTCCTTTTATAAGGGCGAATTGCTGTGCAATACCAACGCGCAGCCAAGCAAGCTCTATTCGCTCGGCAGCGTTCTCTGAGCAGACCGAACGGGACGGCGATGTGCCCGCTGGAACAATATGGGAGGGACCATGAGAGCTTTTTCAAAAAATTACGAAGTGATCGTCGCCGGAGGCGGCCCGTCGGGCATCGCCGCGGCAGTCTCCTCTGCAAGGCAGGGGGCAAAGACGGCTTTGATCGAGCGGTACGGGATCGTTGGAGGTATGCTGACCTCCGGCTTCGTGAACCCAGTTCTGGGTTCAGTCGCACCGGGAAGCCTGTATGACGAGATCATGCGGGTGCTCGAGGCAACGAGTATGCAGACGCGCAATGGACATGAAATGAGCGTTGACGCAGAGCGGGCCAAATACCGCCTTCTACAGTTCGTTTCCGACGCCGGCGTGGATGTGTTCCTGCAGACTCCGGTCGTTGAGGTCATTAAGGACGGGGCGCGTGTATGCGGCGTCGTGATCAGCACGCAGGAAGGACTCAAAGAGCTTGACGCGGATGTGGTGATCGACGCAACAGGCGATGGATTTGTTGCCGCCCGGGCTGGCGCGGAATATAAGATCGGTCGGGACAGCGATGGCTGCTGCCAGCCGACCTCGCTGGAATTTGTGGTGGACGGCGTCGATGAGAGCACGGCGATCACCTGCTGGGGCGGGACAGACCCAGTGCAGATGCCGGACGGACAGAAGTATTCCACCTTTTGTAAAGAGGCTAACGCAAGAGGCGAGCTCCCCGCGAATGTATCCATCGTGCGACTGCACCGGACAAATGTCCCCGGCGAGCGAAGCGTCAACGCAACACAGGCCAACGGCTTTGATACGCTCACACCCGAGGGCGTGTTTGGCGCAGAGATTGATCTGCGCGCGCAGATCGGCGCGGTGGTCGCATTCCTGAGAAAAAATGTGCCCGGTTACGTAGCGTGCAGACTCAAGGCGAGCGGCAGCTCGCTCGGTGTGCGCGAAACGCGCCGCATCATGGGTGACCGTATGATCCAGGACAGCGATGTGGAAAATGGCACAAAACAGGATGATGTAGTCGTTCATAACGCATGGTTCCTGATCGATATTCACAACCCTACCGGCGGCGGCCAGGCGGAAGGACATTCCCACCCCGCGATACCGTTTGATATCCCTTATGGGGCGCTGCTTCCGCGGAAGCTGGACGATCTTCTCACCTGCGGCAGATGCATTTCCGGAACGCATCGCGCCCACGCGGCCTATCGCGTCATGGCGATCTGCATGGCGACCGGACAAGCGGCGGGTGTCGCGGCGGCGCTCAGTGCGAAAGCGCATACGCCCCCGCGTTCGCTGGATATCCGCGAGCTGCAATCAGCATTGGAAGGGACTGGCGCAGTCCTATTTGACAAATGAAAGCGGGAGAAAATGTGAAACAAGCAATTATGATCGGCGCGGGCAATATTGGCCGCGGCTTTATTGGACTGCTCCTTGAGCAGGCGGGCTGTCATGTGCTTTTTGCCGATGTGAACGATGCGGCGGTCCGCGAGCTGAACGAGAAAAAAGAATACACCGTCCATCTTGTTGATGAGATGTGTGTGGATACCGTCGTCAGTAATATCTCAGCGGTCAATTCAACGACGCCGGAATTTATTGAGGAGATCGCAAAGAGCGATCTGATCTGTACCGCGGTGGGGCTTTCGGTCCTGCCGAAGGTGGCTCCAGCGATTGCGAAGGGGGTCGCTCTGCGAAAGCAGAACGGAAGAAGGGAATATCTGAATATTATTGCCTGTGAGAACGCGGTCAGGGCGTCTTCGCAGCTCAGAGAGCTGGTGAAAGAAAAGCTGAGCCGGGATGAACAGGCTTATATGGAGCAATACATCGGCTTCCCCGACTGCGCAGTCGACCGCATCGTGCCGCGCGGCAATAGTGCGTCGGTTTCCGAGGTGACAGTCGAGCGTTACCACGAGTGGGATGTTGAAAAGAGCGGGATTCGCGGCACGCTGCCGCCGATTGAAGGAATGACGCTCGTTGACCGGTTGGACGCCTATCTGGAAAGAAAGCTCTTTCTTCTCAATGGCACGCACGCGGTCACCGCGTTTTATGGACACTACAAGGGCTATGAAATGATCGGTGAAGCCCTGTGTGATGAGGAGATCAGCACACTCGCCCGGCATCTGATGCAGGAGTGCAGCGCGGTACTGACGCTGCGCCATGGATTTTCTCCGCGAGAGCTGGCGGAGTATGCGGCGACGGTGCTCAGGCGCTTCCGCAACCCGCACATCCATGATGATGTGAAGCGCATTGCCCGTGAGCCGCTGCGGAAGCTCGCGCCCGACGACAGGCTGGCGGCGCCCGTACAATACGCACACGCATTTGCCCTTGCAATGCCAAGCTATTATACCGGCATTGCGCTGGCACTGCTGTACAATGAGCCGACCGATGCGCAGAGCCAGTTGCTTCAGACGATGCTCGCGGAGAACGGCGTGGAAAAGACGCTTACGGATGTGTGCGGCGTGGCGCTGAATGAGACGGATATCGCACAGATCAAGAAAGAGTATGAGTGCTTGAAAAAGTAAGCGAAAGGCGGGATGAAGATATGCCTATTTACGAAAAGACAGGAGGCGTCGCACCGGTGTATGACACGGTGGTTTGCGGCGGCGGACCGTCCGGCTGGATCGCTGCGATCTCGGCGGCGCGAGAGGGCGAGAAGGTCGCTCTGATCGAGCGGTTTGGTTTTTTCGGTGGCGCGGCGACAGCAAATTTCGTTGTTCCCATCAGTGGATTTTACAAAAATGGACAGCGTGTTATCGGCGGGATCGCATGGGAATTCATTGAAAAGCTACTGGAAGAGAAAGCGGCGCTGATCGAACTGCCAAAGGGACACATCTCCGTCAATACGGAGTATTACAAGCTGATCGCGCAGCGGATGGTGCTGGCGTCCGGCGTTCATGTCTACTGCAACTCTTATTTATCCGGCGCGATTTGTGAGGACGGAACGATACAGGCGGTCACGGTCTGCAACAAGGGCGGCACGCAGACAATTTACGGACGCTGCTTTATCGACGCAACGGGGGATGGGGATCTGTGCAAGCTGGCAAATGCGCCGGTCATTGTGCATGATGTGATGCAGCCTCTATCCCTCTGCTTTACCCTGAGCGGTGTCGACATTACAACGCCCCTGCTCAAGGACTGCATCCATCACAAGGGGATCAACGGCGCACCCTCGTGCAATGGCGTGATCCGGGCGTATCTGGATACGCTTTACGCAAAGGGAGAGGCCCCCATGTTTGGCGGACCGTGGTTCAATACCATGGTGAACGGGGATGATATTGCCGTGAATATCACGCGCAGCGTAGCATCCGTGTTGGATAATGACGCTTATTCGACAGCGGAATTTCAGATGCGGGAGGATATGTTCAAGCTTGTGGAGTTGCTGAAGCAAGGCTTTGCTGAATTCCGCAGCTGCGCGATATCCGCCTCCGCCAATAACGCGGGCGTGCGAGAAGGACGTCATCTGGTCGGCATACATACGCTGACAGGAGATGAATTGCAGAGCCCAGAAATGATACCGGATCCAATCGCGCTTGCCGCTCACCCAATTGACATTCATAAGACGGACGGCTCCGGACAGATACTGAAGCAAACAAAGGAAGCGGGCCGCATTCCCTACCGTGCAATGGTAACGCACGAGGTCAGGAATCTTATTGCTGCCGGCAGGATTATCTCTGCAGACTCGGAAGCATTTGCGTCGATCCGGGTACAGGGGACCTGCATGGCGACCGGTGAAGCCGCTGGTGTAGCTGCAGCCTTATGCAGCGGGCAGAATTGTGCGGCGCACGAGGTTCGATACGATGAACTGCGTGATATCCTGCTGAGTCGAGGCGCTGTTCTTTAACGGCGAAGCAAACTATCATTAAATGCGGCGTCACCCACTCCACTATTGATGGATGATGCGGTATAAGAAAAGGAGAGAATTCCCGCCCTGACCGGCGGTGCGGCAGTGTGGAGACCTGCCGTAAAGCGCCCGAACGGCGCGAGGCCCTGCGCGCGGAGGCGGCAGAGCCGCGGTCAGAGAATATGGCAGAGGTCATTCTGAAAAACATCAAGAAGGTCTACCCCAACAGCGAGCCGAAAAAGAAGAGCAGGGACAGCGGCGAGAAGAAGCACAACCTGCAGATCACCGACGAGGGCGTGGTCGCCGTGCAGGAATTCAACCTTGACATTGCCGACCGCGAGTTCATCGTCCTCGTCGGCCCGTCGGGCTGCGGCAAGTCCACCACGCTGCGCATGGTGGCGGGTCTGGAGGAGATCAGCGCGGGCGAGCTGTACATCGACGGCAAGCTGATGAACGACGTGGCCCCCAAGGACCGCGACATCGCGATGGTCTTCCAGAACTACGCGCTCTACCCGCACATGACGGTGTATGAGAACATGGCGTTCTCGCTCAAGCTCAAGAAGGTGCCCAAGGACGAGATCGACCGCAAGGTGCGCGAGGCCGCGGAGATCCTGGACATCACCCAGTACCTCGACCGCAAGCCCAAGGCGCTCTCCGGCGGTCAGCGCCAGCGCGTCGCCATCGGCCGCGCCATCGTGCGCGACCCGAAGGTGTTCCTGATGGACGA
>ERZ835109.1641-NODE-1641-length-17336-cov-3.777675_pt1 | contig 17336 bp, 12 predicted proteins | sample MGYA00519946_ERZ835109 | MGnify/ENA primary metagenome ERZ835109 (study PRJEB31850, sample SAMEA3708771) | human gut metagenome | biome: human gut; feature: human-associated habitat; material: faeces | place: China | collected 2014 ...
AGTCTGGACTGTATAGCGCAAAAGCCCAGGTGATCTTTCAGGTGAACGGACAGAGGCAGACAAAAAAGATTTCAATGACGAAAACTTTTTTGCCTGTTTTTTTTGTACCATAAAAAGCGGAATATTCAGAAAAATATAGATATAAATGATAAAATTCTGAATTTAACACACAAAAAAGGGAGCAAAAAAGACAAGGTAGTTGGTTCTAAGGAGGTAAAAGAGAATGAACAGAATTGAAGATGTAACAAATTACATTACTGAATGTGATGAAGAAGTAGGAAAAGCGCTGCAGTTAGAACTTGGCCGTCAGCGCAGAAACCTTGAACTGATCGCATCAGAGAATATCGTAAGCCCGGCAGTTATGCTTGCGATGGGAACTGTACCGACAAACAAGTATGCAGAAGGTTATCCGGGAAAACGTTATTATGGCGGATGCGAGGATGTAGATATTCTTGAAAATCTTGCAATTGAACGTGCAAAGAAATTATTCGGATGTGACCATGTATGTGTACAGCCGCATTCAGGAGCAAATGCGAATACAGCTGTATATCAGGCGCTGATCAAACCAGGTGATACAGTTATGGGACTGAACCTGGCACACGGCGGACATCTTACACATGGTTCACCGGTAAACCTTTCCGGTATCCTTTACAATTTCGTACCTTACAATGTCAATGATGACGGTGTTCTGGATTACGATGAGATCAGAAAGCTTGCACATGAATGCAAACCGAAGATGATCGTAGCAGGAGCTTCGGCTTATCCGAGAGAGATCCGTTTTGATATTTTTGCAGATATCGCAAAAGAAGTTGGAGCTTATCTTTTCGTAGATATGGCACACATTGCAGGTCTTGTTGCAGCAGGACTTCACCAGAGCCCGGTTCCTTATGCTGATGTAGTTACAACAACAACACATAAAACACTCCGAGGACCTCGTGGTGGAATGATCATGTGCAAAGAAGAATATGCAAAAGCGATCAACAAAGCAATCTTCCCGGGAACACAGGGCGGACCTCTGATGCACATTATCGCAGCAAAAGCTGTATGCTTCGGAGAAGCATTAAAACCGGAATTCAAAACCTATCAGGAACAGGTTGTCAAGAATGCAAAAGCACTTGCAGAAGCCATGCTTGAAGAAGGATTCAACCTTGTCAGCGGTGGAACAGACAACCATCTGATTCTGGTAGATCTTCAGAATATGAACATCACAGGAAAAGAACTTCAGAACAGACTGGATGAAGTTTACATCACAGTTAATAAGAATGCAGTTCCGAATGATCCTGCAAGCCCGTTTGTGACCAGTGGAGTTCGTATCGGAACACCGGCTGTTACAACAAGAGGTCTGAAAGAAGAAGATATGAAGACCATCGCAAAACTGATCAAGATGACGATTACAGACTTTGATACCAAAGCAGATGAAATCCGTGCCAAAGTTACAAAGATCTGCGATAAATATCCACTTTATGAATAACAGGAGGAAAAAATAATGGAATTAAAAACGCCCCTTTATGACGCTCATGTAAAAGCAGGTGGAAAGATCGTGCCGTTTGCCGGATACCTTCTTCCGGTTCAGTATGAGACAGGCGTGATCAAAGAGCATATGGCAGTACGTACACAGGCCGGACTTTTTGATGTGTCTCATATGGGCGAAATCCTTTGTGAAGGAAAAGATGCTCTTGTCAATCTGCAGCACATCCTTACAAACGATTTTACAAATATGGTAGACGGACAGGCAAGATACAGCCCGATGTGTAACGAGAACGGTGGAACTGTAGATGACCTGATCGTATACAAAAGATCAGATGATCACTATTTTATCGTAGTAAATGCAGCAAACAAGGATAAGGATTATCAGTGGATGCTCGCACATCAGTCAGGAGAGGTTACATTTACAGATGTATCCGACCAGTATGGACAGATCGCTCTTCAGGGACCGAAGGCGATGGAAATCTTAAGAAAACTTACAACAGAAGAAAATATTCCAAAGAAATATTATCATGCAGTATTTGGCGCAGAAGTTGCCGGAATGCCTTGCATCGTATCCAAGACAGGATATACCGGTGAAGATGGTGTAGAGATCTACCTGGCAAGTGGTCTGGCAGAAAAGATGTGGGAGACACTTCTTGAAGCAGGAAAAGAAGAGGGACTAATCCCTTGTGGACTTGGTGCTCGTGATACACTTCGTATGGAAGCTGCAATGCCTCTTTACGGACATGAGATGGATGATGAAGTATCACCTCTTGAAACAGGTCTGAACTTCGGTGTTAAGATGAAGAAAGACGAATTCATCGGAAAGAAAGCCATAGAAGACAGAGGAACACCAAAGATCGAAAGAATTGGTCTTAAAGTAACAGGAAGAGGAATCATCCGTGAACATCAGGATCTGTATGCTGGAGATCAGAAGATCGGACATACAACATCCGGAACGCATTGCCCTTATCTTGGATATCCGATCGCCATGGCACTTGTTGATGCCGGAAGCGTAGCAATTGGCGACAAGGTAGAAGCAGATGTACGTGGAAGAAGAGTGGAAGCAGAAGTTGTGCAGCTTCCGTTCTATAAGAGAGCAAAATAAAAGAAAATAATAACGAAAATAGATTAACAATCCGGTCGCAGAAAAAAGCGATAGAGAGTGTTTGGAAAAAGCGACCGGCAGTTGAAAAGAAAAGGAGATTAAAATCATGGAAGTAAGAGCAGAATTAAAATATACAAAATCACACGAATGGGTAAAAGAAGAAGGTGGAGTCTGGACAATTGGACTTACGGATTATGCACAGTCAGCACTCGGTGATCTCGTATTCGTAAATCTTCCGGAAGCTGGAGACAGTGTAGAAGCCGGAGAAGTATTTGGAGATGTTGAATCTGTAAAAGCGGTATCAGATGTATACTCACCGGTAACAGGAGAAGTTGAAGAAATCAACGAAGAACTTCTTGACGCACCAGAAAAGATCAATGGAGCTCCGTATGATGCATGGTTCATCAAAGTAAAAGATGTATCGGGAACAGAGGAACTTCTTTCAGCAGAAGAATATGAGGCATTTGTAGCAAGCGAAGAATAATCAGGGAAAGGCGGTGGACCATTTATGGGAAGCTATGTACCGAATACAAAAGAACAGCGTCAGGAAATGCTGAAAGAAATCGGGTTTCAGACAATTGATGATCTGTTCGCACACATTCCGGCAGAAGTAAAGATCCAGGGCGGTCTTAATATTCCGGAAGGAAAAACAGAATTAGAAGTACGTCGTGATATGGAAAATATTGCTGCAAAGAATCGGGTCTTTAAGACGATTTTCCGTGGCGCAGGCGCTTACCGGCATTTTATTCCGGCAACAGTAAAGAGCGTGATTTCAAAAGAAAATTTATTAACTGCATATACTCCTTATCAGGCAGAGATCAGCCAGGGAATCCTGCAGTCGATCTTTGAATATCAGACCATGATCTGTGATCTGACAGGAATGGATATTTCCAATGCCTGCGTATATGATGGTGCAGAAGCATCCGCAGAAGGTGTGGCAATGTGCCGTGACAGAAAACGCAGCAAAGCACTTGTTTCAGCTACCGTGAATCCATATGTTCTTGAAACAATCAAAACATACTGCCTCGGTAATGAAATGGAAATAGAAGTAATTCCGGAAAAAGACGGACTTACAGATATGGAATATCTGAAAGAACATGTAGATGCACAGACAGCATGTGTACTGATCCAACATCCGAACTATTACGGTAATCTGGAAGAAGCAGCTGAGATTGGTGAGATCACACATGGAGCCGGTGCGAAATATGTGATGAATGTCAATCCGATTTCTCTCGGTGTAGTAAAGACACCGGCAGAATATGGAGCTGATGTGGCAGTTGGCGAAGGACAGCCACTTGGACTTTCTATTGCATTCGGCGGACCATATCTTGGATTTATGGCTGCAACACAGAAGATGATGAGAAATCTTCCGGGACGTATCGTCGGACAGACAGAAGACCACAATGGAAAGAAAGGTTATGTACTTACTCTTCAGGCAAGAGAACAGCATATCCGTCGTGAAAAAGCATCCAGCAATATCTGCTCAAACCAGGCACTCTGCGCACTTGCAGTAGGCGTTTATCTGGCAACAATGGGCAATGAAGGGATTAAGAAAGCAGCAACACTTTCAACCTCAAAAGCACATTATCTTTCAGCAGAACTTGCAAAAGTTGGATACCAGACCGAGAACAAAGGAGAATTTTTCCATGAATTCGTAACTGTATCAGATGTTCCGGTCGCAAAAGCACTTGCAGCACTTGAGGAAAAAGGAATTCTTGGAGGATTTCCGCTTGACGAACACAGAATTCTGTGGTGCTGTACAGAAGTGAATACCAAAGAAGAGATGGATGCAGTTATTCAGATTCTGAAGGAGGTGCAGTAATGTTAATATTTGAAAAAAGCAGACCTGGAAGAGGTTGCGATTTACTGCCAGAATGCGATGTAGAAGTAACACTTCCACAGGAAAAAGATAAAAGAGAGAAAAAACTTCATCTGCCAGAGCTTTCTGAGATTGAACTGAGCAGACATTATACAGAGCTTGCAAAGAAATCACATGGTGTGAATGATGGTTTCTATCCACTTGGATCTTGTACAATGAAATACAATCCAAAGATCAATGAATATATGGCAGCACTTCCGGGATTCACAGAGATCCATCCGCTGCAGCCGGCACATACGGTACAGGGATGCCTGGAAGTCATCAAGGAATCAGAAAATCTGCTTTGCGAGATCACAGGTATGGATCGTATGACATTCCAGCCGGCAGCCGGTGCTCACGGAGAGTTTACAGGGCTCCTTTTGATCAAAGCATATCATAAGAGCCGTGGAGACGAAAAGAGAAAGAAAATCATCGTTCCGGACTCTGCACATGGAACCAACCCGGCAAGTGCGGCAATGGCAGGATTCCAGGTAGTCAGCATTGAATCTGCACCGGATGGTGGTGTTGATCTTGAAAAATTACAGGAAGTATGCGGAGAGGATACAGCAGGACTTATGCTTACCAATCCAAATACGGTAGGACTTTTCGATAAGAATATCCTGAAGATCACGGAGATCGTTCATAACTGTGGCGGACTTTGCTACTATGACGGAGCAAACTTAAATGCAGTTATAAAGCCATTAAAATAGATGAATTTCGACAAACAAACAGATATACTGATTGTTGTACATTGAATCATTCGTTTTTTTATTCACCTAAAAAATACAGATTATGGCAAAGAATTCTCCCGATGAAGGAAAAAATATCAAAATGGTAGAAAAGCAGGCGGCTGAAGCCTCTATGATCAACCTCAAAGAGTACCGGGCAAAAAGACAATTCAGTGAGACTCCGGAACCGATGGCGGAGACGGTGGAAACTCCCAATCGAATGCCTGTTTTTGTTGTTCAAAAGCATGATGCCAGTCATTTTCATTTCGATTTTCGTTTGGAAGTAGATGGAGTATTAAAAAGTTGGGTGGTGCCTAAAGGACCTTCCATGAATCCAAAAGATAAGAGGTTGGCCATAGAAGTAGAAGACCACCCCTTGAGTTATGCGCACTTTGAAGGAGTTATACCGGAAGGTAACTATGGAGCAGGTACGGTGGAAATATGGGATAGTGGAACCTATGCTTACGTTGGTAATAATCGTAACATTTCCGCTGCCATTAAAAATGGAATACTTGAATTCAAGTTACACGGGCATAAACTCAAAGGGCTATTTGTCCTTATACATACCAATATGGATGATCAGGATAAAGACTGGCTGTTAATAAAGAAAGACGATGTATTTGCGGTCACTCACGTTTACGATGCGAAGATTATTCCGTCTTATGATGAGGTATTCCTGTAAATCATGATCTGACAATACTTATCTAAAGTCTATTATTTTCAAATTATATACGCGGCTTTATAATTCTACTTATTTCATTATTTTAATGATTAAGTGGAACTATATGATCGTATGGTTGTGTTATTGTATGGCATAATATTTGACAATCACTACGTTTCGCCAAATAAAATGATGATTTTAGAATCTATTCTTTGATATTTCGGTAACAAACGATATTGTTACCACTTTTGATAGAAAACACCCATTGTTTTTGTTAGAATCCACCTCATATGTGGACGTTGAAAAGTTTATACTTGTTCCGGATTTAGACACGTTAAAAGGTCATCAAACGTGTTTTGCTGAAAATGTAAGTATTAATCAAATCCTATATAAGTATGAATGATTGTTACCTGAGTTTATTATTAAACTTTCGCGCTTTACTTTCTATAGATAGTGGAGCCAATTTAGTAAACAGTAAACAAGCTATTGGCGTAATTTTGCCTGATTTATCATTGCTTGGTTATGCAGTTCCCGTAGAGAGTTTCGGTATTGGGCTATTTATTGTTTTGTTTGCGTATCTTACGGTAGAGTATAATGTCCAGTTGTTGTCACATGAAAAACTTAAGATAGCTATGAACATGCTCCATACTACGCATACCCCGTTGATACTATTACGAAATCAATTGGAAGAACTTAAAACCGGTAATCTTCCCGAATCGCTTTCCCAACAGGTAGAAGAGGCATTGGGATATACCGAATGCATTATATATTGTAATCAGAATATTGTAAGGCTCAATAAGGTAAACAAAAAAATACTTCCTAAGACATCAACAGTAAATTTGGAACTCTCTTCTTATATTACTTCTATTGTTAATCAATGTCGTCCCTATGCTGATTCGCGCCGTATACAACTGACTGTCAGCGAATGTTCGGATTGCGTCAGTTGCAGGATCAATGAGAACATAATGACGGCAGCGCTTCAACATCTTATAAGCAAACTAATTTTGGCTTCCGATTTAGGCTGTTGCATATCAATCAATATAACACATACAATAGATTCCTGGCAGTTGCAGATTACTAATTGTGAGATAGCAGACAAAAGAGTAGGGAAAATGTTTCCTTTTATTCCGGTCATATTTCCCATATATGGGTATAGTGATTTGTGGACTGTAAGAAAAATCATTCGCCTGCATGGTGGAAAAATAAACGGATATAGACATGGCAAATCATTTGCTTTCCAAATTGTCATTCCAACAGATTGTCATTGCCGGAATCAGGAATGTTCGGCTATCAAACATTCTTCAACAAACACGAAGAAAAAAACTAAAGAATCTTCAGAAAGTGATAAAGATGATACCCCGAATACTAAAACAAAAGATACATCCCATATCTTATTGGTAATGGCGGACGGGGCATTCAGGAATTATTTAAAGAAAGCCTTATCGCGGTATTTTCAGATTTCAGTTTTGGAGGATCCTGATTTGCTGAAGGATACAGTAGTCCGCCAAAATCCTGATGCTATCATTATTGACGATAATGTAAACGGAACAAATGGAGATACACTTAGTTTTCGGATCAAAACAGATAAAATGATAGGGTATATACCGGTCGTTCTTTTGATAAGGGCCTTTGATAACGAAAGTTATTTGTCTCATTTAGGAAGTGGGGCGGATCGTCTGGAATTACGAACAGAAAGCATTTGCAGGCTAAGGGCAAACATACGTATGCTTGTAGAAAACCGCATGGTCTTGCGTGAACGGGTCAAATTGTTTTTGTCGGATGCTGTTTTTCCAATGGTCCCCACCAAAGAAGAAATGGAAACAGAAAATACGGATCAGATATTTATGGATAAAGTCAATAAAATCCTGGAAAAGAACCTCTCTACTGATAAATATACAATAGATAAATTAAGTATCGATATAGGAATGAGCCGTACTGCTTTTTATAGCAGGATACGAGAGATAACCGGGAATCCTCCGGAAAATTATATCTATTCGTTCAAAATGGACAGGGCGCTTAAACTGCTAGCCTCCCAACAGTACACTGTTTCGGAAATTGCAGGAATGCTGGGATATTGTGATGCTAAATATTTTGGAAAGAAGTTCAAAGACTTCTATCATGTATGTCCTACGGATTACATTAAAAGTATTATAGGGTAAAAGAATATATAGTACATATTTTCAGTTTAAATGATATAAACTAAAATATGTACTATATTCATTGTAAATATTAGATAGAGAAGAACATATAGCTTTGCTAATTAAAGGAAACCTATCAAGTATTTGAACTTAGACTAAAATAATGTGTTATATAACAATATACGATTCAATCTGATATATAGAAAGACCGTTCTAAAAATTCAATCATTTCATTTTCGTGTTCTTTAGCCAATTTCATTGTCCAATTTTGATAGTTAAAGTCAGCGAGTTTACACATTAAAAACATCTTAATGCTTTGCAGTGATTTGTTGCTGATTTGCTCATGGATTCGGGCAAACTTTATTTGTATATGGTCATTACTTTGTTGTGAATTGAAACTTTGAGAAATCATGGCAAGATTGCCAAATGAATGTACAGCTTCTTCCTCCCATTCTTCATTGTGTGATTCGTCTTGAGGATGCAGATGTTCAATAGAACGATTTCTCCGAAACACATAGTGCTCTACAATCTTCTGTTCTTCTTCATTGAAGAAAGTGCTGCGTTGTTCCCAAAGGTAATAGTCTAAACGCCAAAACCAGTACCTAATGTTACCGGATGCTTTATATGAAAGATCTTTTCTGGCAGGTAATACGCCGTGACGTTCATTATCTTCTTTTTTAAGGAATGCGAGCATCTCTGCACAGGACTGGAGTTCGTCTTGCTCTAATTTTCTCAAATAAGGTTTAAGCCAATTGTAGAAAGCCTCCGTTGAAACGTAAAGCATCGATTGGTATTGCTTTAATTTATCATTATCATCCTTTGGACCTTTCAGAATTAAACTGTAATTACCCTGCCCATCCTTGATATCTCTTCTAATCGTATAATAATCAAGCAGTAGCCGATAATAAAGCATTTTTTCGTAAAATTCCCCTGCAGTGAAATGCGTTTTCAGAGCATCAAACTTCTCTATCAGTTTATCCGGTTGATAATGACTGGCTGGTTGCTCGCCACCAGTACATACATCAAGCACCAAAAGAAGAAACTCCGGAAATGATATAATACTGTTTTCGCCATCTTCATAGCTATTCTGTTTAAACTCTATTTTTTCAGGTTGGATTACATCTATAGAATACTCCTCCTCGTCATCGAGAGACGTATATCTGCACTTTTCTAAAGCTTCATGAAATCGTTTCTGACGACAAAGACTTATAGCTTCTTCATAAAATTGACGGTAACAAGCCTCGTCTTGGTTTTCTTCCTTCGCAATGATAGGATGATCCATCATGGAGGCCAGATTCCAAATATGCGTCAAGTAATCCTGTTCCTTTTCTCCCCGCATCAGTTGCACTTTGAGAATCTCATGCTGTTCTAGTCCTTTTCCTTGTGCATTCATCGCTTCAAAATATTTATTCAGCGAAGTGGTATCTGCAAGATAGCTTGATGGTAAGTAAGAAAAGAAAAATGTCAATCGTGTGAAAACCTGTTGCACAAACTCAATCCGTTCCTCCTGAGTATTAAAATTGGATTCTAAGAAACCTTTTATAGCGGCGAGTCCCTCTTCCATATTCTTATTGACATACGCTTTAGTCGGATAACCTTTGATCTTGCTCTTTATATATGCCTTATCATCGCTTCTCGCTATGAAATTAAGGCGATTACCATCCATTAAGAAACCGGACCATTTATCATCATATTCCTTAAAAATGATGGCAAAAAGAGTTATGACTGTAAATCGTTGCTGACCGTCAATTAAGTCATAATGATTTTTCATATCAATACAAGTAAGCATACCGAGATAATATGGCTCATCGGCAGGCATCTTTGCAAAATGCTCCTTAAGATCAAAAAGAAGTTTGGTAACCTCTTTCTTTTTCCATGCAAATAAACGTTGGTAAAGCGGAATAGAAAACTTAAACTGACTTGTAGCAATAAGTTCCGGCGTATATTTATTCTCCATATTCATTGTTTCTCTTTGCGATTATTGTTTTATCCGAAAAATCATTCAGCTCACAGAAGATACGTCTTAAACATCTATAGAATCGCTCTTTGATGTCACCTTCTTGCTCCAATCCACTAATCCTGATATAAGGAATGGCCTCGGCAAGAAAGAATGTGGGTGAAGATGCCTGATCTATCATCATTATAATTTCTGAATCTTTTGCGAATTCACGAATCTTATAAAAGATAGCGCGCGTGGCACTATATCTATGCTGCGCCATGATTCCGGCAATACAGAACAACGCTTCAGATAAATATTGATGTCCGAATTTTATAAAATAACCGAACATGAGGCTTTCTATGATATCGGCATATTTCCAATGAGACTCCCATTGAAGATGATTCCTTAGTAGCTGTATTTGCCTGGTACGGATAAACTCCTTGTATTTATCTACAAAAATAGAAGTGTATGCAAAGAAATGCGAACCACCTTGGATTTTCTCATAGAAATAGAATTTTTCTCCAAAAGCAGGAATACTGGACATAATACGGGCAGCCGAAAACTCTTCCTTTACCTTGCGTGGCTGAAATTCCTCCACATTATGCTTCCGCATCCATTTTCTTAATCTGAAGAGATGTACTCCCAAAGTATGGGTAAGATAAGAATCTCCATTGTTGTCACATTCTAATGAAAGATCGTTCCATCTCATAGCAAGATGCTCTGCTTGATCCTCAATGTTTAGATAGCGTAGATGGTGCGCTTTTAGCAAATCATAGTCTGAAAGTGATACACCCTTTGAATTTTGATTTGAGAAGAATGTATATGCCAGATCGAGATTGCTATCATTAAGAATTAGTACAGAGAAAATCAGGTGATGGGACAGACGTTCCAACATAGTTGTGTCTGTATTTCTCTGATTGAGAGTTCTAATCAGTGCTTTGTTATTGGCCACATGGAGACGTGCGTCTTTTGATATGAATTTTTGTTTAAGCAAAGGCATCTGCCCCGTATATCCTAACTCGCGCATAATAAGCGTTAAAGTGACAAGGCGTTGTTGTCCATCAATTATGTTGTAAAGAGTGCAATCATTCACAGTTCTTCTTTGTAAGATGATAGATCCTAAATGATAGTCACTGTTGTGGGGCATTTCAAGCAAATTGTCCCAAAGGTCTGTAACATTTTTATCTTCCCAGCAATAGGTTCGCTGATAATCGGGAATAACCAAATTGGAAGAAAATAAATCTTGCAAATTTTTGGTTTCCAAAACGACCTTTTCTTGAGAATTGGTAAGTTCTTTAAACTCTAATTCCCGTGTATATGGGCTGGAAATCTCATTCTTTTTGTGAAGATTGAATTTATCAATACAATCTTTTGTGTTACAATAATTAGCCATATTTATTTAATCGCTTGCTTCACAAGGCTCATGATATATTCTAAATATTTAGTATCCGAGATTTTGAGTTCATAATCTCCATTACCAAAATGTCCGACAGTTGAAATATCCCTTGTTAATTGCTTACTATCTTCTAAATGTCCTTTGGCTACATTTATAGTAAGCTTTATTCCATTTTTCTGGATTTCAAGTGCACAAATATGGCTGTTGGCCTTTTTGAATGAAATATACCACTTTTGTGGTTTAACTTCAATTTCTGTATTCAAATTAAGAATTGCATTCTTATAACTCTCGTATAATTCTACTACATCATCAGATTTTCCTTTTAATAAATTTTCCTCCGAATACTCTTTAATTTTCTCTGTTACTTCTTTAAATTCCGGACTATTCTGCATCACAGTTTTAATACTTGCCGATGCGTGACTTTTACGAATAGGGGTGATGAATACACTATCATTCTCATAGCGCTTCACTTCCCATAACTCAATGGATAAATCTTTGAAGTTGACGGCCTCTCGTTGGTTAGGCGTGAATCCTTGTGAAACAAAAACGACTTTTGTCTGCGACCAGTCCACATCATTCCGTTTCAAGTTCCTAGCTTGTGTTTCATTATATTCCAGAATAAAATCAGCCTGATTTTGCAGCATTAGGCTTAGGTAAGTAAACCCTTGATCTATGACACTGGAGTTTCTTTCCCTCTTATATTCAATGATAACAAAAGCCTTCGATTGAAGATCAAAGGCAAGCGTATCAATACGGCGGTCTTTGATCGTAAATTCGGACTTTATCATTTCAAGTCCCATGATTTCGGACATATTGGTTTCAAACATGCGTTGAATATCTCTTTCCAATTTAAAAGGCTTTTCCTTTATTTCAGAAAAGACGCCTGAAGTATTATATTTGTAAAGTGCCATAATTTTATTTTGAATTGTTTTGCGGATTCAGACTTTCTTAACTATATATTATTTTTTAGAAAACCTCCATGGGTGAGGCTCGTTTTCACTTTCATACTGTGGCATTCTTATACGTGCAGACTGAATGAGTGGTTCATCCTCAGAATATATATTCGATTGCCATTTTATGGTTAAACCACTGGGGCGTAGAAAAGAAGCGTTACCAAACAGGTCCTCCCATAAATGTTGTGGGTGAAAATCATCTGTACCATTGATGTATTCCTCTCCATCCTTTCCAATATATTTATAGCCACGGATCAAGAAGGAAGCCCGATACTTTTGGTATTCATCATCCTCAAAAGTTACATCCACTCCCGATAAATGGGGCCAAAGTGTACCTTTGGGAAAGAAAGGCAGATTACCTTTATGGTACATTTTAGGCTCATGTATCCCATCTGTTTCTTCGCTGTGGAAATAGAATTCTATATCTAACAGATAAATATGATATTCATCTTTATTAACGACAAAATAACCTCCGTACAAAGCTGCTCTTGCTATTTCTGTAAATTGCACCGATAATGTTTGTAAATCATTTGCTGGCGAGAAACGCTTTAACAATACTGGTAAACTTCTGTCCATGGTTATTTCTTATTATTTGTTTATTATACATTCTGGAGTAATTCTAATATCATATTTTTTAGATAAAAAGCCTATAATCATAAGTTTTTCCTTCAAATCGAGATAACAATTTTCCTATTCTAGCGATCTGATTGGAGGAATCAATAGTAGAGGGTAACTTAGAATACAAGTCAAATGAGTTCCAATTCATTTTAGTTAACCCTAGGATTTCAGAAGCAATAGTGTTAATATTACTATCACCATAATGTTTGGTAATTTTAAGAGGAGCTGGAATACTCCTTCCGCCTAAATAGAATTTGTAATTATTCTGTCTAACAGAAGGAACTATTCCATGTGTCCAAAGCAGTGCAGAGTTCTTATTTGTCAAAATACAGGTACCTCTCGAAATAGGAAACCCATCTGCTTGCAGCATTTGTGCTTGATTATCAACACGCATTGCCAAAAAACGAGCATCTGACTCATAGTTAATCTCAATCAAATCGATTCTATGAATACCAGCCTTATTTAAGCTGGTTTTAATTCCATTTATTTCATCTTCTGTAAATTTTGTTCGTTTATGTATTACAACTCTCTCTGGAAGCTTGTCCAGAGATTGGTAAAATAATTCTCTTATTGAAACTCCAAATTGAAAAGCATCATTATATGATAAATATGGATTTGAATGTTTATCTAAATAATAGTCATCAATTTTGGATAATTTATATTTTAATCCTTGTCCGTTAGAATCATATATATGGCTACATCCAATAACAATTTCCGGTTTATCTAGAATTTTAGAAATACTGTATCCTATGCCTGCATAAGCTGTGTTTTTTTCTTGATTATTTAATATCCATGGGGTTCTGAATGATTTAACATAGAATGAGAGAGAAAGCCACCAATAAATCTGACATTTTAAACTGTCATTTAATGTATCTTCTCTTATTAATTGTGTTGAAATACCCCTTGAGGCAGCAAACGCCTTTATATAGTCATGTAGATCAAAACTTTCACCTTTGTATATATAACTCTCAAAAGTTCTCCACTCTTCAGGGATGAATATAACAATTGTACTCTGTGTATGAGTATTTGCTATTTGGTCAATTTTTGAAGTGATAAGTCTAGCTAGTTGAAGAGCATTTTTATGAGCCTCTAGATTATTGTCATTTTGGAAATCTAAATTACACCAATTGTCTTTATCTTCAAAGTAAGGAACGTTGATAGGTATATTAAAAATAGAAGTAAACCCTGGATAATCAATCAAGTAGTCTGGATTGATATTTCCTGTGAAATGTTTTGTTTGTAATTGTGATAGAAATGAGTAAAAAGCATTAGAATACTTTTGGCCACAAATCACAGATAAATTAATTTCGTTAGAGTAAATTCTTCCATTTAGAATTACATCATAAGGTCTATTACTAGTTAATCCTCGCATTGGATGATAGTCTCGAGATTCGTTATCATTTACTTTGCTCCGGAATACTAATTGAGGTTCCAAGAACTGTACTCCCTTAAATGGAGCTTTTCTCTTATCGAAAGATGGGAGGCTATATGTTCTAAAATTAGAATCCAAGACATTGATTTCACCATAAGCAGAATTACAGGAAATTTGAAACTCAAATCCGGTTCCTGAACATAATGGATATTCAAACTTCAATCGCTTATTTTCAAATAATAAAGTATTCCATAAAGATAGATATTCATCATATTTATTATTATAGAGCTTTTCTAATAATTTCTTACTGATTTCCTGTTTCTTTTTTATACCTATCTCCTCTGGAGAAGTTAAATAGACAGTAGGAGAGAATGATAAATAAGCATAATCGTTATTGTTGCTAAAAAATAACGATAGGGATAATGCTTTGTGAATTGATATATTTCCAATATTGCGTTCTGACGACTTCATCCAAAGTTTATCTTTATTATCTGACTCAATATTTGGGTCATGTGTGAAATACTTTAAGACAGCCTGTAGCATTAATGCCCTAAATGCTCCAACATTTTCTATATCTTTTTTAGAAATAGCTTCACGCTTAATATCACTTCTAAGATAGTTTTTAAATGTAGCATTTATTTCACTCAATGTTCCTAATGCAAAGACTTTCTTTTTAAAAGGAATAGCACAAGTATTTGTCTCTTTTGTAAGCATTCGCAAAAAACTCCAAGGTTTTTCATTTCCATAATCGATTTCAAATTGAAAAACCTCTTTGGGAAAAATAATAGGATGAAGATTACTTTTTATATACTTGTCTGTTTTAGTTACATTTAAAGTGAAATCTGTATTATGGAGTTCATTTTCAGATATATCTTTTAATGTTTCATCTATTTGTAATGAAATAATTGGATTATCTTCAAAAGCAGATTTTGAAAGATGAATCATCGTCTTATCAAAACCATCAGTAGCCACATAATAAGCTTCTCTTCCTGACGCTCTAATAGTCAACAATAATTCTGAGACTTCAGAATTGATGGTTTCTCCATACCCACACCAGTATAGACGACCTGATCCTTTTTTTGTGAAAGTTTCTTTTAAAGCATCCATAAGAGACTTATCTCTACCACTATATCCAATTACTATCATGTTCTTATCTATATGATAATTAGATAAGTGATCTTTAAAGGTTTCATTTTGGGTGTCTAGTTCTTCGTCAGTATTCTTTAATGTAGAAAACTTATAATCCCCGTGCAAGGCAATAGTCAAGAGTTCTTTAGAGCTTTGATTTCGATAAATTCTATCTACATTATCTAAATTTATTTCGATAGGAGTTAATCTATTCTGATGAGCTGCACGTACGATTAACCCATCAAAGTTTGTGGTCCACACCGATTTAACAATGTTATGTTCCGCTAAAAGGCAAAGTAACTTATACCCAATGTAAGGTTCTATATTTTCTATGAGACTAAAAAAATATTTTCTTCTATCTTCTGCAATAGGATAAGCATTTTCTGCATAAAAACTATACTCTTGGGGGGAATCTAATATAGGATAACCACCTTCATTATCTAGCCACTTCTGAATGCTTTTCCTAACAGCATTATCCTTGAAATTCTTGTAATATTCTGATGAATTTACATTTTTTGATAAGAAAATATCTTTTTTCCATTCCCAAATACAATCATAAGCAGATTGTACCCCTGAACTTATAGAAGCCCCAGCACCTAAAAGGAACGAATGTGGTACATCAATATTTCGTTTAAAAGATCTTAAAAAAGCCGCGTATTCAAGAGTTATATCTTTTTCCATTATTGCGATTTTATAAATTATTCAGTATTGCACAAAGATAATTATTTTTTTAAAGTATTCCTAGTTAATTTAGTTTCATGTTTCGGACATTTTAAAATGTTTTGTATTTTGATTGATTGCTGATATAATTGTAAATCAATGACCTTATAAATAGACATCAATTTATAAGGCTATCAATGTATGAACTGAACAAAATATAATTTCTTAAAAATCAATATGACACACAATATATTCTACTTGTTAGTAATATGAATTTATATTTGATGAGAAAACATGAAACTGTATTATGGAAATAGATATTTATTCTTCATAGGTAATGTTGTTTAAATGAATGATAATTATACTACTCGTTCTATCTTCTCAAGTGAGTAGCAAACTGTTAATCTTGAAAAAGGAAGATACATCTGATTTTCAAATCTTTGTATTGAAATATATTCATAAAGAGCTATGTTGGAATATAGCTTAAGGTACTTCATTTACTTCTCCTCTTTTACCATCTTTCTCCACCTCTGAAACGCCCTCATCAAACTTTCTTCTTCCACTAGCTCTACCATATTATAATGTTCGACGAAAGTTTCCATGGATCTTTTGAACATGATACCGTGGCAGTATTTATTTTCCAGAAGGAATTCGTAGAGTTCGGCTTTCATTTCCACTTCTATTTCTTTTTCTATAACAAGTACGCTGTCGTGACCTATATAATTGTATATATTTGGATTTTTGCCATATCTTGGATGGGGAAGGGAGAAAGTTATATTTCCGGTTTCGTGCCAAGACACATTTGGAGGGTGGGGGACGGAGAGCTGATGGAGGAAGTGATAAATAGGTTGGGTGTCGAGAAGGTGAATAGGTGAATGTGAGGAAGAAGATAAAGGGACGTTGGGAGGCGAGTCGATATGATTTTTGAAGCGCACGTACATATAAGCCGCCAGGTAGGGCTTGATCGAAAAAGTAACTGTAACCATTGATGAGAAGATTTAATTTGTAAAATATTTATTAACGAATAGCCACGCTTGGCACTAACATCCTTTTTGCTTGTGTTGTGAATTTTCTTTCGGAAAGTGGCTCGAAACAAACAAATACAATATGTTGGTTATTAGGTAGTTATATAACTGATTTTTGCTTTAAAACCAACGGGTCGTTCCTTTAAAACCAACGCCCCGTTTCTTTAAAACCAAGAGGGCATTTCTCGGTGAGAAACGGAGGATTGGTTAGAAACTAGATATAAATTCAGGATAAATATTTAAATATTTCAAATAGGTCATTTGTTTTTGTAAGTAAGGTGATGT
>ERZ835109.1647-NODE-1647-length-17300-cov-184.910583_pt1 | contig 17300 bp, 11 predicted proteins | sample MGYA00519946_ERZ835109 | MGnify/ENA primary metagenome ERZ835109 (study PRJEB31850, sample SAMEA3708771) | human gut metagenome | biome: human gut; feature: human-associated habitat; material: faeces | place: China | collected 2014 ...
AGGATTGCCAAGCAGAGCAAGTAAAACACGAGTATCCGATGATTATTGTGATGAACGGAACGATGCCAAGAGGTGCAAGTTAGAATCTCTCATCTTTTAATAAGATTCCTACACCTTTATAATATAATAGCGTACAGGGGGAACGATTTTTGTCGTTGCACCCTGTACGCTATTTTTGTTTCGCTATTATGAAGCAGTACCCTCCCCTTGTGAAACAGTGCCGTCGATTATCGGCTTGCGGTAATTACCAGTGAGAAGTGCTTGTATCTCGGATTCCGGATAGAGGGTTTTGCCACATAATATAATGTAGGGCAAGATGCCTTGTTTGCGATATTCCTGCAAGGTGCGGCGACTAAGCTTCAGGAACTCGGAGAGTTCCTTGTCGGTGAGGTATCGCTCCCCGTCCAAAGGTGGGTTGTAGGACTCGATGAATGAGGATAGCCAGTTGTTGGCTTTCTTCAAGGATTGCATGGCGGTGTCTATCGACTTGCTCTCATGCGTAAGAAGTTGGTTCATGTTCATTGTTTACAATTTGGATTAAGTGGTGAATATAAAATGTGTTGGCTCGCCCAGGGTGAAGTTTTCGGCTTTGCCTTGGGCGAGTTTGGCTTTACGCTATACCGATTTGATTCTGGCGATAAGCGGAACGATGGCTTTGACCTCTTCGGGGCAGTAATAGAATTGGCGGCCTATCTGGGTATGACCCAAGAAACGGCGGTCACGAAGTTTTTGTAAGGTGCGCTGGCTGATGCGAAGTTGCTGGCAGACCTCATGACCTGAAAGCCATTTGTTCAGACGCTTGCCGTTAGCCTTATGCTTCAGCAACTCAACTTTCTTTACCAAGGCATCGTATCTTGCCATCATCAAGTCGAATGCCTTCTTTTCCATTGTTACTACTTCCATATTCTCTGTTTTATTGGTTCAACAAATTCGGATGCAAAGTTAATGTGTGTATGTTGAAAAACAATGAAAATGAATAACTGTGGCAGTGCTTTTCTGGGGTTTGCCGACCGCTTGGCAAGAAAAATCAAGAAAATTATACGTGGGTCATTAATGAGTTGTTAAACGGGTATTTCGCAAATGGTTAATTTTGCCGCCGAGAAATAAAAACAACGAATTATATAACATTTCAAACGGAATTAGAATGGAAGTAATAACAATGGAAAGTGCAGCCTTCAAAAAGCTGACAGAACAGTTGACAGAAATAGTCCAGTATGCGCGATTGGCAAATATGGCGTTTCAAGAGAAGTTGACGGGTAAGGGATTGAAGCCGATGTTGACCAATGACGATGCAGCTAAGATGCTTGGTGTGAGCAAGCGCACCTTGCAGCGAATGCGCTCGGAGAACCGCATTGATTTTATTAAAATTGGTAATCAATGCCGATACCAAGTTGAAGCCATTGAAAGAATGGTTGAGGAACGAACAATAGCAAAGGAAACATGAGCATGGAAGATGGAACATTGAGAAAACTGGAGTTATATCTCCATGACCTACACAAAAAGATAGACGGCATCTACGACATGCTGATGTTGAGACACGAACGAGAGACGGAGCAAAAAGGAAGTTCTGCCATCAATGAAAAATTGCTCGACAACCAAGACCTCTGCCTCTTATTTCAAATCTCCCCTCGTTCCCTTCAACGCTATCGCAGTCTGGGAGTGCTTCCCTACAAGCGTTTGGGGCAGAAAACATACTACACGGAAGAGGATGTGATGCAGTTTGTAGAGAATAATGTCAAAGAATTCAAGAAAGAGAATGTGGAGCATTACCTGACTCGCATTCATCAGAAATTCAAATAACAACAGTATTCACCATTAAAAATTTACAATTATGGTACAAAAGAAAAAGAGTGATGAACAGGACGTGCTGGTAGTCCGTGACGAGAAGACGGGCGAGATCAGCGTCGTCGCCGGACTCAGCAGAGACGGCACCCCGAAGCGAGCGCCCGCCAAGGCGGAGAACACGCCCGACTTCCTGCGTTTTGACCGCAACAGTGACTTGATGGACAGTTTCTTTAGAAACTTCTTCCGCCAGTGCAAGGAGCCAAGCCGATTCGGATTCTACCGCATAGCGGCAGACCAGGTGGAAAACCTGCTTGGCGTGATGAAGGAGTTGCTGAAAGATCCGGAGGCTAACAAGGAGATTCTTTCCGCCCACAAGGTTGACACCTCCAATTATGAGAAAGAGGCAAAGCAATCGGAAGGTCAGGCGAAAGAAACCGCATCATCGGACGATGCGTCCAAGACGCAAGCTAACACAGAAAAAGAAAATGTATCATCTGAACAAACCAACGAAAAAGAGAACGACATGGAACAGAAATCAGAACAGACCGCAACCGAACAGCAGGCACAGACCGCTCCGGGTGTAAAGCAGAACCTCATCAGTGGTAACGATGTGAACCTGCAGGAACTTGGTGCCAAATATGGCATAGACTTCAACAGTATGAATGAGAAGGATATGAAAGCCCTGCTCAACTACGGCAAGACGGGGCTTGTGATTGTGAAGCCGACCTTCGGCGGTGAACAGATAGAGATACAGGCCCGTCTGTCATTCCGCAAGGACGATAACGACCAGTTGCAACTCGTGCCGCATTTCGTGCGCAACGAGCCAAAACTCGATATTGCTTACAAAGGCTATACCTTCACTCCAGAGGACAAGAAGAACCTGTTGCAGAACGGTAACCTCGGAAAGGTTGTGGATTTCCCCGACAAGAATACAGGTGAGCTGCGTCCTCATTTCATCAGTATCGACCGTCTCACCAATGAGATTGTGGACATCCCGACCAACAAGGTGCGCATACCCGATACCATCGGCAAGACACCTATTACCAAGGACGACAAGAGAGTGCTCTACTCAGGTATTCCGCTTCGCAAGGAGATTGAGCTTGCCAACGGGCGCAAGTTTACACCGCTGCTGCAGGTGAATGTGGAACAGCGTGGTGTGGAGTTCGTGCCTGGCAGCACAAGACAGGCGCAAGGTCAGAAACAGAATGGAGACAAGAAGCAGACCGCTGACAAGCAGGAGCAGAAGGCAGAAGGTGATGCGGGCGGTCAGAAGAAGCAGCAAGATCCCAACCACTGGCTCAATGAGGATGGAACTATCCGCCGACTCAACACCTATTTCAAGAAGGAACTGACCGAGCAGCAGAAGGACGACTATGTGGCAGGTAAGACCATCGAGATCAAGGAAGTGCCCAACAAGAACGGCAGCGGTACCTATACCGCCTACGTAAAGTTCGACTTCGACAAAATGCAGCCACGTTCCTACCGCAACAATCCAGACCTCAAACAGGCAAAGGAACAGATTCCGACCAATGAGAACAAGGTACAAGTCGCCGTCAACGAGCAGGGCAAGACCCATGAGGCGACCAAGCACACCAAGGATCCGCTGAGTCCGGGACAGTCTGCGCCAAAGAACGAAAAGCAGCAGAAGGAACAGAACGCCGAGGAACAGAAGCCAAAGAGAAAGGCAAGAAGCGTGAAGATGTAGTTGCCGCCACTTGATCCACAGAGTTAATCATCCATCATAACAACCGACATCTGCGACCGTCTATCCCACGGTTGCGGGTGTCACAAAAAGACATCAGAAAATGAAGACAATCATCGCAGAGAAACCAAGTGTAGCCAAGGAAATCGCCCACATTGTGGGAGCTAACAAGCGTGAGGAAGGCTATATGCAGGGCAATGGCTATTTTGTGACATGGGCATTCGGACATTTAGTGCAGCCAGCCATGCCGGAAACCTACGGCATGAAGGGATTCCATGCGGAGAATCTGCCTGTGATTCCCAACCCGTTCGTTCTTGTTCCCCGACAAGTCAAGACAGAGAACGGCTACAAACCAGATGCAGGTGTGCTTGCCCAGATTAAAATTATCGGCAAGCTGTTTGACAGCAGTGAGCGCATCATCGTGGCAACCGATGCCGGACGTGAGGGAGAATTGATTTTCCGATACCTCTATGTGTATCTCGGTTGCAGGAAACCTTTCGACCGTCTCTGGATCAGTTCGCTTACGGACACTGCCATCCGTGAGGGACTTCAGAACCTCAAGGACGGAAAGGAGTATGACAATCTCTATCATGCAGCCAAGGCAAGAAGCGAGGCAGACTGGCTCGTCGGCATCAACGGCACACAAGCCCTGACGATAGCTGCAGGACGTGGCACCTATTCTGTAGGTCGTGTGCAGACTCCGACCCTTGACATGGTGTGCGAACGCTATTGGGAGAACAAGCGTTTCGAATCGAAACCGTTCTGGCAGGTACACTTCGGTGTGGTTGATGCAGACAGTGGCAATATACTGAAGTTCACATCTGCCAACCGCTGGACAGACAAAGCCACCGCAACCGACATATATAATAAGGTGAAAAATACCGGTTCTGCCATCATCACAAAGGTCGCAACCAAGCGAAAGGTGGAGAAGGCACCGCTCCTTTACGACCTTACCACCTTGCAGAAAGAAGCCAACTCCCAGCATGGCTTCACGGCAGAGCATACACTATCCATCGCCCAGAAACTCTACGAGGCAAAGTTCATCACCTATCCAAGAACATCAAGCCGCTATATCTCGGATGATATATTTGCCACCCTTCCCAAACTCTTCAAGAATTTGGAGAATCATTCGGAATATGGAGAAAAAGTGAAACTCTTGCCTGGCAGTGAGGACTACAGCAAGAACAGCGTGAATGCCGCCAAGGTGACCGATCACCATGCCCTGCTCATCACAGAAAATGCAGCCATTGGTCTTTTCAAGGACGAGAAGATCGTTTATGACATGATATTGTGCCGGATGATTGAAGCGTTCTCGGCAGACTGCATCAAGGACATCACATCCGTATCGGCGCAAGTGGATCATGAAGTTGAGTTTGGCATCAGTGGCTCCATCATCCGACAGACTGGCTGGCGAGCGTTGTCGCTCAAGGAAAAGAACAACAGGCTGGACAAGGATGCAGATGCAACAGACAATGAGGTCAAGGATCAAGTCATTCCCAACTGGCAAGAAGGACAGCATATCACTCTTTCTGGCTGCACCATCACGGAGGGCAAGACCAAACCAAAGCCATTGCATACGGAATCCACATTGCTTGCAGCAATGGAGACCGCAGGCAAAGAGATAGAAGATGATACGATGCGTCAGGCAATGAAGGACAGCGGTATTGGCACACCTGCCACACGTGCCGCCATCATCGAAACCCTGCTCAAACGAGAGTATATGGTGCGCCAGCAGAAGAAACTTGTGCCGACGGAAAAAGGACTCGCCCTGCATTCCGTGGTGAAGAACATGGCGATTGCCAATGTGGAGATGACGGGCAAATGGGAGGCGGAACTTGCCAAGATTGAACGAGGTGAAGCAAGTGCAGACGGGTTCACCCATAGTATCGAAGGCTATACCCGTGAAATCACTGCGGAATTGTTAGGTTGTGACAGACTTTTCAGCCACAAGGATTCCGGCTGCCAGTGTCCTAAATGCAAGCAAGGTACCATGCAGTTCTTCGGAAAGGTAGTAAGATGCAGCAACAAGGAGTGCGGTATGCCAGTGTTCAAGCAGGTAGCAGGAAAGTTGCTCACTGATGCCGACATAACCGACTTGCTCACCAAGGGCAAGACCAGAACGCTCAATGGTTTCACCAGTAAGCAAGGCAAACCTTTCTCCGCAGCCATAGCCTTTGACGAGAATTTCAACACGAAATTCGTCTTTGCAGAGCGCAAAACAGCAGAAAAGCGAGGAAATGTGAAGAGATACAAGAAATAGTTTGTACCTTTGCCACCGAAACATGGTTCATAAATGGTGTCTTTATTCAGGATGCTTTTATTTACTGTGGATTAAGTGGCGGCACTCGGAGGGATACCGAGTGCCTTTTTCTTGCTTTCACACCAACCGCCATCCACGGTTTATTATTCACCACTTAATCCATTCAACAGACAAATGAACAGAAAGAAACAGGCACAGACAGAGCTGTCCTATTACGGACTGTACCTCTTGAACCACCTCAGAGAGAACCGTTTTCCACAAGCCAACGATGCAGACTTTATCCGCGAACGTGCAGACCATGCCGCAGAAGTATATGAGCAGGCACGGCGTGATGCCCTCTTTGCCGATGCAGCACAAGAGCTTGCCATGTCAGCATTGCTGAAAGGTCTCCGCTTTTCCAAGTACAGCATCCTGTATGATGTTGTTGACAGTGAGTTTCCCCTGGAGGTAGCAGTAGAAGATCAGGAAGCGTTTGTCAAGAACCTCCTGCCTTTGGTTGACAACGTGTATTCCATTTACGACCTCACCGATGACGATTTTGCCCAGTCACCGGACTACGACCAGCTCTACACAGAGTTGACGGGAGCCGTAGCCCTTTTCATAGAGTCAAATGGCGTACAATAGAAAACAACGGCTGAACAACAACATCAAGGCGATAGAGACGGCATTCATCCTTGACAGGGAACAGCGCACGCCGACCGCCCGTGAGCGTCTCCTTCTGGAGCGTTATTGCGGATTCGGTGGATTGAAGTGCATCCTGAACCCTGCCAGGGAACTGGCGGATGCCGTCCATTGGGCAAAATCAGACCTTGAGTTGTTTGCTCCAACCGTGGAGCTGCATAGACTTATCCGTGAAAACAGCAAGAATGAAAGCGAGTACAAACAGTTGATGGACAGTCTGAAACAGTCTGTCCTCACGGCATTCTACACGCCGTCAGCCGTTACGGAGGCTCTGACGGATGTGTTGAAAGAGCATCATATCATCCCAGAAAAGGTACTTGAACCCTCGGCAGGCATCGGTGCCTTTGTCGATTCCATCTTGGATAACAATCCCAAGGCAGACATTATGGCATTTGAAAAAGACCTGCTTACGGGAAAGATACTCCGCCATCTGCACCCGGAGCAGAAAGTGCGCATAGAGGGATTCGAGAAGATAGAAAAGCCTTTCAATGACTACTTCGACCTCGCCATCTCAAATATTCCATTTGGCGATGTTGCCGTGTTTGATCCGTCCTATACAGCCGTGAAAGGCATGAGGGCACTTGTCACCAGACGCATACACAACTACTTCTTTGTCAAGGCTCTTGATACGGTAAGGGACGGCGGGTTGGTTGCCTTCATCACCTCACAAGGCGTATTGAATGCCAAAAACAACAGTGCCGCGCGTTTTATGATGCTCTATCATGCTGATCTCGTGTCAGCGATTCGCCTGCCCAACAACCTGTTCACGGAAAATGCCAATACGGAAGTGGGCAGTGACCTCATCATTCTGCAGAAAAATACCCAAAAGGAGTCGCTGCGAGGAGACGACAACCTGCTTGACACTGTCTATAATGACGAGAACCGCATTCCGACTAACAACTACTTTCTGGAGCATCCGGAACGCATTATCCATACAACGGCAAAGTTGGACACCGACCCATTCGGCAAACCTGCAATGATATACACGCATGAGGATGGCGTGGAAGGCATTGCAGAGGATTTGCGAAAGATGCTCCATGAAGACTTTAAGAAGAACCTCAATTTGAACCGATACTTGGGGATAGAGGAAACAAAGGCTGAGGAAGTTAAGGAGGTTGAAGAAACAGAAAAGATAGAAAAAACAGAGAAGATGAAGCCTTCCATTGAGGAAAAGCAGAACGATACGGTAATATCCTTGCAAAAGCAGGAAAAGCCTACTGATGATGCAGAGCTATCCCAAAAGTCCAATCATCAGCAGCCACCAGTCCAAATGACTCTGTTTGACCTATGGGGAATGGAAGAAGAAAACCGTCTGACTGTCCATGCTACAAAGAAGAAAGCAGAGGTAACAGTGGGTACTGCCGCCAAGAAAGTGTCAAGGAAGAGAGCAAGTCCGTTGGTAAAAAGCGTCAATCCGACTTTTGAAGTTGTGACAAAGCCTGTGGAAAAAGAAGAAAAGCCTTCGTTGACAGATGCAAAAGAGCAGGAAACAACACAGGAGACAAAACCAATCCTGCCTGGGGATGAGCCATACGCAAGCATCTCTTGGGAAGAGAATCCGCCAATCAACGGCTTTTACGAGATGATGATGACCATGGCTCCCGAAGACAGGGTACTGCTGCGCCAAAAGGCGGAACTGCACCGTCAGGAACAACTCAAGGTTCTGGTCGTTGAAGATACGCTTGATCCGAAGTTCAAGCCGCCGATGGAACCGGTAGAAGTTCTAAAAGTTCAAATCGGGCATGGACAGTCAAAAGGGAATGAAGCAAAAGAAGATTCCAAGACTCAGAACACATTGGAAGAAACAAATCATGAGCGGGAACAACAAAAAGAGCAAGAAAGAAAGCGGGAAGAGCAGTCAAGGAAGAAAGAGGATGTTATGAAGCCCCGTCCATTTGATGAGAAACTGGAAAGTTTTCATCGTGAGGGTTCTATGGTGCTCGACTCTGCCGGAAACATCGGTGTATTGAAAGACCTTACCAAGTATGGTGCTACCTTCATGCCGTTGGATCTGAATATGGAGCAGAAAGAAAAGGCTGTCCTGTATATCGCCCTCCGTGATGCCTATCAGAAACTTTACACCTATGAAGCGGAAGAACAGACGGAAAACAAGCAGATGCGTGAGAGTCTGAATGTCTATTATGATGCTTTCTTCATCCGCTTCGGCAACCTCAATGCCAAGCAGAACGTGAAGTTCATCCTTATGGATGCCTCAGGGCGCGACATGCTGTCGTTGGAACGGGTAGAAAACGGACAGTTCACAAAGTCAGACATCTTCGACCACCCGGTCTCTTTTTCGCTTGACGAGGTCAGTCATGTGGATTCTCCAGAGGAAGCGCTCACCGCCTCGCTCAACAAGTTCGGCCGTATCGACTTGCCGTATATGACTGAATTATCGGATATGCCGGAACAGGAACTGACGGAAGCGCTTAAAGGACGCATCTATTACAATCCGCTCATAGACGGCTACGAGATTGCCGACCGCTTCATTGCTGGTAATGTCATAGAGAAAGCGGAGCGTATAGAAGAATGGTTGAAGGAAAATCCCGACCATGCAATCGTGAGGGAGTCGTTGGAAGCCTTGAAGGCAAGCATTCCCGAACCGATAGCCTTTGAGGACCTGGACTTCAACTTCGGTGAGCGTTGGATTCCTACAGGTGTGTATTCCGCTTACATGAGCCACATCTTCAATACACAGGTCAGCATCGTCTATTCCGACAGCATGGACGAATATTCGGCAAAATGCAGTATGAAGACCATGGCTATCACGGATGAGTATATGGTGAAGGGATATTACCGCCACTACGACGGCATGAGTCTCCTGAAACATGCCCTGCACAACACCTGTCCCGACATGATGAAGAGCATCGGCGAGGATGAACACGGCAACGACATCAAGGTGCGTGACAGCGAGGGCATACAGCTTGCCAATGCCAAGATTGACGAAATCCGCAACGGGTTCACTGAATGGCTGGAGGAGCAGTCTGACTCCTTTAAGGAACGCTTGACCACGATGTACAACCGGAAGTTCAACTGCTTCGTGCGTCCGAAGTATGACGGTTCTCACCAGACCTTCCCCGGCTTGGACTTGAAAGCCCTTGGCGGAAAGTATGGTGTCAAGAGTGTGTACCCAAGTCAGAAGGACTGTGTATGGATGCTTTTGCAGAATGGTGGCGGGATATGTGACCACGAGGTCGGCACTGGAAAAACCCTCATCATGTGCATGGCTGCGCATGAGATGAAACGCCTCGGTATGGCTCACAAGCCGATGATTATCGGACTGAAAGCCAATGTCGCGGAGATAGCTGCCACCTATCAGACAGCTTATCCCCATGCGAGGATACTCTATGCCTCGGAGAAGGATTTTTCCACCAAGAACCGTGTCAGTTTCTTCAACAACATCAAGAACAACGACTATGACTGTGTAATCATGTCGCATGACCAGTTCGGGAAGATACCGCAATCGCCAGAACTCCAGCGGCAGATATTGCAGGCTGAGCTTGATACCGTGGAGGAAAACTTGGAAGTGATACGCACGCAGGGCAAAGACGTGTCGAGGGGAATGCTCAAAGGCTTGGAAAAGCGAAAGCAGAATCTGGAGGTGAAGTTGCAGAAGATAGCCTACAGCATCGAGCAGCGCACCGATGATGTGGTGGATTTCCGCATGATGGGCATCGACCACTTGTTTGTGGACGAGAGCCACCAGTTCAAGAACCTCATGTTCAACACCCGTCACGACCGTGTGGCAGGACTCGGCAACAGCGAGGGAAGCCAGAAGGCACTCAATATGCTCTTTGCCATCCGAACCATACAGGAGCGGACAGGCAGAGACTTGGGAGCGACATTTCTGTCGGGAACAACAATCAGCAACTCACTGACTGAGTTGTATCTGCTTTTCAAGTACCTGCGCCCCAAGGAACTGGAGCGTCAGGACATCCGCTGTTTCGATGCGTGGGCGGCAATCTTCGCCAAGAAGACTACCGACTTCGAGTTTAACGTCACCAACAATATTGTACAGAAGGAGCGTTTCCGATACTTCATCAAGGTACCGGAGCTTGCTGCCTTCTACAACGAGATAACCGACTATCGTACGGCGGAGGCGGTTGGTGTGGACAGACCACAGAAGAACGAGATCCTTCATAACATACCACCGACACCCGAGCAGGAAGACTTCATCCAAAAGCTGATGGAGTTTGCCAAGACAGGTGATGCCACCATCCTCGGCAGACTGCCTCTGTCGGAAACGGAAGAGAAGGCAAAGATGCTTATAGCCACGGACTATGCCCGAAAGATGGCTCTCGACATGCGCATGATAGACCCGACTTGTGAGGACCATCCCGACAACAAGGCAAGCCATTGTGCCAAGATGATAGCGGACTACTATCACCATTACGACGGTCATAAGGGTACGCAGTTCGTGTTCTCTGACTTGGGAACATATCGACCGGGCGAATGGAACGTGTATTCAGAAATCAAGCGTAAGCTGATAGAGGATTACGGCATACCGTCGTCTGAAATCCGCTTCATTCAGGAATGCAAGAACGAGAGGGCAAGAAAGGCGGTGATAGCAGCCATGAACGAGGGTTCGGTACGAGTATTGTTCGGCTCCACATCCATGTTAGGTACAGGCGTAAATGCACAAAAAAGGTGTGTTGCTATTCATCATTTGGACACACCGTGGCGACCGTCAGACTTGGCACAGCGTGACGGTCGAGGTGTGCGTGCCGGCAACGAGATTGCCAAGCTGTATGCCGACAACAAGGTGGATGTCATCATCTATGCGGTGGAAAAGTCACTTGACTCGTACAAGTTCAACCTCCTGCACTGCAAGCAGACTTTTATCTCGCAGTTGAAAAGCGGAGCCTTGGGAGCGAGAACCATTGACGAGGGAGCGATGAACGAGAAATCGGGCATGAATTTTTCAGAGTATATGGCTATTCTCTCCGGAAATACCGACTTGCTTGACAAGGCGAAGCTGGAGAAGAAGGTTGCTTCTCTGGAGGGTGAGCGCAAATCGTTTAACAGGGGCAAGCGTGATTCGGAACTGAAACTGAAGTCAAAGTCAGAAGAGCTGGACGGCAATCGGACTATACTCAAAGGCATGACAGCGGACTATGACAAGTTTATGAGTCAGGCAAAGAAGGATATGGACGGGAATATTCTCAATCTCATCACCCTTAACGGTCTCGAGTCCAATAATCTGGAAGTGATAGGCAAACAGCTTCAAAGGATGGCAAAAACAGAAAGGACAGATGGGGAATACAAGGAAATAGGTGCAATTTATGGATTTCCTATCAAGGTCGTAAGCGAGACAAACTTTGAGAGCGGTCTTCCCTTCGTTGATAACCGCTTTGTTGTTGAGGGCCATTACAAGTATCAGTACAACAACGGACATCTCGCCAAGTCGGACCCGATAGCTGCAGCAAACAACTTTGTGAATGCCCTGCAGAAGATACAAGGGTACATTGAACAGTATGATTCAAGATGCAAGGCTTTGGAAAAGGAAATACCGCAACTGGAAGAGATAGCTGGCAAGACTTGGAAGAAAGAGGATGAGCTGAAAGGTCTAAAAGCTGAGTTGGCGGCGTTGGACAGGAAAATACAGCTTGAACTTGCTCCATCTACTCCAGAGATAGATAAACCAGAAAAGTCTCATGAAATAGAGGAACAACATAAACCCAAAAACGACCATACAGAATCAACTGTTGCTCAAAACAGGATGTTTCGAGTAGGTCTTTAAAATATTATAATAGGTGACAGACATATATATAATATGTTTGCCACCTATTATGATGCAATTATTATATATAATTTCAGAGATATTCAAGCAAATAGATTTAAATTGTCTTAAATTTGCTGCAAAAGATAGACTTTTTCAATTGTTGTTGCTGTTTTCTCAATTATTTTTCGTACTTTTGCAATCGGACTGTATTTGCTTGACCGCAGTTGTCACTGTTAGACGTGTTCTTTCAAGATAACCGAGTCGGCAGCCTACGCCGTGCTGAGTGTAGTGAAGTCACTTATCTGACATATCTATACAAAAGCGGACATTGGGTGGGATGACAGTCCAGACATATTGAAGGCGTTTATCGACGCTTTGTTCTTGACACATCGAAATCTTGCAAACTTCCGATATTATAGTCATGAACATAGCCAACGGTAGATGTCCCGGGTGTGATTATATCTATCCGTGGAGTACTGTGTATACTCATATTGTATCTTATTGGGTGCGATGTTGATGTGTACATCTGTTTCTGCATGGAGTTTATATATTCATATCGGCGTGGGCTCTGACGTTGTCTGTTCAACTATAATAGGCAATGCAAGAGCCTCGATGTGTGGGATGGACAACAGGACGATCTCACGCTTTTTTTATGTCGGAATTTAACGGATTTCTGTCTAGAAAAAAGTTAGCACCGATATGAAAGTCGATGAATGGACATCAACAGATGTACACACCCCAGGAGGCGGTGAACTCCCTCCTTGCGCTGGACTTACCTCCAACGCCCTCCCCGAAGCTCAAAGCACTATTTCCGCAGAGAGTTCACAAACAGGGGTGTCCACCAGAAATGCACATATAGCAAGTAAGTCAAAAGCTCAAAAAGAGATAGACGTTCCCCATTGGTATGCCTTACGCACAACTTATGGTAGAGAAAAAAAGGCATACGACTATATGACAGCCAAAGGCATTACGGCTTTCTATCCAACTACCAGTGTTGTAAAACTTATAAAAGGTAAGCGCAAAGTTGTTACCGTATCACGTTTGCCGAACATTTTCTTTGCATACGGTACAGAAGAAGAAGTCAAAACTTTTGTTTACGACAACGTAAATCTCCCATTCCTTCGTTTTTATTATCGGCACATCCATATTGGTCGCAAGATAGAAAAGACACCAATGATAGTTCCCAACTATCAGATGGATAGTCTTAAAATTATCTGTGCTGCTGATGTGGACAATACCATCGTGACATTAGATGAAGTACCAAAGTTTGAAAAAGGACAATTGGTGAGAGTTATTGATGGCGCATTCAAAGGAGTTATTGGGAGGGTCGCAAGATGGCAAGGGCAACAGAGAGTAGGTGTTGTGGTGGATGAATTGGTAACTGTTTGTACAGCTTATGTGCCAAGTGCCTTTTTGGAAATTGTAGAATGATTATTCATATTCAACGCAGAAATGATGAACAAAAAAATTGCAGAATATTTTGATGGACTTCAAGTTGATTTAATCCATATATCTCAGGCTTTTGCAGTGGACAATAAATCACCGCAAATAGAGCCAGTACATATATTCAGAGCACTTTTACACAAAAGCGCTGGTTTGGTTAATTACATAGAGGATAGTCTTAATGAGGATTACTACTATTTAATTGATTGGTGCGATATTCATATTCAGCAATGCGACAAGTCCCCTTATCCTATGAAAAAAGCTGAATTTTCACGAGATAGTCAAAATGTGATAAAAGAAGCTATATCTTTGGAAGAGCAATATGGAACGGAGACGCATAAATTAGAATTTCTTTTGACCGCATTGGTCAGTCCTGGTGTAGGTTTTTCATCAGAACAATTAAAGACAATGCCCCTTTCAAGAGAAAAGGTTTTATCTTATATAAGCAAGAATGTAAAGAATGCCGTTAACTCTTCTAAAGAGATTCGTCCATCAGCTAATGACAGAAAATCTCAAAATGTATATTACAATTCCTTATTTGATGCAACAAATGATGTTGAAATCATTGACATGGAAAATGATTTACGTTCATTGGTGGAAATTTTGGCTCGGAAGGACAGGGCAAATGCTCTTATTGTAGGAGATACGGGAGTTGGCAAAACCTCGTTAATACGTAAATTGACCGATAATCTAACCAAAGGTGAACTTCCTGCATCAATAAGTACCATACAGCCATACGAACTTGATTTAATCGCTTTAAGTCAAGGCGTAAGCTACAAAGGTGAGATGGAAGACAGGTTTAAGTCTGTTATAGATGAGTTGTCGGATATTTCACAGCCAGTTCTTGTTATAGAAAATTTTTACCGTTTAGGAGAAACATCCTCACCTCTTAATGCGATATTGCCATCTATAAAAAAGATTCTATCCAATAATACCATACAGTTTATTTGTACTTCATCAATAGACGGATATACAAAGAATCTTGAAAAAGATAGAGAACTGACAGCTTATTTTGAGAAAATATCCTTAGAAGCACCTACGGAAGAGGAGGCTATTGGCATATTGGATAGCAAAAAGACTATATATGAACAGTATCACAATATAACTCTTGATGGCGATGTAATTCCAGAGATTGTTCGTTTGGCAAAACGATACATGCCAGAGCGTAATTTGCCAGCATCTGCAATAGACCTTTTGGATCGTTCGATGGCTTCTGTGAAAATTGAGAAAGAAATGGAGCAGACAACAAATGACGAGTCTAACACTATTATTTTAAAAAAGGATGAGATTAGAAATGTTGTTGCGAAGATGACTGGTATTCCAATGGGAAATATTCAATCAGAAGAACGTCAAAGACTTTCAAGTGCGGAAGATATTCTTCATAAAAGAGTTGTAGGTCAAAATCATGCTATTAAGAGTATCTTGGATGCCGTATTCGAGTCACGTTCAGGTCTAAATAAAAAAGGACAACCAATTGGTTCTTTCTTCTTCCTTGGTCCTACAGGAACAGGTAAAACTGAATTGGCGAAGTCTTTGGCAGAGTTCCTTTTCAATGATGATACCTCAATACTAAGATTTGACATGTCGGAATATAAAGAGGAGCATTCTGTCGCACTCCTTTATGGAGCCCCTCCAGGATACGTCGGTTATGAAGAAGGTGGACTTTTGGTCAATCAAATCAGACAGCATCCATATTCTGTAGTATTGTTCGATGAAATAGAAAAGGCACATAGGTCTGTATTTGATTTATTCCTTCAGATACTAGATGAAGGAAAGTTGCACGACCGTCTTGGGCGTGTTGGTGATTTCTCCAATGCCTTGATTATATTCACCTCTAACATTGGCAGTGATTATATTTTCAAGTCTTTTGGTGAAGGTCATGTTCCGACACATGACCAGATGTTGGAAGTCATGCAAGGTCAATTCAGACCAGAATTCTTGGCAAGACTTACAGAAATTGTCCCATTCTCACCTATTACGCCAGAGATGATAGACAGAATTTTTGATATTCACATACAAAATCTGCTCAAGATGCTAAGAGAGCAGAATATCTCTTTAACGATTGATGAGTCTGCTCGTAAATATGTAACAAAAGTAGGTTTCAATGCCCATTACGGTGCTCGTCCTATTCTTGGCATAATCCGAAAAGAGATTCGACGTCCTTTGTCGAAGCTTATTATTTCTGGTGACATCAATAGCGGTGATCGTGTTACCATGAAATACAATGAAGAGACTAAAGAAATAGCATGGGACATAGAAACTCCTGATTAATTACAATAATTTATCATGAGATTTTTCAGATGGCTGAAAAGTCTGTTGAATACAGACATTACCCCCAAAAAACAACAAGAAGTAAGTAACACAATAATAAATAGAAGAACAATGGCAAGAAAAACCGTTATTTCCAAAGTTGTTGAGGAAAATGCTCAGGATGGTGTCATAGAGTTTCCACAAAATAGGACACTCTATGTAGACCAGTTTACTGACGCTGCTCCCAACACCGATGAAGACCGAGAAGGCTTCAAAGCAAAAAGCATGAAGGAAGTTTTCGAACATTTCCAACCATCAAAAGAGGGCGTAACCCTCTCTACGGAAGAAGGTGGTGCTGTATATGAAGATTTCCAGTTTAAGCAGATGAAAGACTTCGAGGATGAGCAGCTTATTGCTCAGAGTGAGTTGCTTAGTGGAAAAAAGTCAAAGATTGACGCATACAATTCTGTAATTCGTCAGTTGGAGAAGAACAAGACATTGCGTAACGCATTGAAAAATGATGCTGCGCATGAAGATTTGAAGAATGCGTTAAAGTCTCTCCTTGCAGAGCTTGAGGACGCAGATTAACAACTAAAATTGATTTTTATTATGGCAGTAGAAGAACAGAATTTGGCATCTTCGTCCGCCGGAATGGAACTACAGGAAAGACAAACTGTAGCAAATCCTGCGGAACTCCTTCAGAAAAGCCTGTCTGGATTGGATAAATTTGGAGGCTTCCAGTTGTTGAAGGGACTTATCAAAGGTGTTGAGAATATGGATCCTCGTAGAAAAGCCATCAAGAATGTTTTCTTGAACGATAGTGCATACGAGGATGCGAGAAACAGATTGAAGAATGAACTTTCCCTTTGGGTTGAGATTCTTGAATCTGGTGGTAAAGACCCAATGGAGATTGTTGACTCTTGTAAGGAAGAGTGTCAAAAAGCGGAAAGAAATCTCAGCGAGAATTTGTTCTGCATTCATGACGAGATACGCAACCTTGAAACCACTTACAGAAGTCTTGATGCCTTCTTTGCAAATGCGGGACAAGGTAAGGTTGATTGCATCACCCTTATGAACGTCAACAGGGAAGAACTTGGCGACCATGACTCGGAAGATACTCAGGCTGTCCGTGATGAGCTTGAACGTTATTTCGATCGTTTGAATCTGAAGAACAACTATAGTATGCTTGTAGTCCCAGGTTATCTTGGAGATGCAGAAACGGTGAGAATGTGGGCACAAACAGCCTATAGAAATAAGGTGATAATGCTGACGGATTTCAAGGACAGTATGAACTTTGAAATGCTAAAGGAAGAACTTGACGATGCAAGTCTGCAAGGCACAGACCCATATTTGGGCAATATCGTGATGACAGCCAATTATATTCTAGGAAGAAAGAAGTCAGAATTTGTATTTTTGCCATGTCATATCAGAGTTTTGCTTGTTTGTTTTTGCAACAC
>ERZ835109.1648-NODE-1648-length-17297-cov-4.003364_pt1 | contig 17297 bp, 16 predicted proteins | sample MGYA00519946_ERZ835109 | MGnify/ENA primary metagenome ERZ835109 (study PRJEB31850, sample SAMEA3708771) | human gut metagenome | biome: human gut; feature: human-associated habitat; material: faeces | place: China | collected 2014 ...
GCCCCAGATATAGCCGTCCGCGATGTCGCCGGAAAAGGCGGGATGCGTCCAGTCCTGCTCTGTGCCCTCAACAACGGGAACGACGTCCTGATGCGACATGTAGAGGCAGGGGCGCAGAGAAGCGTCGCTGCCGGGGATGGTGATGAGCACGGCGTGGTGGCCGAGCCGCTCAAAGACTCCTGCGCGCATGATGTGGGGATAGCTCGCCGTCATGTGCGCGTGGAGCTTGTCAAACTCGCTATAGTCGGTCAGACTGTGGTCGGCATAGTTGATGGTTCTGCATTGGATCGCCTGCGAAAGACGCGCGACCGCGCCCTCGGCGTCTAAGTCGGGATAATTGCCCTCCAGGGCAAAGAAATCGGTGATCTTCTTCGTCATGCCATTTTGTCCTCCAGATAGCGGCTGAGAAATTCGCGCGTGCGGCTCTCCTTCGGATTCCCGAAGACCTCGCGCGGCGAGCCCTGCTCTAAAATGACGCCCCGGTCCATGAATACCACGCGGTCGCTGACCTCCTTGGCAAAGGCCATCTCGTGCGTTACGACGACCATGGTCATGCCCTCCTGCGCGAGGCGCTTCATCACATCGAGCACCTCGCCCACGATCTCGGGGTCGAGGGCGCTCGTCGGCTCGTCGAAGAGCATGATCTCGGGCTCCATGCACAGCGCCCGCGCGATGGCAACGCGCTGCTTCTGCCCGCCGGAGAGGCGGCGGGAGTCGGCGTGGATGAAATCCTCCAGCCCGACGGCCTTGAGGTGACGGATGGCTGTTTCTTCGGCCTGCGCCCTGGGAATGTGCCGCACCGTCATGGGCGCAAGCGTGCAGTTATCCAGCACGGACTTGTTGTTGAAAAGGTTGAAGCCCTGAAACACCATGCCGATCTTCTGCCGCAGGGCGTTGAGGTCGACCTTGAGGTCCATGAGATCCTGCCCGTCGAACCAGATGTGGCCGGAATCGGCTTCCTCCAGCAGATTGATGCAGCGCAGCAGCGTGGACTTGCCGGAGCCGGACGCGCCGATGATGCACACGACCTCGCCGCGGTCGACCTCTAAGTTGATGCCCTTGAGCACGTGGAGGTCGCCGAAGGACTTTTCGAGCTGTTCGATTTTGATGATGGGATCGTTCGTCATAGCGTCCTCCTGTCAGTTTGAGCTGGGAAGTCCCAGATCGACGGTTTGATTGCCCTGACGCCGCTTCGTGTTGTCCGGCGCGGTCATCCTTCCCGTGATGGCCTTGAGCAGGAGCGAGGAAAGATACGTCAGGAACAGGTAAACGGTGGCGGCGATGAGGTAGCACTCGGTGCCCTTATAATAAATGCCGGCGACCGAGCGGGTCATGAACATCAGGTCGGATACGCCCAGCACGCACAGCACGGAGGAATCCTTGATGTTGATGATGAACTCATTGCCGATGGCGGGCAGCGAATTTTTGATGGCCTGCGGGAAAACGACTCTGCGCATGGCCTGCCAGTGCGTCATGCCGAGCGAACGCGCGGCCTCCATCTGCCCCGCGTCGACGGCGAGGATGCCGCCGCGCAGCACCTCGGCAAGGTACGCGGTTGAGTTGAGCGAGACCGTGACAAGACCGGAGATGAAGAGCGACCAGACGCGGTTGATCTCCGTGACGCTCATGCCGGTGCGCTTGAAGAGATTGAAGATCGCGTAGTAGAAGATGAGGGACTGCACCATCATCGGCGTGCCGCGGATGACGAAGATGTAGAAGCGGGCGAATTTGTTTGCGACGATCTTGATAATCTTCACAAAGTCGTTGTTGCGCTTGTCGGGTTCCTGAATGCGGAGAAAGACCATGAGAAGCGCCAGCACGAACGCGATCGCCGTACCGGCCAGCGCGAGCTGAACGGTCGTCCACACGCCGGTGACGAAGAGCGAGCGCTGGTTGTAGGCCATGTAGACCATGGAGGAGAGCGTGCCGGTGGGGTTGCTCTCGGCGTGGACGGCGGCGTGGACGACATAGGCGAGCTTGAGCACGAAGCGGTCAAGCGCGAGCAGCGCGGCAGCCGCGGCGTCCAGATAGGAGAGATAGCGGCTCAGCCGCACGAGGGCCGGACGCTTGAGAATGGTTTCGCCGTAGCTGCTCCAGTGCGTCCATTTCACGAGCAGCGCCAGCGTGCTGACGACCAAAAAGAAATAGCAGACCGCGGCGAGCGCCGTGCCGGGCACGGAGCCGGCGGGCAGAAAGCTGTACGGACTGGGCGCGGAATACCACAGGCTCAGGCCGACGAGGGCGATGACGCTGCCGCCCAGATAAACATAACGATGGTCCCGTGCGATGAAGCTCTGACCGCGGGACGTGGGGGTTCCTCTCATGGTGCTTCCTCCTTATGCGGCGTGAAGCCGCCGGTTACTTCGGCTGGTTGGCGACGGCGGTGTTCCACATCTCGGTGCGCGCGTCGCTGTCGATGGTGGCAAGGATCTCATTGACCTGCGCGAGCAGCTCGGTGTCGGACTTGCGCAGGCCTACGCAGGAGCCCTTGGCGGGCAGCGTGAAGCCGTTGCCCTCGCTGAAGGTGATGAGACGGAAATCGGGATTCGAGGCGAGGTAGCCCGGGGCGCTCTCCTCGTTGATGACGATGGCGTCGCAGGTGCCCTGCTGCAGGCGGGAGATCATGTCGGGCACGCTGCCGACGGGGCTGAGGTGCTCGACGCCCTCAATCTGGTCGATGACATCGTCGAGCGCGGTGCCCTGCTGGCCGAGCACGGCGGCGCCGGAGAAGTCCTGAATGGAGGTCGCGTTCTCATACGGCGAGCCGGCGAGCACCATCATGCTGTAGATCGTCTCCTTGTACGGGTCGGAGAAGTTGATAGACTCGCGGCGCTCGGCGGTGTCCATCATGCCGGCGATGATGGCGTCGATCTGACCCTGGTTGAGCGCGTCGATCAAGCCGTCCCAGCTGAGCTTGACGATGACCAGCTCCTTGCCGAGCTGATCGGCGAGGATGCGTGCGATCTGCACGTCGTAGCCCTCGGCGTAAGCGCCGGTGACGTTCTCCACGGGAACGTTGGTGTCGGTCGCGGCGCTCTCCTGCCAGTTGCTCGGCGCGTAGGCGCATTCCATGCCGACGCGGAACTGGCTGCTTTCGGCCGTGGGTGGATCGGTTTCTTCGGCGGGGGCGTTTGCGTCCTGCGCGGGAGACGTCGTGCCCGCGCCGCAGGCGGTGAGGGCAAGCAGCATGAGGGCTGCGAGCAGGGTAGCGATGGTTCTTCTGAGATTCATGGTGTTGCTTCCTTTCTGAATGGAAATTGGCTCCGTGGGGGGAGTCGGCCCTTCGTTGTCCGCGCCAACGAGTTCGGAAACAGAAAAAGCCGTAAATGCTCGTGTGGAGCATTTACGGCAAATGATCTGCAATACCGGCAAAACCGAAAACGGCCTGCCGACTCTTCGATAGCGCTCCACAAATTGTGACAGTCCGGCGGATCTTCTCCGACGAGCCAGCAGAAAACGGCACAGGAACCGTTCCCCACTTCGGCGGCTTCCCCTTTCCCTTTGTCCCGGATCTCTGCTCCGTACGGACTCGGTACTCTTGTCGGCCGCGCCTCTATCTCGCTCAACTGAATTGAGCCTATTCAATTGTTGACGTGAAGATACTACGGCGGCGCGCAAATGTCAAGCCCCCGCGGAGCGGTTCTCAAATTCTTGACAATCTTGCGCCGAAAATCCTCGCGGCCTTGTAGAATTTTACCATTCACACGGTTATTTATGCGCGGCAAAAGCGCGCGAAAAGGCTCAAAACGACCGCTTAACGGAATATTTATGCTCTCTGCCGCTCTGCGCCCTCCGTTTTGGGACGCTTTAACATAGCGCAAAGCGGGCGCTTTGCCAAGTAAATACGGCAGCGACGCGAAGCGGCAAGGCGGGTTTGGCGAAATGCACGGATTCTCGAAAAATGTCGCGCGAAATTTGTCATTTCCTTACAGGAAAAAGGTTGATTTTTTTACACGGGCGTGCTATGATATCGCCGTAAAGTGCAAAAAGGGGCCATGGCCCCTTTTCTGTTCCCGACCGGGAACAGATGTGCTGTGCTCGCCCGCGGGGAGCCGCGGAGAATATACATTGTGGGAGGATCATTATGAAACATAAGCTACTATCCATTTTACTATGCCTCGCGATGGCGCTGTCGCTCTTACCGACGGCAGCCCTGGCGGACGAGGGGAAAGTCGCTCAGGTCGACGGTACTAAATATACGACCCTTCAGGCTGCCATCGGCGCGGCGAGCAGCGGTGCTACCGTCAAGCTGCTGGGCAATGTTGACCTTGCTGAAACGCTGATCATCAAAGACAAGACCATCACGCTTGACCTGAATGGCAAGACCATCAGCAATAGTACGGATATTTGGAATGAGAGCATATATGCATGGTCGCTGATCTCTGTGCGTGACAATGGCAACCTGACCATTGATGATACTGCTGCTGGCGGCGGCACACTCAAGGCGAAAGAAAATGACTGCTTTGCACTGGATGTGTATGCCTATGACACAAAGAATGTCGAGAACACCAAGCTGACTATCAACGCTGGCAATTACGTTGGCAATATCAGTGCAGTCTATGCGTTCACCGGTAAAGTCACGATCAACGGAGGTCACTTCTCCATCCAGCAGAAGGAAAGCGGCAGCGATCCGTATCGCCTCACGCTGAATTGCTATGATGACAGTTATAAGGCTGGCAGGGCGGGCTTTACGGTCAACGGCGGCACCTTCTCTCATTTTGACCCTGCCAATAACCTTGCCGAAGGCTCGGACACGAATTTCTGCACCGCTGACTACACCACCGTGCAGGATGGCGATAACTATACTGTCAAGCCTTGGGCAGAGGTAGCAGTTGCCAAGGTCGGCGATACCTATTATAAGACCCTCGCCGCTGCTGTCACGGCAGCGAAGGACGGCAATACCGTGAAAATTCTGAGGGATGTTAACACCGCAGAAAGACATGATGTGGTCGGAAAGAAACTCATTTTGGATCTGAACGGTCAGACCATTACCACTACGATTGCCGAGCAGTTTATGAACATCCGAGGCGGCGGAAAGCTGACCGTCACGGACAACAGCGCTTCAAAAGACGGCAAGATCATTTCCCCGACGGGCGATTACATCTTTGTGGTGTTCAAGGGTGAGCTGGACTTTCAGGCTGGCACAGTAGATGCACGGGGTTATTGGCAATATGACAACAACGGCACCACGGAATACTACGGAAATACGATTGTTCTGGTGTATGGAGATACAAATGACACAGAGAATTATGCAACTGTGACACTGGGCGAGAATGCAAATCTGATTGCAACAACAAAAGCAGTCGATGAAATGCCTGTTGGTGAAGCCTATGCGATCATGGTTGACAAGAACAAAGCTGAAAGTGCCTACGGCGTAAAGGTCGATATCAAGGGCACCACAGAGCATGCCGGTCTGTATGTGAATGGTGTAGTCAAAAAAACAGAAGGCAACGTGCCCGTGTTCAATATTTATGATGGCGCCGTTGTAGACGGTCAGATTTATTCAGCCGGTTATGCAAAATGGAACATTTACGGCGGCAAGATCACCGGTTCTACTGGTATGGAAATCCGTGCTGGCGAGTTGAATATGACCGGCGGTTCTTTGACCGGTACGGCTACCCCTACAACGGTTACCCCCAACGGCAACGGCGGCACCAGCGATGGTGCAGGTCTGGCAATTGCCCAGCACACCACCAAACTTCCTGTCATTGTCAATATTTCCGACGGCACTATTTCCGGCTACTCCGCGCTGTATGAGAGCAACCCGCAGAATAATGATTCCAATAGCATCGCAAAGGTGCAAATTGCTGTAACTGGTGGAAATTTTGCTGCGATTAACGGCGGCACAAACGCAGTTTACAGTCAAGACAAGACCGGCTTCATCACCGGCGGCTATTTCACCTCCAAACCCGCTAAGGAATACATTGCAACTGGCTATTATGTTGTTGAATCTGATAAGGACGGCTACAGCTGCATGATCAGTAACACCGTTCCTACCAAGGCGCAAGTGATTGTGAATGATACGACTGCTGTCACTCCGCCTACTAATGCGCATCTGACCGAAGCAGATAAGACTGCTATTCGGACCAAAACGAATGTTGACGGTGTGGCTGAGGCAGCTGCGGGCAGCAAGAACAGAATTGTTAAGGATGCTGGTGTAAACGCATCTGCAGTTGATGCAAGTAAATTGATCGAAGTTGAGGTTGCAGTGGATGTTGCCGTGAGTGATGTTCAGAAGAATGCAGAAGGAACAGCTATTTCTACGATTACATTTACCGCAAAGCCGACTGCAACTGTTAAGGTCGATGGCAATGCAACGGGTACGCCGGTTCCTGTTGAAAACTCCATGCTGAATGGCCAGGCCATCACCGTGAAGCTGCCTCTGCCTGCTGACTTTGAACTGAAGCAAATTATCCACAAGTCCGCTGGCTATGCCGATGAGTACATCCTGCAAGAGGGCAACGCCCAGGGGCTGAAGTCTTTCAAGATTGTGGAAGAGGATGGGGTCAAGATTGCCGTGTTCACCGTAAGTCACTTCAGTGACTTTGAGTTGTCCGGCAAGGTCACCTACGTCGAGCCCAGCTACTCCTCCGGCAGCAGCTATGACCCGACCTACTCCGTCTCTACCCCGAGCAAGACCGAGCACGGCACCGTGACCGTCAGCCCGAAGAGCGCCTCCAAGGGCGACCGGGTGACCGTCACCGTCAAGCCCGACAGCGGCTACGTCCTCGAGACCCTGACCGTCACCGACAAGAACGGCAACGAGCTGACGCTCAAGGACAAGGGCAACGGCAAGTACACCTTCACCATGCCCGCGGGCAAGGTCGAGGTCAAGGCGACCTTCATGGAGGACAACTCCATGCTGAACTTCTTCTACGACGTGCCCAACAACGCGTACTTCTATGAGGCCGTCAAGTGGGCGGTCAAGAACGGCATCACCACCGGCGTGGGCAACAATCTGTTCGCTCCCGAGCAGCCCTGCACCCGCGCGCAGATCGTGACCTTCCTGTGGCGCGCCGCCGGCTCTCCCGAGCCGAAGGGCGCTGCGTCCGGCATGACCGACGTGGTCAGCGGCAGCTACTATGAGAAGGCCGTGGCGTGGGCCATCGAAAACGGCATCACCACCGGCACGACGACCAGCACGTTCTCTCCCGACGCGACCTGCACCCGCGCGCAGGCGGTGACCTTCCTCGCCCGCGCCCTGAAGGCCAAGGCGGCGAGTGCGGCGGAGTTCTCCGACGTCCCGACCGACAGCTACTTTGCGGACGCGGTCGCCTGGGCGGCGGCCAACGGCGTGACCGAGGGCATCGGCGGCGGCCTGTTCGGCTCCGACAACGATTGCACCCGCGGTCAGATCGTGACGTTCCTCTACCGGGCGTACAACAAGTAACGGGAACACGCTCCCTCAGACAAAACAAAGAGAAGAGGCCCATCTGCTTTGGCAGATGGGCCTCTTTGTATCTCGCGGCAGCTCAGCTCCTGCTGAGCTGCGCGGCGTATTTGCTCATCGTGTTTCCTCTGTCAAACCTCTTCCGGAAATGCTCCGCTGCGGGACGGGAGGCGACCCGGTACGATCGGTCAAAGGCTCTTCACGAGCGTCAGGATGTTCGACCCGTCCGCGTATTCATAGGTCACCTCGTCCATGAGCTTCTTCACCATGAAGATGCCGAGACCGCCGACCTCCCGCTCTTCCGCCGACTGCGTTGTATCCGGGTCGGGCTTTTCAGTGGGGTCATAGGGCCGTCCGTTGTCGGAAAAGCGAAGCGTCGCCTTGCCGTCCTTCAGTGAGCAGCCCAGCACGACGCCGGTCGCGCCGCTGTAGCGGGCGATGTTGGAGAAGATCTCATCCACCGCCACGTTGACCTGAGCGATCGCCTTCATGGAGGCTCCTGCCTCGGCGAGAATGCCCTCAAAAAAGTCGGTGGCCTGCGGCAGCTGCTCCAGCGTCGGCGCGAGACGGATCTTTTTCATGCCCGACGACTTCATCTCGATGCAGAGCATGGTGATATCGTCGAACTGGTCCGCGCCGCCCGCGAACTCGTCCACATCGCGGTGCAGAGCCTCCAGCAGCTGACGGCACGAGCCGCCCTCGGCGGCATTCAGCGCACGGAGCATCCGGTCAGTCCCGTAGAGCGTGTTGGAGGCATTCGTGGCCTCCGGCACGCCGTCCGTGTAGACCACCAGACGGTCTCCCGCGTCCAGCTCCAGCTCGTATTCGCGGTATCGGGCGCCCTCCATGCCGGCCAGCACGAAGCCGTGCCTATCCTTGAACAGCTCAAAGGAGCCGCCTTTGCGCATGATGGCCGGATACTCGTGGCCTGCGTTGGCGCACTTCATTTTTCCCGTGGAGATCTCGAGGATGCCCAGCCAGACGGTGACGAACATCTCCGCGTCGTTGTTTTCGCAGAGCTGATCGTTCACCTTTTCCAGCACGGCCTTCGGGGACAGACCGCTCTGCGCGGCGGATTTCAGCAGCGTTTTGGAGATCATCATAAACAGCGCCGCGGGGACGCCCTTGCCGGACACGTCCGCCATGACCAGCGCCAGATGATCGTCATCCACCAGGAAAAAGTCGTAGAAGTCGCCGCCGACCTCCTTCGCCGGCGTCATGGAGGCGTAAATGTCGAACTCGTGGCGCTCGGGGAAGGCGGGGAAGATGCAGGGCAGCATGGACGCCTGAATGTGGCGCGCCACATCCAGCTCCGCGCCGATGCGCTCCTTTTCCGCAGTGACGCGGCTGAGATTTTGAATATATTCATTCAGCTCCGACACCATGTACTGGAACGAATGGGCAAGCTCCTCCAGCTCGTCGCCGGTGTTGACCTCCACCCGGAAGTCGGACAAGGCCGCCATCTTGCTCTCCACCAGCCCGATGGCGGCGTGGTGCAGAATCCTCAGCGGGCGGATCAGAATGCGCCGCACATAGTAGTAGTACGCGAAAATGGAAAGCAGCAGAACGGCCAGCACCACGCACAGCGTCAGACCGAGAAACTGCCGGATCTGCTGGTCGATCATGTCCATCGAGATGTCCACGCTGGCCAGCGCCACCGGTGTGCCGGCTTTGTTGAGGATGGCGACGTAGGCCGACGCCAGATAGCCGTACTCCTCGTTGTTGGTGATGAGGATGGTCTGCTCCACGTCGACGGCAAAGGCCCCGTGCATCAGCTCGTTGCCGCCGCCGTAGTAAGCGTCGACGTCGCCGAGGTCGCAGACGCCGTCCTCTCCGGGAACGCCCGCGTCCCAGATGTAGTACATGACCTCATCCTCCGGCACGACCACATAGAAGTATTTCAGCCCCAGCTTCTCCCTGACGTCCTGCAGGTAGCGGTGGATCTCCTCATAATAGGCGTCCTTCTCGCCGGTCCGGTAGTATTGCTCCACGCGGTCTCCGTCGATGAGATCCGCCGCCACGGAGGCCTGACCGAACGCGAGAGAGGCGTATTGCTCCTCCATCCGCGCCCGGTACAGTTGGGCGATCGTGGGGGCCAGGATCGCCGCGAGGACGGCGGCCATCGCCACCAGTCCCAGCAGCAGCTTGGGCTGTAACCGTATGCTCCTTGCTCGTTTCATGTCCGCACCTCCATCGGATGGATATGAAGCCGCAAATGACCGTCTCTTACACGGTAGAGCGCCCGCGTGGGGGACAGACGCTGCACCTCGCAGGGCAGCGGAGCCGTGCCGGCCTCTACCGCGGTCACATAGAACCACGCGCCGCCCAGCTCCACCTGAGTCATGGAATTGTATTTTCGGAAGATCGCCAGGGCCTCCGCCCGGCTCATTTCGGGATGCAGCGCCAGCAGCGCGGACGCGGGACGCTTCCAATAGGGCTGCTTCTCCGCCTGCGGCCGGCCGGCGGCCCAGCGGTCGTCAAGGTGCTCGAGGAGCTCCTCGACCGTCGCGCGCGCCCATGCCGCGCTTTGCAGATAGACGTCGATGCTGTCCGTGTCCGCGGTTATGTCAATGGTATGCTGCGCCAGAACATCGCCGCCGTCCAATCGCTGCGCCACCTTGTGCATCGTCACGCCGGTGCATGACAGCTCTCGCTCCATGGCTCCCTCGATGGGGTAATAGCTGCGCCCCTGCGGGAGCAGCGAGCTGTGGGTGTTGATGCCGCGGAACGCGGGAAGCTCCTCCGGCAGCGTCAGGATGCGGTCATACTCCGCGATGAAAAACAGCTCGCAGCCCTCCTCCGTGAAGTACCGCCGGATCTCCTCCGGCGAGATGGCCTCATAGTGAACAGGGATGCCAAGCTCCCCCGCCCGCTTTACGATGGCGTATTCCGTGAAATAGTCCTCGTCGTTGTGATAGGTATACAGCGCCAGCACCTGATGCTTTTCCACAAAATATTCAAAGCACGACAGGAACACGTCGCTGCCGAAATAAACGACCTTCATCGCTTTTCCCTCTTTGTCCTCAGATCTTGATGATCAGTGTGTTGAAGCCCTGATAGCGGCGGTAAAAAAATTCCTTCGCCCGCTTTTTGATGACCAGCACGCCCATGCCGTCCATGTCGAAAGCCTCGTCCCGGCTGGCGCGGGAGGTATCTAACGCAAAGGGATTGAAGGTCGTGGCGTCGTCCCGCAGATGCAGCTCCAGCACGCCGCTCTCGTCCATGATGGCCGTCAGCTGGAGGTAGCCGTCCGTCCGCCCCTGAAAGCCGTGCTTCAAGATGGCCATGCCGAGCTCCTCCACGGTCATGGTCGAAAACATCTGCTGCTTCATGTCCGCGCCCCAGACTTCGCAGAAGGCCTCCAGCTCGCGGCACACGTCCATCACATCCTCCGCGTTGCTGAGGATCGTCCGCTGGAAGATGCGCTCCTCCGGCAGCTCCGCTTTCTTATAGCGGCCGCCGAGCCCCAGCAGCAGGAACACCGCCAGCGAGCCGGCCTCCGTCAGCAGGAACAGCAGCCAGAAGCGCTGCAACCCCAAGACGTAGCATATGAACGTCAGCGGGATGAGCAGCACCGCGCCGCGCAGCGTCTCCAGCAGGAACGATGGCTTCTCGTTCTCGCAGGCCTGATAGTAATTGCATAGCAGGATATTGATGCCGGCGAACAGCGCCCCCGCGCCGTAGAGCCGCAGCGCGGTACACGCCAGCGCCTCCGACGCCGAACCGGCGATGCCGAACAGCAGGCACATTCCCGCGGGCCACAGCTCCACAAGGGCGATCAGCGCGCCTCCCACCGTCAGTCCCGCCGTGAAGCCGAGACGCACCGTGTTCCGCATTCCCTGCCGGTTGTGCTCGCCCTGATAGGTGGAGAGGATGGGCTGCATGGCGCGCCCCGTCCCCTCAAACAGGTACAGGATCAGGTAGGAGGTATTCTGAATGACGTCGAACACCGCCACCGCCGTTTCGCCGCCCAGACGGATCAGCAGATTGTTGCACACGAGGAAGAAGATCATCTGGTACAGATACTGCACCGAGGTGGCCATACCCGCCTTCAGCGCGGAAAGGGCAGGGACGAGCCAGCGTCCGCGCGGCAGCGCGAAGCGCAGCGTGTGCTTCTGACCGAAAAAGCCCGGCAGATAGATGGCGATGGTGATGATCTGTCCCAGCGCGGTGGACAGCGCCGCGCCCCGCGTGCCCATGTCCAGCGCCAGCACCAGCGTGATGTTCAGCGCGATGTCGCAAAGGTTGCCTATGACCGAGCCGGCGCCGGCGCGGCGCTGACTCCCGTCGTTGCGCAGATAGTAGTTGAACACGTTGGACAGGTAGAACAGCGGCGTGGCCGCGACGAGGATCTGCAGATAGTCCCTTGTGGCGGCATACAGCGCGCCGTCTGTGCTCCGCGTGCCCAGCAGCGCCAGCAGCGGGTCCATGAACACGCTGCCCAGCACGGCGGTCGTGACGCTGAAAAGCAGCGCCAGCGCGAGCACACCGTGAAAGCTGTCCGCGGCCTCCTGCGTTTTGCCCTGACTCAGCAGACGGGAATAGCGAACGGAGCCGCCCAGTCCGAGGCCGTGGGCAAACATGCAGTTGATCATGTAGACCGGCAGGATCAGACCGATGGCGGCAAGTCCCACGGCGCCCAGCCGCTGCCCCACCACCACGGCGTCCGCCATATCGCTCAGCGCCCAGCCGAGCGACGAGAGCATGGCAGGGACCCACAGTCCACGGAACATCCGAGCGGTAAAGCGGTCCGCCGTCCGATGTGCGGCGGGGCTCATCGTCCGCATGGTGTTACTCAATGGTCAGAATGTCGGAGAAGCCGGTCACCTCAAAGATCTCCATCACCGACTCGCTTACATGGGTGAGCACCATTTTGCCCTGACGGTTCATCAGCTTCTGCGCGGACAGCAGCACGCGCAGTCCCGCCGAGGAGATGTACTCGACCTGCCCGAAGTCCAGACGCAGCTCGGTGACGCCGTCAAGGTCGGCCTTCAGCTCCGTTTCCAGCTGGGGGGCGGTGGTGGTGTCGATACGGCCCTCAATGGCCATTGACAGCGCGGAATCCTTCTTTTCTTTTCTGATCTCCATGATTTTTCTCCTCCAAAAACGATTGAATTTTCAGTGTGCGGCGAAGGGCCGCGCGTTTCATTTTCTATGATAACTGTATCCAGTGTAACACAAGCGCGGCTTTTTCTCAACGAAAAAAGTAAATTCTGCCGAAAATCGGTGCGCGGACGGCGGACGACGGGCCTGTCCCGTGACGCGCACGGGGCTCCGCCCGGTATGAAAAAGAAAAGCGCCGCATACCCTCTACCAAAACAAAATGGGGAGGATATGCGGATGTTTTTGCAGTTTGCCTTGAGGAAAAAGCGCGGGAAACGGGAGACGGCGAAGCCGCGCTTTCTTGTTCTGCGGCGCAGGACGCTGACCGCCGGCGCGGCGTTGCTGGCGGCGCTCGCCATCTTCGGCGCGGTGAACGCGCCCGCCGCCGTGCGGGCGTCGGCCACGACGCGCCAGCTGCCCATCTACTGCGTCGAGCGCGACCAGAAGGTGTGCAGCATCTCGTTCGACGCCGCCTGGGGGGCGGACAACACGCAGAAGATTCTCGATGTGCTCGCGGACTACGGTGTGAAGTGTACCTTCTTCGTCGTCGGCAATTGGGCGGACCAGTACCCTGAGCAGGCCAAGGCCATCGTCGAGAGCGGTAACGAACTGATGAACCACTCCAACGCGCACGACCACTACAATTCCCTGACCGCCGACCAGATCATCGCGGACGTGAACTCCTGCAGCGACAAGATCGAGGCGCTCACCGGCGTCCGCCCGACGCTCATCCGCTGCCCGTTCGGCGAGTACGACGACCATGTCATTTCCGCTATCCGCTCCATCGGCATGGAGCCCATCCAGTGGGATGTGGAGCGATACCATATAGCTCAAACCCTTGCGATACAAGGGCTTGAGGAGATAAAAGCGGATTGGTATTATTAAAAATTACAGTAGGATCCCCGTATATTTTTGCTATTGTACGCGGATTGACGACTGTAATTTTTCTATGCCGAAAACCAGTAGTTGGGGAATTGCTATGCAGTTGGGTAAAAGAAAACGATGGAATGCCGGAGCGTGCGGAGTAATTCGAAATCAAAAAAAGCTGCTCGGTCATGGATTCGCGTCATTGCCCGCGGAGCGGGTGCGCTGGGGCGTGTCGATGACGATGAGCCTGGCCTGCGGATGCTCCTTCAGGAATTGCTCGATCTGTTCCACCAGCCCGTTGTGGAGCTGCTGGGACATGACGGCGAAGTGCAGCGTGGGCGGTGCGTCCTCCGTGAGATCAAAGAGGCGGCTCTGGATACGCTGAAAGCTGTCCTCCAGACAGAGGTACAGCACCTCGCAGGGGCGTGTGGCGAACGCCCAGAGCGGTTTGCCCTGCGCGGCGCAGAGACACAGCCACAGTGCCAGCCACGATTTGCCGATCTTCGGCGCGCCTGCTAGCAGGTGCAGTCCCTGGGACAGCAGATCGTCGACTACGAAGGAGACCGGTTCGTAAGCGGTGCTTTGCAGCATGTCCGCGTCGTTGAACACGGCTGTCCACGAAAAGAATTATGATGACGCTCCACATGCCTATATGGACATGCAAAAGGGTTTTGAAACAGTGGGAAGCTGTCATTTTTAGTCTGCTTCTTTATCATATACAAGCATTGGCGTTCAGCTTTTCAAATTCCACGTAGGCTACGGCAAAGGCACAGACCTGCCGTGTGCATCCGTGGGTGTTGTCCTTGGGATAGAGATGTTGTTATTTCTCTCTAAAGAGCGAAACAGAGTTTAATAAAATCGATATTCCTACACATACCCACAGAGCCTTGCTCATGGTTGGCATGATATCCATCAAGCCTCCCCAATCTTCATTTAGCACACGCATCGCTCCGTCTGAATAAAAGGAACATACGGTCAATGCAGTGAAAGAAATGGCTCCGAATCTGAACCATTTTTCATTCTTACTTTTAAAAGAGCAAATCAAATTGAATCCTGTAAAAATGATCGCAGAAATTCCTAAAAACAGCCACATATATTGTCTCCTTAAATTCTCTTACCCTGCACCCCTATGAGGCAAGGCTCGCAATCGTGTTGCCTGCGGACAGGAACTGCCGATGAGAGGATCGTTCGCAGCCCCTTTACCGATTCTCTGCCAGATATTCCTCTGCGTAGTGGACAGCCACCGCGCCGTCCGATACGGCGGTGACCACCTGCCGCAGCGCCTTGGTGCGCACGTCGCCCACGGCGAACACGCCGGGAAGATTCGTGCGGGTGGATTCGTCCGCGATGATATAGCCGGATTTGTCCAGTGCCAGCTCGCTTCGGAACAGCTCTGTAGCCGGAGCGCGTCCCACGCTGATGAACACACCGTCGCAGGCAAGGTCGCGCTCCGCGCCGGTGTTGACGTCTTTTAGCCGAAGCCCCGTCAGGCGGCTTTCGTGCAGCAGCGCAGAGACGGTGCTGTTCCAGCAGAACTCCACGTTGGGCGCGTTCATCAGCGGCTCATGATAGACCTTCGTAGCCCGCAGGCTGTCGCGGCGGTGGATGAGGTAGACCTTTTGGGCAATACGGGACAGGGTCAGGGCGTCCGCCGCGGCGGAATTGCCGCCGCCCACCACCGCCACGGTCTTGCCCCGATAGGGCGCGCCGTCGCAGGCGGCGCAATAGTGAACGCCCTTTCCTATGAGCGCTTCTTCGCCGGGAACGCCCAAGGGACGAGGCGTCGCGCCGGTGGCGATGACCACCGTGCGGCCCTGAAAAACACCCTCGCTGGTGTCCAGCGTCTTGATCCTCCCGGAAAGGCTGGCCTTGTAGACCTCCGCCAGCTCCGTCACCGCGCCGAAGCGCTCGGCGCTCTGCTGCATTTTTTCGCCCAGCGTAAAGCCGTCGATGCCGTCCTCAAAGCCGGGGTAGTTGTCGATCTGCTCGGTCAGCGCCATCTGTCCGCCGGCAGAGAGCTTTTCCAGTACCACTACAGAAAGCCCGCTTCTGGCGGCGTACAGGGCGGCGGTGTATCCGGCGGGGCCGCCGCCGATGACGATCATATCATAGATCTGCTCCATAATCGTGTCCTCACTGTGCCAGCGTTTCCTGGATAAATGTCTCAATGGCTGCCTTGGAGGCGGGCGCGACAACGGAGCCGAGCACCTCGCCGTTTTTAAAGAGCATCAGCGTGGGGATGGTGTCGATGCCGAAGCGCTCGATAAGCTGCGGTTCCTCGTCGTAGTTGATCTTGCCGGCGATGAGGGTGTCTGCGTACTGCTCGCCCACCTTGTCAAAGGCCGGGGCAATACGGCGGCAGTAGGGGCACCACTGCGCCCAGAAATCCACCAGCACGGGCTTGTCCGCGCGGAGAACATCGTTTTCAAAGCTGTTGGTCGTAATGGTAAGCATAATCAAATCCTCCTATTTCTGTGTAAAAAGCTGTGTTTCAATATCCGTGATCGTAATGTGTGAGAGATAGGCGGCGCATTCCTCATTCATGCTCCGGTACAGCGCATCCATCACGCCCGCCATGCCAGAGCAGATGGCGCAGTCCCGGTCAATGTCGCCGCTGTGCCACGCGCAGTCCACAAAGCGGGTATTCACCGCCTCCGCCACCTGCCGGAGAGAAAGGGTTGCGGGGTCTGCCGTCAGGCGGTAGCCGCCGTCCAAGCCCTCCCGGGTCTCCACCATTCCAGCCTTTTTCAGCCCCGCCAGCACCCGGCGGACGCGGGTGGGGTTGGTGCAGATGTTCTCCGCCAGCGCTTCGCTGCTGAGGGAGCGTCCGCTGTGGCTCAGGCAGACCAGCGCGTGGATGGCCAAATTAAAAGAACTGTCCACAATTATCCCTCCTTCACAAGCTCGTAGGGCCAGTCGATGACGCCGCCGAAGTCGTAGACGCTCTGATACCCCAACGCCAGCAGCTTTTGGGCGGCATCCTTGCTGCGGCGGCCGCTGCGGCAATAGATCAGCAGCGTGGCTTCCTTGTCGGGCAGCGCCTCAGGCATTTCGCTCCCGATGCTCTCGTTGGGGACAAGGACGGCGTTTTCAATATGCCCGCCGTCGTATTCTTCCCGGGTGCGGACATCCACCACCACGACCTCCTGCGAGACCATCATCTCATAGGCTTCCTCGGCGCTGATCTTCTGATACGCTGCCTTGTCTGTCATGTCCTCCGCCGTGTCCGCTTTTGCCTTGGACAGCGCGCAGCCGCTCAGCAGCGCGAGCGAGGCGGCAAGAAGCGCAAAGAGCAATATCTGACGCATGATCAACCTCCAATGTAACTGTGTTCACTACTGATACAGTTTATACTGTGATCATAACAGATACAGTTGAGGTTGTCAAGGCTTTTTGAAGCAATTTTGGGGCGCAAGACCCTTGTGACTGTTGACAGAGAAAAAAATATAGGTATAATAAAAGCAAGAGAATAAGACTTATTCTTGTATTTGGAGGGTTGGCAGTATGCCGAAATACGCAGAGGAGATATTGGCTGCCGTAACGGGACTGCAGCGGCATCCCACGGCGGAGCAGGTGTTCCTGGAGATGAAAAAGGAGCATCCCAGCATCGCTCTGGGTACGGTATATAAGCACCTGAACGGTTTGGCGGAGGAGGGGCTTTTGCTCCGCATCACCGAGCCGGGGTCGCCGGACCGGTACGACCGAACGGAACGGCATGATCACCTGATTTGCAGCCGGTGCGGGAAAATTGCGGACGTTCACCTGCCGGATATGCAGAGTCAAATCGAACGGGCACTGGGCCAGGAGATCCTCTCCTATGACCTTAGAATTCGGTACATCTGCCCCGCTTGCCGGGAGCAGAAAAAAGACAATATTATGGAGGAGAAGCATCATGAACGCTAACGTATCGAAGCTGCTCAACGAGCAGATCAATAAG
>ERZ835109.1673-NODE-1673-length-17097-cov-14.952353_pt1 | contig 17097 bp, 13 predicted proteins | sample MGYA00519946_ERZ835109 | MGnify/ENA primary metagenome ERZ835109 (study PRJEB31850, sample SAMEA3708771) | human gut metagenome | biome: human gut; feature: human-associated habitat; material: faeces | place: China | collected 2014 ...
GAGGGCAACCAGAACAATGAGCTGGGCCTGCCCCGCACCATGTTCCGCATCGGCAAAGAGACCCAGTACGCCGTGGTGGAGATGGGAATGAGCCACGCCGGAGAGATCGAGCGCCTGAGCAAGTGCGCCCGCCCGGATGTGGGCATCATCACCTGCATCGGTGTGTCCCACATTGGCAACCTGGGCAGTCAGGAGAACATCTGCAAGGCAAAGCTGGAGATCTGCGCCGGTCTGCCGGAGGGTGCTCCGCTGGTGTTGAACGGGGATGATCCCTTCCTGCGCAAGGCCGTTCTGCCCGACCATGTCCGCCCGGTCTGGTTCAGCCTGGGCGATGAGAATGCTGATGTCTGTGCCCTGTCCATCCAGCAGGATGAAAAGGGCATGAGCTTTGTGCTGGAGGATCACGAGGAGGGCACTTTCCTCGTAAAGATCCCCGCCATGGGCCGGCACAACGTGGCCAACGCGCTGGCTGCCTACTGCGCCGCCACCCGTCTGGGGCTGGATGCCCGCCGGGTCATTGCCGGTCTGGCCGACTTTGAGCAGACCGGAATGCGCCAGAAGGTGGTGCACGCCAGAGGCGTGGATGTCATTGAGGATTGTTACAACGCCAACCCCGACAGCATGAAGGCCGCGCTGGCCATGTTCAGGGAATATCCCTGCAAGCGCCGCTTTGCCCTGCTGGGCGATATGCTGGAGCTGGGCGATATCAGCCGCGCTGCCCACGAGGAGGTGGGCCGTCAGGCCGTGGAAAACAAGGTGGACTACCTCGTCACCTATGGCGAGCAGGCCAAGCGCATTGCCGTGGTGGCTGCTGCCAAGGGGCTGCCCACCCTCCATGCCGACACCTACGCTCAGGCCGCCGAGACCCTGCTGAACAAAATGCAGCCTGGCGATGCCCTGCTGGTCAAGGCCAGCCGCGGCATGGCACTGGAAAAAGTGCTGGAGATCTTTTACAAGGAGTAACATCGTGCTATGATTCGTTTCGCCTTGATCGCCGCCTCAACGCTGGGGTTCTTCCTCACGGCGGCGCTCGGGAATCTGATGGTGCCGCTGCTGCGGGCGTTCCAGGGACGCTGGGATGAGCCCAAGGCCCGGCAGGCACCCGGGCAGGAAGCGCCGGATGCCGAGCCGGAGCGCCCGCCGCAGGCTCCCACCATGGGCGGGCTCTGCCTGATGGTGGGGGTGCTGGCCGCTGTGGGCGTGGGCTGGACTGCCGCCTGTGTGGCCCAGCCTGAGCTGCTGGGGGCCGAGAGCCTGTTCTCGGTCCGGTTGCTCACAGCGCTGCTGGGGGCTCTGCTCTTTGGCGGCGTGGGCCTGCTGGAGGATCTGGCCCGCATCCGCAGCCGTTCCGTGCTGGGCCTGCGGCGGCACACCCGCCTTGGGTTGGAAATCGCTGCCGGTGCCGTGGTGCTGGTGCTGCTGGGGGCCAGGGGCTGCCTTGCAGCCGGGATCACCCTGCCGGGTGTGGGCTATGTCGATCTGGGCATTGCCGCCCCGCTGCTGTGGGAAGGGCTGCTGGTCGCACTGGCCGAGTGTGCCCGCATTGCCGATGGCATGGACGGCATCGTCTGCGGCGCGTCCTTTGCGGCCATGCTGGGCCTGATGGGGGTGATGACCCTGCTGGGCTGGTTCCCGCTGGGTGTTCTGCCCGCCGCGCTGGCCGGTGCCCTGATGGCTTTCCTGCTCTGGAACTTCCCACCCGCAAAGCTGCGGCTGGGCAGCGTGGGAAGCCTGTTTCTGGCCGGGGTGCTGGGGTGCGTGCCCCTGTGCATCGGCTGGCCTGACCTTACCCTGCCGCTGGCCCTGCCCTTCTGGCTGGAGGGCGGCATGGTGGCCCTGCAGATCCTGGTCTGCAAGGCCAGCCGGGGCCGCAGGCAGCTGTTCCGCTCGGCACCGCTCCACCGCTGGCTGGAGCTGCGGGGCCAGAGTGCGGAACAGATCTTTTATACCTTTTGTGTCATTGCCATGCTGGGCGTGGCGCTGACCGTTCAGCTGGCAAAAATCAGTTAAGGAGGGGTGCAGTTTGGCAACACTCCGCAGAAAAAAAGCAGAGCCGTTTTCCGTCTTTCAGCGGGACCCCGGCCCCTGGCCGCCCATCCTGCTCAACTGGATGGCGACCCTGGCCATCATCATGGTGTTCGGGCTGGTCATGCTGTTCAGTGCAAGCTATACCACGGGCTATCTCCGCTTTGGGGACAGCTTCCATTACATCAAATCCCAGCTGCTCTGCACGGTGCTGGGCCTGGGCATGATGTTCCTGTTCTCCTATTTTGACCACCGCTTCCTGCGCAGAATGGTCAAGCTGGGCTATATCGTCTGCCTGATCCTGCTGGTGCTGGTGCTGTTCAGCAGCCCCATCAACGGCTGCCGCCGATGGATCAGCTTCGGCGGCCTGACCCTGCAGGCCTCCGAGGTGGCAAAGTTTGAGATGATCCTGCTCACGGCAGACATCGCCGCCAAGACCCCGCAGGTCAGATTCGGCGAGCTGCCCCTGCGCAAGTGGGTCTACCACAGCATCGTGGTGGAGCTCATCCGGCCCATCCTGTGGCTGGTGCCTGTCCTGATCCTGCTGGTGCTGGAGCCCCACATGTCGGGCATCCTGCTGACCACAGCCATCGTGGGCACCATCCTGCTGCTGGGCGGCAGCGGCGGCATCATTACCTGGGGCTGTGCCGGTGCCGCGCTGTTCCTGCTGGAGACTTTGCTGAAGCACGTGGACTCCATCGACTACCTGCAGAGCCGTCTGGACGGCTGGACGCAGGATCTTGACCGGATGACCAGCCAGACCAAGCAGAGCCTGTACGCCATCGGCTCAGGCGGTGCCACGGGGCTGGGCCTTGGCAACAGCATCGAAAAGCAGCTCTGGCTGCCGGAGAGCACCAACGACTTTATCTTCAGTGTCGTGTGCGAGGAACTGGGCTTCGTCGGTGCGGTGATCGTCATTGTGCTGTTCGTCCTCTTTCTGGTGCAGGGCTTCTGGATCGCCTTCCATGCCGAAAACCGGTTCTGCACGCTGGTGGGCATCGGCATCATGGCGCAGATCGCCTGGCAGGTGTTCTGCAACATCGCCGTTGTCACCAACACCCTGCCCAACACCGGCATTTCGCTGCCCTTCTTCTCCTCCGGCGGCACCAGTCTGATCCTGCTGCTGGCCGAGATGGGCGTTATGGTCAATATCGGACGCAACGGCGAACGGGCCCGTCTGGAACGGGAGGAAGCCCACGCCGAGCGGGAGCGCCAGCGCAAGGCAAAGACCATCGTGCTGGATACCGCGCGCAGAGCGCAGACAGAACAGTAAGGAGGAACCAAGATGCGTGTACTCATTGCAGCCGGCGGCACTGCCGGCCATATCAACCCGGCTCTGGCCATTGCGGGAGCCATCAAAAAGGCCGACCCCACCGCCGAGATCCATTTTGCGGGCCGGAAGGAGGGCATGGAGTATCGTCTGGTCACACAGGCGGGCTATCCCTTCCATCACATCGAGATCACCGGCTTTCAGCGAAAGCTGAGCCTGAACAATATCAAACGGAATTTCATTACCCTGTGGAATCTGGCACTCTCCGGCCCCAAGGCCAAAAAGATGATGAAGGACATCCAGCCCGACCTGGTCATTGGCTGCGGCGGCTATGTGTCCGGCCCGGTAGTGCGCTGCGCCGCCAGACAGGGCATCAAGACCGCCCTGCATGAGCAGAACGCCTTTCCTGGTGTGACCAACAAGCTGCTGGCCCCGGATGTGGACATCGTGTTCGCCGCTGTGCCCGCCGCCGTGGAAAAGCTGGGCGCGCCCGAAAAGACCATCGTGGTGGGCAATCCCGTCCGGCCTGAGGTGTTCACCCAGGCGAAGAACCGGGAAGCCATCCGTGCCGAACTGGGCGCGGGTGACCGCACCGTGATCCTCTCCTTCGGCGGAAGTCTGGGTGCCCGCCGCGTGAACGAGGTGGTGGCCGACCTCTGCGCCTGGGAGCAGAAAAACCACAAGCCTGTCCTCCATCTCCATGCCACCGGCCAGTACGGCGTGCAGCTGTTTCAGGATCTGGAAAAGAAAAAGGGCTTTGCCCCCGGCGAGAGCCTTGTAGTGAAGGAATACATCAACAATATGCCCGAGCTGCTGACCGCAGCGGACCTTGTCATCAGCCGCGCCGGTGCCCTGACGCTGGCCGAGCTGGAAGCTGTGGGCCGTGCCGCCGTGCTCATCCCCAGCCCCAACGTGGCAGAGAACCACCAGTATTACAACGCCATGGAGCTGCAGAAGGCCGGTGCCGCCGTGGTCATTGAGGAAAAAGACCTGACCGGCGAAAAGCTGGTGCAGACCGTTTCCGAGATGCTGGCCCAGCCCGGCAAGCTGGCTGAGATGGGCCGCAATGCCCGGAGCCTGTCGGTGGACGACAGCCTGGACCGCATTGCGGATGCCCTGCTCAAGCTGGTCAAGACCCCGTAACGGAAGGAAAAAACAGAGGAAAGGAGGTGCAGCCGGATGCCGCAGAATGACCGGAACAGCCGGAACCGCAAGCGCCGCCGGGCCTACGATCAGGCCCGGGATGACCGGCACGGCGGGCAGAGCACCCAGCGCCGCAGCAGCGCGGGTGCTGGCAGTGACCTGGGGTACAGCGGGTACGCAGGATATTCCTCCGGCGGCCACCCCATCACGAACCCCAATTATGACCCCGATGCGCCCCGCCCCAGCCGGTATACGGAGCGCACGGTGAACTACGGCTCCTACCCGGACAACAGCATCACTTTTCCCACCGGCGGGCGGAGCAGCCAGAGCGGCGCACAGCGCCCCCGCAGCGGGCAGAACAGCCAGCGGCGCACCTCCGGGGGCAATCAGCGGAACCGCCGCCCGTCTGGCGGCCAGAACCGGAACGCCCAGCGCCGCCCGCAGAACGCCCAGAATCGCAGCGGCCAGCGGATGCGGCCGGTGCAGAGGCAGAACGCCCGGCGTGACCCCGTCCGGCGGGAGGGCAGGAAAAAGCGGAAGCTGACCCGGGCCGCCATCCGGCGGCGCAGGCTCATGCGGCGGCTCACGGCCCTTGTCATGCTGCTCTGCGTCATCGGCGCGGGGGTCTACCTCACCGTGACGATGCTGTTCAAGATCAGCTCCATTCAGGTGCAGACAGCGGACGGTGTGGTGCAGGAGGCCGGCGGCTATACCAGCGACCAGATCCTGCAGGCGCTGGATGTCCATCCGGAAGAGAATATCTTCAGCTTTGACCCCGGCAGCAAAGCCGCCGCGCTGGAAAAAGTGTTCCCCATGCTGGAGGATATCCGGGTGGAGCGGGATTACCCCGGCACCGTGGTGGTGCGGGTAACAGAAGCACGGCCTGCCTGGGCCATGCAGACCTCCTCCGGCTGGCTGACCCTCTCGGGCAGCCTGAAGATCCTGGAAAAGGATTCTGCCCAGCCTGCCGGTCTGCCCACCCTGTACGGCGGCGAACCGGTCTCTGCCGAGCCCGGCGAACAGCTGACCTTTGCGGCGGAGCCCAAGGCCGACAGCACCCCGGACAGCGCCGCCGACAGCAGCGCCTCCGGCACTGTTGAGGAGGAGGCGGACCAGCGGCTGGAAAGCCTGAACACCCTGCTGGCTGCGCTGGATGCCGCAGGCATGAGCGCCGACGTGACCCGCATCGAGTTTGCGGATGTGGACGAGATGGCCTTCCTCTATCAGGACCGCATCAGCGTCTGGCTGGGCACCCTGAATGAGCTGGAATATAAGCTCAAGCTGGCAAAGCACGTCCTGCTGAATGAGGACGGCAAGGGCTGTGCCGCAACCGACACCGGAAAGCTGGACTTCACCCATATCAGCATGTCCAGCACCCGCAAGTTCACCTTTGCACAGGGCGAGCCGGAGCTGCCCTCCGGCTACATCGTGCCTGAACCGGTGGAGGAAACACTCGCCGAAGAAGGTGTGACCGGTGAAACAGCAGAAGGAACGGCCGCAGACGGCACTGCCCCGGCAGAGGGCGATGCCGCCGCAGATGCTGCGGCTGAAACACCAACGGATGCCGCCGCGGCCCCGGCAGGACCCGAAGCCGGACAGACTGTACAGCCGACCCCCGCCGAGGGAACGACCCCGGCAGCGGGCGATGCAGACCAACCCCAAACGACCCAATAAGGAGCGTGTAATGTTATGAAGCTGGAACAATTACTGGAAGGCGTGCCCTTTACCCTGGTGCAGGGCAGCCTGGATACCGAAGTGCAGGACATCATCTACGACAGCCGGAAGGCAGCCCCGGGCCTTGCCTTTGTCTGCATCGTGGGCACCCAGCGTGACAGCCACGAGTTTGCCGCGGACTGCGCCGCCAAGGGCGTGAGCGTGCTGGTCATCCAGCACGACATTGACCTTTCTGCCATGCCCGGTGTGACCGTGGTCAAGGTGGAGAACAGCCGCTATGCCATGGCGCTGATGAGCGGCAACCTCTTTGGCAACCCCTCCCGCCAAATGACCATGATCGGCGTGACCGGTACCAAGGGCAAGACCACCACCACCCACATGATCAAGAGCGTGCTGGAAGCTGCCGGGAAAAAGGTCGGCATGATCGGCACCAACGGCATCTATTTCATGGGCCGTCATCAGGAGACCGCCAACACCACCCCTGAGAGCTACGAGCTGCAAAAGACCTTCCGCCAGTTTCTGGACGCAGGCTGCGACGTGGCCCTGATGGAAGTGTCCAGCCAGGGCCTGATGATGGACCGTGTGGCGGGGGTGCACTATGATATCGGTGTGTTCACCAACCTTTCCCCCGACCACATCGGTCCCGGTGAGCACAAGACCTTTGAGGAGTACCGCAGCTGGAAGGGGCAGCTCTTCCGGCGGTGTGATGTGGGCGTGGTGAACATCGATGACGAGAACACCGAAGCCCTGCTGGAAGGCCACACCTGCAAGCTGGTGACCTATGGCCGCAGTGAAAAGGCCGACTACCGCGCCGAGGGCTGTGAGCTGCTGCGCACCCACGATTTTCTGGGCGTGGCGTTCCATGTCTCCGGCAGGGACAATATGGATGTCAGGGTGAACATGCCCGGCGAGTTCAGCGTCTACAACGCGCTGGCCGCCCTGGCTGTGGGCAAGGTGCTGGGCCTGCCCGATGCCGCCATCCATGAGGGTCTGGGCAAGTGCGTGGTCAAGGGCCGCGTGGAACTGGTGCCCATCAGCAAAAAGTTTACCATCCTGTTGGACTACGCCCACAACGAGGTCTCCACCGAGAGCCTGCTCACCACCCTGCGGGCCTATCACCCCCACCGGCTGGTGGTGGTGTTCGGCTGCGGCGGCAACCGCTCCAAGCTGCGCCGCTACGGCATGGGGGAGACCTGTGCAAAAATGGCGGATTTCTCCATCCTGACCGAGGACAACAACCGCTTTGAGAAGATCGAGGACATCCTCGCCGATATCCGGGTGGGCATGAACAAGGGCAACCCCGATGCCAAGTTTGTGGAGATCCCCGACCGTCTGGACGCGCTCCACTACGCCGTGGATCACGCCCAGGAGGGCGACCTGATCGCCGTCATCGGCAAGGGCCACGAGACCTACCGCGACCGTGAGGGCGTGAAGACCCCCTTCCTGGAGCGGGAGCTGCTGGAAGAATACGCCCAGCAGATCGGGTTGGAATAAACAAGAAAAACGCGCTGTGTCGTTGGACACGGCGCGTTTTTTGCTTCTGCTTTGGCACGGCAGCGCTTACGCGCCCCACACCAGCCAGAGATACACATAGCCCGTCAGGACGGCTGCCAGTGTGAACGGGATGCCGATGCGCAGAAAATCACGGGTGCGCACCTGCTCACCCTGCTTGCGCAGGATGCCGATGGCTGCAATGTTGGCCGAAGCGCCAATGGGGGTCAGGTTGCCGCCCAGAGTTGCACCCGTGAGCAGGCCGAAATAAAACAGCTCGGGCGGGAAGCCTGAACCGCCGTTCATCAGCCCGGCAATGCCCTGCACCACCGGCAGCATGGTGGCCACATAGGGGATGTTGTCGATGAAGGCAGAAAGGCCCACCGAGACGAATACCAGCAGGGTATAGAGCCGGAAGGGATCATCACCGGAGAGGGTGTAGAACAGCTGGGCGGCGGCATCGATGACCCCGGCCTTGCGGATGCCCTCAATCAGGATGAACAGCCCGAACAACAGCAGCAGGGTGTCACAGTCCAGCTCCCGGGCCGCCAGCCGGAACGGCGCGAACGAGCGGCGGCGCAGGCAGGCGCGCAGGATGCCGAACAGGCAGACCCCTGCACAGATCAGCCCGCTGCGCAGGCCGTAGAGCGCCAGCGGCAGCCCGCCCGCAGGCTGGGGCAGGAAGGAGGCCGCGATGAGCAGGCCCACCGTCAGCAGCATCAGGGCGGAGGGAACCGTGTCGGTGACCTCGGTCTCCACCGTGGCCGAGATGGGCTGGGTCTCGTGCCGGAAAGTGAACAGCAGCACGCCCAGAGAGGCCAGCGCCCCCAGCTCCACCCCGAAGAAGATGCCGGGCCTGCCCTCCATCCAGAAGAAATGGAAGAAGTTCATCCCCGCAAAGCCGCCCAGCAGGATGCTGGTGGTGTCGCCCACAAGGGTGGCGGCTCCCTGCAGGTTGGAAGAGACCGCAATGGAGATGAGGACGGGCACGGGGGAGATCCTGAGCTTGCGGGCAATGGCAAGGCCCACAGGGGCCACCATGAGCACCGTGGCAACATTGTCCACAAAGGCGCTGATGACCCCGGCAAAGAGGGCCAGCATACACACGGCCCATTTCACGTTGGGCACCCGCACGATGAGCAGCTCGGCCAGCCGGGCGGGCATCCTGCTCTCAATAAAGAGGGAGACCGTGCCCATGGTGCCCGCCATCATCAGCAGGACATTGAAGTCCACGGCCCGGGCGGCATCCATCAGGGTAAAGTCCCACAGGCCCGCCGCGCCCAGAGCCAGAAACAGAGCGGCCCCGCCCAGCGCGGCAAAAGGCCGGTACTGCGGCAGGACCAGCATCAGAAGATAGGTCAGCAGAAAAATGATCAGTGCAGGAAGCATACGCAGTCCTCAGCTTTCGGGCCTGGCATCGGTGTCCTCGTCGATCATCCGGTATCCCACGCCCAGTTCGTTCAGAATATAGGTGTTGCGGCCGGGCACGCTGCCCAGCTTTTTGCGGATGTTTGCCATGTTGACCTGCAGCTTTTTGGTGCTGCCGCAGTCGGTATCGCCCCAGATGGCCCGAACGATGGCGGCATAGGTCATCACCCGGCCTGCATGTTCCGAGAGAAAGGCCACGATGTTGTATTCGGTCTGGGTCAGCTTGATCTCGGCACCGTCCACAAAGACCTTGCGGCGCTCGTAGTTGATCTCAAGCCCCTGTGCCCGGAACACGCCGCCGGGCATCCCGCCCAGCACGCCGAAGCGGTTGGTGCGCAGGGCGGCGCGAACCCGGGCCAGCAGCTCGCCGGTGCCAAAGGGTTTGGTGATGTAATCGTTGGCTCCCAGATCCAGCGCTTCGATCTTGTCCTGCTCAGTGGTGCGGGCCGAGAGCACGACGATGGGGGTCAGGAACTTCTGCCGCACAAAACGGATGAGCTCCAGTCCGTCCCGGTCAGGCAGGCCCAGATCCAGGATGATAAGGTCCGGATTGTGGGAGGTGAACAGGGTCTGGCCCATGGCACAGGTGTTGGCAACAAGGGCCTGATAGCCATTGGTCTCCAGCAGCGTCTCAATAAAGCTGCAGATGTTGGCTTCGTCTTCCACGACCAGAACCTTGAATTTGTTATTGCTCATCTTCGTTTTCCTCCGTCTCGATCGATTCGGTCTCCAGCCAGAAGCGGATGGTGGTGCCCTCGCCCACCTTGCTCTCGGCCTGGATCTCGCCGCCGTGTGCCTTGACGATGGCGGCACAGACCGAAAGCCCGATGCCCATGCCGTGCTTGCCGCTGTCGGCTGCGGCATCGACGGGCAGCACACCGGTGAACAGGGTACGCAGGCGCTCCTTCGGAATGCCGCAGCCGTTGTCCGATACCTCAAACACTGCCCGGCTGCCCAGCGTGAACACCCGCAGGGTCAGCTGGGTCATCCCCTCGGCGTGGACGGCGGCATTTTCCAAAAGGTTCGTCAGCACCTGCGAGATCAGCATCGAGTCCATGGGGATCACGATGAAGCTGTCGGGCAGGTAGGTGGTAACGGGCACCTTGGGGTAGCGCTTCTGGAACCGCACCAGCACGGTGTCGATCAGTTCGTCCAGCACGGTGGGGGTCTTTTGCACGGCCACCTGCCCGCCGTCAAAGCGGGTGACGGACAGCAGGTTCTCCACCATCCGGTTCAGCCACTGGGCATCGGAACAGGCTTCGCCAAGAAGTTTTAATTTTTGCTCTTTTTCCAGGCTGTCATAATTTTCAATGACCGTGGAACAGGCCCCGTAAATGGAAGTAAGGGGCGTGCGCAGATCGTGGGAGACCGCCCGCAGCAGGGTGGCACGCATTTTTTCGGTCTCGCTCTCCATCCGCAGCTGTTCCTGCTTTTTGATGCGGGTGGTCAGGGTGCTGGTCATAATGGACACCACCAGCATCGCCATGCCCGAGAACAGGTTTTCCGGCAGGGTGAAGTTGAAGGCAAAGTAAGGGGAGCGGAACGCAAAATTCACGGCCAGCACGCCGATCAGGGAAGCCACCACGCCCCACACATAGCCATCCGTATAGATCGAGATCAAAAAAACTGCCAGAACAAACACCATCGATGCAACGCCATCGATCCGGCCGGTGATCTGCTGTGTGCCGGTCACGATGAGAAAGGCGGCGCACAGCACAGCGGCCAGGACCAGCGCGTCGTGCCAGCGGGTCTTCTGCTTCATGGGGATCCCTCCATATCTATTCTACTCCAGATGAAAAGTATACCATACTTTTCCTAAAGATGCAGTAAAGGCTGAAAAAAGAGCTGTTGTTTCGGGGCGAAAAACGCCGGAGGGAGCGTAAAAAATGAAGGAGAAACCACAAAAGGCCCCGGAATGCGGTTCCGGGGCCTTTTGCGGTTTTGGGATATTCAGAACTTCTGCCAGGATGCGGAACTCGGCAGAAGGGGGTTGGCGCTTACTGCAGCAGCAGGCCGTCAGCGTTCTGACCGTCGATGGTCAGGTGAACTTCAGTGCCGTTGTGGGTCAGCAGCAGGGTTTCGCCGCCGTGCTGCAGCAGGGCATCGACCGAAACGCGGCTCACCGCGCCGGGGGTATTGGTGCCGATGGTCTGGAACACGATGGTCTTTACGCCATCCGCAGCCATGGCCTCCAGTGCCTCAAAGGAGCCGGTCAGGCTGGCACCGTCCTGCTTTGTGGTGTAGGTTACGGTGTCGTCCTGACGGGTCTCATCAAACAGCACCTGCGTGCTGGCAAGGTCGATGACGTAGAGCTTGGGGGCGCTCACATCGTCCTCGGCGGTGTTCTGGTTGTCAGCGGGTGTGTCGGGCTGCACGGGGGCAGGTTCCGGAGTAGGTTCCGGCTGCACAGGGGTGGGGTCCGGAGTAGGTTCCGGAGTAGGTTCCGGCTGCACAGGGGTGGTTTCCAGCTTGGGCAGCACCTCGTCGTGCACGGCCTTGCAGCCGGGCACACTGCACTTATAGTAAACGTGGCCCTCATGCTCCAGCGTGGGCTCTACCCGCTCCTTCGTGTCGTCCACCTTCCATGCATGGTTGGTGTCGGTGGCAAGCTCACTGGTGAAACCGTTGTCTTTCAGCCACTGGTTCAGCCACTTGGCATTGTGCAGGGTGTCGTACTGTACGCCGCCGGTAATCTTATACAGTGCAGTGCTTCCGTCAAAACATAGAATCTGGTCGTTCGGGTCATTGCTTTTGTCTACGATGGCCTTCTTGAACAAATTCAAAATAACAGAACCATTTTCGCCAAACTTGGAACTGCCATCCTCATTATACTGGATCTGATCAGTGTCACTTGAAAGCTGCCAGTTTGAATCCAGCTTACCGATAGAAGCATCCTTGTCAGCACGGGTGTATGCGTTGATTACGGTATTGCCGGTGCTTCCATTGATGGTTAAAGTCATATCATCATATTGTGTAACGCCAATTGCGGGATATTGCGAATAACGGGCCGCAGTATTTATGGTACCGCCGGTAATTTCAATTTGTGTTTGGGCGGCGCGCCAAGAGGTAGAGCCGATTCCTACATTGTCGCCGATGGCAGTAACATTGGCTCTGTCGCTGATGCGGATAGATGTGCGATTGCCGACGGAGGTGGAAGTGTTCGGGTTTGCTGTTTCCCCAGTTCCAATTCCAGTACCGCCATTGTAGCCCTGGGCAACAACAGTAGCGTCCTCAGAGATCGTGACATCGGCACAACCGGAAGTTCCGCCGCCGATACCGGCTCCGGCATTGGAAAAAGCGATGACATTTGCATGACCGGAGATGGTTACTTTACCGCTGCCGTCAGAGCCGCCACCAGGTCCGCCGCCGATACCGGCTCCGTGATAGCCAGACGCTTTGACGGTGGCATCTCCGGTAATGGTGATGTCTTTTCCATAGCCATTATCTCCACCGCCGATACCGGCTCCATACCAGCCGGAAATTGCGGTTATGTTGCCGCCGGTGATGGTGATATTGCTGGTATTGCCATTGCCATTGCCGCCATTAGAGGTTCCACCGATACCAGCAGAATCAGTGTTTCCAACTGCAAGGAGACTGCCCTTGCTGCCGTTCTCGTCTTTAATGGTAAGTGTACCCGTTCCATCACTGTCGTTTTTCTCAAGGCCGGCATGATAGGAACCACCCTTCAGGATGTTGTCTCCATCCAGTTCGATCTCCGTATCGCCATCACCCTTTACCGTGAGAGCAGCACTGCTATTATCGTAGTAGTCTTTACTGCGGTCAATATTCACATTGTCCAGCACGAACGAAAAAGCCTTCTTGGCAAAGTTGTTGACAATGGTAATGACGTTTGTGGTCGGCGCTGCGGGGGTGCTTGTGCTGCTGTTGTCTGCCTGTGCGGCAGGGGCAGCGGCCAGCGGGGCAGCAGAGGGAACGGTCGGCTCATCTTCCTTCTCCTGCTGCTCCTCCTGCTCCTCTTCCTGCTCTGCGGAAGGCTCCTGTGTGGGCTTGGGAGCTTCTGCCTTTGCCTTGACAGGCTCCGGGGTCACTTTCTCTTCGGCTTCCTTTTCGGTGGGCTTCTGCTCCGAGGTCACGTTCTCTTCGGTTTTCTCTTCGGTGAGCTCCTGCTGCGGGGCGTTCTCTTTGCGCTCCTCGGCGGCTGTGGTTTCCTGCTTCGGTGCAGTGTCCCCGGCGGTATTCTCGCTCTTGGGCGCTTGTGTATCGCTCACTGCGGGGGTGTTGCTCCCGTCTGCTTCCTGCGTGGCGGGGGAAGCATCGGCTTTGGTGCGGTCATCCTTTTCGCCCTCACTGCGGGTTCCGCCCCGGATGATGACGCTGTCAAGGCCATCGGTGTAGATTTCATCACCTTGTTTGACGGTGACTACACCGGCATCGCTGACAGTAACATCCACACTGCCTTCATTGATGTAGTAGGTGGCCGCGAATGCGGGGGCCGCAATGGATGTCACAATGGACAACATCGCTGCTGTAGAAAGCACCCGCAATGCAAGATTCTTCGCTCTCATAAACAGTCCTCCCAAAATTTACACGGTGTCGATCTATGGCAGAAAATGTCATAAAAAACGCAGCTTCAATATAATTCGGGGGGGGGGGAGGTCAAGAGAAAAATTGCAATTTTGTGCAGAGTGACGAACAATTTTGTCAAAAATGACAAGAAAATTTTCAGAAACCGAGACCGTTCCCACAAAAACCGGGAGCGTTACCGGAATCGATACCAAATATACGGAACAGAACAGGGCGGCGGCACGGGAGAGGAAAAGGTACTGCACTGGCACAGAAAAGTGTGCGCAGAGCATCCCGGAATGCCCAAACCCATGGATTCTTTTCCGATTTTATGCTATTATAAAGAGTAAGAGCAAGGAGAGAGCGCTCTCAGGGATAAGAGAAAACATAACGTTGCAATAGAAGGAGAAGAGGATCATGGGAAAATATTTTGGAACCGACGGCTTCCGTGGCGAGGCCGGTGTGAATCTGACCGCCGACCACGCCTACAAGGTAGGCCGTTTTCTGGGCTGGTATTATAATGCACTGCGGGAGCGCAACGGCAACAATGAGCCTGCCCGCATCGTCATCGGCAAGGATACCCGCCGCAGCTCGTATATGTTCGAGTACAGCCTGGTGGCGGGCCTGACCGCTTCCGGCGCAGATGCCTACCTGCTCCACGTCACCACCACCCCCAGCGTGGCCTACATTGCCCGCGTGGATGATTTTGACTGCGGCATTATGATCTCCGCCAGCCATAACCCGTTCTACGACAACGGCATCAAGCTGATCGACTGCTACGGCGAAAAGATGCCTGAGGAGACCCTGCTGCTGGTGGAGGACTACATCGACGGCAAGCTCCATGTCTTTGATCAGGACTGGCCGGAGCTGCCCTTTGCCCACCGGGAGCATATCGGCTGCACCGTGGACTATGTGGCGGGCCGCAACCGCTACATGGGTTACCTGATTAGCCTGGGCATCTACTCCTTCAAGGGCATCAAGGTGGGTCTGGACTGCGCCAACGGTGCCAGCTGGAACATTGCCAAGAGCGTGTTCGATGCGCTGGGCGCAGACACCTACGTCATCAACAACCAGCCCAACGGCCTGAACATCAACCTGAACGCAGGCTCCACCCATATCGAGGGTCTGCAGAAGTTCGTGGTGGAAAAGGGTCTGGATGTGGGTTTTGCCTATGACGGCGATGCAGACCGCTGCCTCTGCGTGGACGAAAAGGGCAATGTGATCACCGGTGACCACATCCTGTACATCTACGGCTGCTACATGAAGGAGCGCGGCAAACTGCTGACCAATACCGTCGTTACCACGGTCATGTCCAACTTTGGCCTGTACAAGGCCTTTGACGAGCAGGGCATCGGCTACGCCAAGACTGCCGTGGGCGACAAGTATGTCTACGAGTATATGGCCAGGAACGGCTGCCGCATCGGCGGTGAGCAGAGCGGCCACATCATCTTCTCCAAGTACGCCAGCACCGGTGACGGCATCCTGACCAGCCTGAAGATGATGGAGGTCATGCTGGCCAAGAAGAAGCCTCTGAGTGCGCTGGCCGCCCCGCTGAAGATCTACCCGCAGGTGCTGGAAAATGTCCGTGTGACCGATAAGAAGGCCGCGCAGGACGATGCCGCCGTGCAGGCCGCTGTCAAGGCGGTGGCCGAGGCACTGGGCGATACCGGCCGCATCCTTGTCCGGGAGTCCGGCACCGAGCCGGTGGTCCGCGTGATGGTGGAGGCCCCTGACCACGACACCTGCCAGAAGTATGTTTCTCAGGTGGTGGATGTCATCAAGGCACAGGGCTACAGCGTCTGACGCTGAGCCGGAAAGAGAGCGCAGGATGAAGAAGTTCAAACGGATGCTGGCGGGGCTGGCCTGTGTGCTGGCGGTCTGCCTGTGTACCCCCACCGCTTTTGCGGCAAAGGTCATCGTCTATTTTGATGCCAACGGCGGCACCTGTACCTCTGCTGCGGAGCGCACCAATGCCGACGGCCAGCTGACGAGCCTGCCCACCGCCACCATGGAGGGCTATACCTTCGATGGCTGGTACACCTCTGGCACAGATGATGTCACCGGTTTTCCCATTGATGTGCAGGTCAAAGCCAACGATACGGCGTTTGGTGCGGATACCACCGTCTATGCCCATTGGTCTGCCAACGGCGGCAGCGCGGAAGTGGTAGAAGAGAAAGAGGTAGATCCGGACACCCTTCTTACAACGATGGGGCTGGCGGCCGGAAGCGTGGTTCTGGTGCTGCTGGCAAGCCTGGCACTTTGAGAGGAGCGGACATGCAGCAGAACTTAAAATTTCCGGCGCAGTGCACCGTCATTCCCGCTGAGGAGCTGGAGCAGGTTTCCGGCGGCGCTCCTGCCTGGGTGGGGGAGCTGAAGGATCAGATCCGCCCCTACTGGCAGAAGGCAAAGCCCTATCTGGCCTTTGGCATCGAGTGCGGCAAGGCCTTTGTGCAGGTCGTTGCGGCGGCATACAGCATCTATATCTATGGCCGGATCATTCAGGACTCCATGCACGGCATCAAGGACAGCCTGAACTGGTTCAAGGGCCTGGACTGAAAATATCGGGATATGAAACGTCCCCCTGCGCCATTCGTGGTTTGAACGGCGCAGGGGGACGTTTGACATCTTTATTTAATCATCCGTGCTGTCGAGCTTCAGCACGGCGGTAAAGGCTTCACTGGGCAGGGAGACGCTGCCGAGCTGGCGCATCTTCTTCTTGCCCTCCTTCTGCTTTTCCAGCAGCTTCTTCTTGCGGGAGATATCGCCGCCGTAGCACTTGGCCAGCACGTCCTTGCGCATGGCCTTGACGGTCTCACGGGCGATGATCTTGCCGCCGATGGCGGCCTGCACCGGGATCTCAAACAGGGTGCGGGGAATGTTATCACGCAGTTTTTCGCAGATGCGGCGGCCCTTGGCGTAGGCGTTGTCCCGGAACACGATCATGGAGAGTGCGTCCACAGGGTCGCCGTTCAGCAGGAAGTCCAGCTTGACCAGATCGCTCTCGCGGTACTCCTTGAACTCGTAGTCGTAGCTGGCGTAACCGCGGCTGCGGCTCTTGATGGCATCGAAGAAGTCGTAGACGATCTCGCCCAGAGGCAGGGCGTAGTGCAGGTCCACGCGGACATCGTCCAGATACTTCATGTCGATGAGCACGCCGCGCTTCTGCTGGCACAGATCCATCAGGGCACCCACGTAATCGTTGGGGGTGTAGAGGTGGACATCCACAAAAGGCTCCTCCTGCTTGACGATGTTGGAGGGGTCTGGGTAGCTGGACGGGTTGTCGATCATCTCCACAGTGCCGTCCGTCATGGTCAGGCGGTAGCGGACGCTGGGGGTCGTGGTGATGATATCCAGGTCGAACTCCCGCTCGAGACGCTCGGTGATGATCTCCATGTGGAGCAGGCCCAGGAAGCCGCAGCGGAAGCCAAAGCCCAGCGCGGCACTGGTCTCAAGTTCAAAGGTCAGGGAAGCGTCGTTCAGCTGCAGCTTTTCCAGCGCGTCCTTCAGGTCGGGGTACTTGGCACCGTCGGCGGGGTAGATGC
>ERZ835109.1708-NODE-1708-length-16764-cov-5.100305_pt1 | contig 16764 bp, 15 predicted proteins | sample MGYA00519946_ERZ835109 | MGnify/ENA primary metagenome ERZ835109 (study PRJEB31850, sample SAMEA3708771) | human gut metagenome | biome: human gut; feature: human-associated habitat; material: faeces | place: China | collected 2014 ...
GATTCGCGGTTTTTTGTTGCCTTTTTCATGCCGTTAGCTATCGCCAACTATCGCCTCCAGTCGCGTAGTTATGTGTATTCTTTTATGTACACTCGGAGGCTCCAAAATTGGCCGAGTGTACACAAAACGCGGTTTTACTCCTGAAAAAGGCTTTAAAAACAACGCCTAAGCGTGTGCGCATTTTTGCGATGAACGAAATCAAGAGCAAATTGGCCGAAATTGTGGCGGCAGGTAAGCCGTCGCATTCTGGGTTGGCCGTGTTTCTGTCCTTCGTATCCTGACTTTAGAGGCCCACATTGTGAAAAAGCCAGTACTGATGGGCAGTAACCGGTTTTTTACTGCATCAAAAATAGGTGTCTAATTTTTTCTAAAGTGCCAGTTTCGTATTGGAACTGACCTTCAGTTTTCTTGCCGGGCCAATGCAGTTTTCAATTGCTGCCGACGGTTCAACGCCGACAACTCGCATCAGCTCATCGACAGTATCCGCGGACGCATTGTTTTCTGCCGCATTCGCCGATATGCCCTGCTTCAGGTACAGCGTCTTTTTCGTTCTGTCCTGCTCCAAAATTGTCATCTCGACCTGTGATAACGAATCAATGGTCTTCTGGCTTGACAGATCCAAGCAGACTTATCCAATCAGGTAGTCCCCAAGAAAAACGCTATCGTCTCCGCTTATCCAAACTTATCCCGACACGCGCTATGGTGGCACCATTACATTCCGCTATCAGAATTCTCGTCATTAAGTTGGAACAGTGTTTTTTGGGGCGCGGGTGACAGTTGCTCTTAGATGTTCTAGTAAGCGCTTGAATTTTTGGATATTTTTATATTCGGCATACTTATGCCACGCACCACGAAAGAAAGAGCCGACCGCAAAAACGGTCGGCAAGTGCGTGTAGCGTAAAGCGAATTACAGTTTCACAACACGGGCGACTTCATTTGCAAAAGCTTTCTCGCCCTGACTCGAAAGAATGCCGTACAGACGCATAGCCGTAAGATTGGCCATGACGTAGTTTCTAAAGGAATTGAGTTGCTGTACATCGGACAGTCCGTAATTTTCTTTAGCAAGCCTCTCAAGAGCTGCGGCAGTCCAACGGCAGGCCGAAGTTGAGATAACAAAGTCATGATCTGCTAAGTGCACAACCCAGCCTTCAATGCGGCGCGGCAGCGGCAGGGTATTGCCAGACTTGTCGAGCAGACCAGTCTTGATGGGATCGACGCCGGCAATGATGCTAGCGGCCTTGATCCAGCCGACCACAAGCTTTTCGCCAGCCGGTGTTGCAGGATGTTCGTGCGCGCACGCCTGAGCAACGACGACTTGGGCAGGAACCTTGCGTGCAATTGATTCGGCGATCGACAGTACGTGATGCTCTCCTGTGGCAGCAAGCAGCTGTTCTTTGCGGCATGAGTGGTCATCTTGCCAGGCAAAGACCCAGGGTTTGTGCAGATCATGGAGAATTTCGCCGCCGACTGCTGCATCGTAGTCAAGCGACAAGCCATTGACATCCATGTAATTCTTAACAAGGGACTGGGCTGATACGACGTTTAAGGCCGTATGCGTGACGAGGCCGCCCGGGTAAGCATGGTGGGAGGTATACCCCGAGCCAGGGGCGGACCAGAAGGGCTGAGGACTCTGTTCAGGATTCTTGACAGGCGGGAAAACTTCTTTTCGTGCCGGATCAATCAGATTTTCTTTTTGCAGACGAGAAAGAATCTCCTTTTCGTTACCCTTCGCAATAGTGGGGACCGGATTTTCAAGAATTGCCAGGACCGTACTGCGCAGTGAGTTGTCGCGGATTTGCTTGGCCGCTTCGACAATGACGCGGTAGGCTGCCTGAACAACAACGCTTTGTTTGGCGATTTGAACATCGCTCATGTGAAGGATATCGGCTACGGCGCGCTGAGTCTTGGGAGCTGCCGCAAGCGCCTCAAGGTTGAACGTGCTTGCACACAGGCCGCTTCCGATGGCAAGAAGGGCGGAGCTTGATAGAAAATCGCGGCGTGAAATTTCAGACATGGGGTCCTCTTAATCTTTACGTTGTTTGACGAATCCAATCTTTGATTCGCGTCGCTATTCTGAAGATCGAATATTTCTGCCAATCGTGGTTTCTGTGACAGCACAATGAAATGTGCCGGTCTGAATGCGTAACTCAGCCGGCACTTTTTGACTTTGAAAGATTTCGTTTTTCAGGCAAGCCTGCTGTTGCCGATGGCACAGGCCGGTATCACTGCAAACACGGCGCCCGCGGCAATCACGACAGCAAGCATTGCAATTTCAACGAGTCCGAGAGACGGCATCATTGAGATACCAGTTTGAGAAGCAATGACCATGCCGGCTGCAACCGATAAAGCAGTACCCAGAATCAGAGCACCAAGGCTGGCAAGCACAATGGCCGCTACGATGGACGTCCAAACGGAAGCGAGGATAAATCGCCTGGGCGCGCCCATTGTGCGCAAAAGCCTCAGGTCTTTTTCTCTGAGCTTGGCAAGGACAAAGCCCGTCAGCAACGCCGCAGCAAGTGAAGTTGCCACAGAGCTTGCGGCAAAGGCTTTGAGTGCAGAAGCTGCTGCTGCAAAGACAGCGAAAAGTTCAATTAGGGCTTCGCCGGTAAAGACGGCCATCAGATTGACGACACTACTGTCGGGTGCTACTGCCGATGATTTCAGCAAATGCTGTCTGATGCGATAAGCGCCTGCCATGTTGGTGGGCTTAACGACAAGCGCAGATGCCCCGGGGAGTTTTGACAGATCTTTGTTGAGCCAGACTTCAATTTCTTCGTGTTCGTGATCGCCGTGAACATCATGAGTCGAAGTCGGATTTTGACTGTGCATAGACCATAGAGTTTCGATTGGAACCAGCACTGCCTGATCCCAGGGGGTTCCGGTTTCTGGGAGAATGCCCACGATTCTGAAGCTTTCTTTGTGTTCGTGTCCCAAGGCAGCGCTCATGCCATGGCCTGGATGAAATTCATCATTGATGGAAAAGCCGGCATTGCTGCCTGCGACGGCTTCATAAGGCTTTTCAAAATTGCGGCCTGCAAGAAGAGTTCTTTTTCCGGCCTGATTAACGAATACTCGAGTGGTACCCACTAGAGAAGCTTTGCCGGCTCTGTCGCCGAAGGCAAGCGGCGCGGCCCAACCGATGTCGGAACTCTTGGAAGAAAGATTGTTGAGCACCGGCATTGGAACCAAACTCAGCATTTCGTCGCGCAAATAGACAGTTCCCAAAAGCAGCGCTGAACGGCTTCCCTTCGTGCCGACCAGAATGTCAAACTGATCGGCAGCTCGAATCGTCGAACTCTTGACCATGCGTTCGGTTTGAATGACGGAAACTGCCACGGCAAGAGCCAGGGTAAGCAGCACGGTCAAACCAAAGAAGACTCCTTTGCTTTGGCGCAGCTCGCCTTTCAAAAATAAAAAAACATTCATGGCAGATTTCTCGAAGAAGGCTCGCTCTCAATCCACTTCCAGCGTCCCTGGTACATGTGTGCGCGAAGAGGAAAGATTTGGGCAAGATCGCTGTCGTGCGTGATGACAAAAAGGGTGGCGCGGAGTTCCTTGCTGCTTTCCACAAGCGCCTGCATGACGAGACGGGCATTGGCTTCATCGAGACTTGCCGTAGGCTCGTCGGCGAAAATGACCTTGGGTTTTCCCATCAGCATTCGGGCCAAAGCCGTGCGCTGCATCTCGCCTCGGGAAAGGTGTCCGGCAGGTGTGTTGGCACGAATGCCGAAACGATCCAGAAGATCTCGTGCACGTTGCCGTGCTGAAGGGGGGATTTTCCCAGTGAAAGTTTCGGGCAACAGTACGTTCTCGACGGCCGTAAGTCCCTCAAGCAGGCCGAAATCCTGAAAGAGAAAACCGCAGTTTTGTCCTCGCCACAAGTCGCGGCGACTTTCGCTGAGATCTGAAATGATGGTTGGGCCCCAGCGCACTGTTCCCGTGTCCGCACGAATGATGCCGCTCAACACCTTGAGCAAAGTGGTTTTTCCGGCTCCGGACGATCCCTGGATTGCGACCCGGCTGCCTTGAGGGATTTTGAGCTGTTCAATTGAAAGAATGGTACGGATGCTCAGACCGTCAGCCGCCTTGTAGACGATGTCGCATGCTTCAAGGTCAAAATGCTCTTGCATAACGACGGCCCCTAGATGTCGATGATGGAGAAGCTTGCGTCCACGAGTCGAACCAGACTCACAAAGCCGGTTTCTTCATCGGTTGCGGAGCCCAATTCAAGTGTGCCCGTTACTTCAATGGCTTTATTGGCCTGCACGAACTCTCCGGGGTTTTTAAGGTAGACCACGATGATTGAGTCGGGCCAGTCTTCGTCGCTGTTGCAGAAAGGACAGAGGTTGACGGGTGAGCGGGTCAGCACGAGGAATTTGGCATCAGCCTTAAGCGGTGGAGCCATAAATCCGCGAACCGAAGTGAGTTTGCCGTTGAGTGATTTGAGTTTGTCCGAGAACGTAATGCCAAGCACGGAAGCAGGGCCGTACATTTCGTCAAAACCGAGCAAAACCGGGTCTGCAGCCTTTGCAGGCGCCACAAAGCCTGCGAAAACGGCCGCAGCTGTGCCAAGCAATGTTCTGCGCTGCATTGTCTGAAAAATGAAAAAAACGAAACAAGCATGCTTGGACTTCGCAACAGGGCTTCTCTACAAGAAATAGAAACCGAGCGGCAAAGTCCTTCTGCATGCTACTGCGAGGCAATTACTTGCCCAGAGCCAGAGCTTCTGCCATTACGCGGAAAATTTCCGTCGAGTTCATGAAACCCTTGATCTGATCGGAGTTGGGACCACGTGCCGTGACGACAAGGTCGTCGACCGTGTGTACACCCTGAGGCTCGTTGCGAGGCAGGTTGCCTTCAACGAAGTGAGCCCCCGGAATGTCCTTGTATTCGGCGTTTGCCACGTACTCGCCTTTTTCATTCTTAACGGCGGGCGTGAAGGTCTTGTCCTGGAAAGGACGATAGGTTTCGTAGTAATCGGGATGAGCACCGAAGAATACGGCCAAACGCTTGTCGGGGTAGAAATTGTCCGGGAAGCCGTCCTTATCCTTGTCCTCGTAGTGTGGATAGCCGGCTTTGGCGTAAACGCCAACCTTCTCACGCAGATCACGGCCTTCTTTCTTGTCGTCGATCGTGCCAGCAACGGCAATCGAGTGTGTGTGATCGCCGGTAACAATCAACAGGGTGTCGGGGTGTTCGTCGCAGTACTTCTGAGCGGCTTCAACGACTTTGTCGAAGGCGATTGTTTCGGCCACAGAACGTGTCCAGTCAAGCGGATGCGAGAACTTGTCGACAAGCCCGGCCTCAAGCATCAGGAAGAAGCCTTCCTTATTTTTTTCGAGAACTTTGATCGCAGCATGAAAGCTATCGGTCAAATTGGGCTGATTGGGGAATTTTTTAACCGTATTTCCCTTGAACTGGTGGCGGTCAAGCCAGCCGTCCATGTTACCTGTGTGGAAAAGACCAAGCAGACGATCGGATTTCTCGGCAGCCTTGAGCATGGCATCACGGTCGGTCACGAGGTCATAACCGGCTTTCTGAAAGAGATCAATGTAGTTGATATTGTCTTTGCGCTTGGAGCCTGCGGTGGACTTTGGAAGGAAATAGGCAGAGCCGCCGCCGAGCATGACCTCGGGCTTGACGTCGTAGAACATGCCCACGATATCGGCTTTGTCCGCTCTGCGGCGGGTGTGTGAAACGACTGAAGCGGGAGTAGCGTCTTCGAGTTCAGCGTCACTGACGACGCCGACAGCCATGCCGGTCTTGCGGCGAATCAGCTCAGCAATGGTTTCCTGTCGGGGATCGTCCTGTGTGGCTTTGGTGCGATCAACATAGACCCCGAGAGCGTTGACCGAAGACTTGTGGCCGGTCATATAGGCCGAGGCCGTATTGGCACTGTCGGCAGCGATTGTATCGACCGAACTTGTGCCGAGCAGAGCCATGTTGGGCATGTCGTCCATGGCGAGCGGTGCATTGTACATGCCATTGACCACACCTTTGCTCATGATGCGTGCAGCCGTGCGATGACCAACGCTCAGACCATCGGCCAACAGCAGAATCACGTTCTTTGCCTGACGTTTTTTAGGGGTGTCGTAGGTGTTCCAAACGACAGTCTTGTTGCCGCCCTTACCCGAAACGGTCACCTTGTAGGTTCCGGGCTTTTTGATCTCGACATCGCGCATCAAAACGGCGGAGGCCTTGGCATCGATTTCTTCACCGACAAAGATTTCGTCTCCCGTTAAAACCTTGCGGTAGTCGGCACCGTTGATTTCAATTTTGATGTCGTTGCGGTCAACGATATTGTCGAGCTCGACTTTGAAGTCGAAGCGAGCGTTGGTCATGAAGCGAGCTTTATCGACTGGGTAAATTTCGGCAGATTGGACGAAACTGCTTGCGAATACCATTGCGGCAGCAATCGCTGTGAGGGCAAATTTGGAATGCATGTCAATACTTTTCCGTTAACGAGATGAAATGAGGAGCGCTTGTAGGAAAACTCCCTGCCGGGCGCATTCGGAGGGCAGTTTATGAAGCGTGTATTGCATGCTTATGATGCTTTTCTGACCAATTGGTGACCGTCGTTTCCTATCTATGCCGTTCAATGAAAAAACTGATCACCTTTTCCAGGCAAGATCACATGTGATCATCGCTTAACAGCGATTTTTGTCAGACTTTTACTCCTTTGAGAGCCTCGACCAATTCTGTTACGGTGTGCACACCAAGTTTGCGCATGGCGCTGGCCTTGTGAAATTCGGCGGTGCGTTGAGCGATTCCGAGACGCTCTGCGGCTGCGCGCATGGCAACGCCCTGTGCGGCCAATTTGACCAACTGTTTTTCTCGAGACGAAAGCGCATCGTAAGCGGCTTGCCGCTGGTTGGCTTTAGTTTCGGACAGAGCTGTTGCGCGATCCAAAGCTTCCTTGAGTTTTTCTCGACGTACGGGTTTTTGCAAAAAGCAAACAGCCCCTTTCATCATCGTTTCTACCGCCATCTCAAGGTCACCGTGACCAGAAAGAAAGATAACGGGCCAATCGATGCCGGTGTCAATCAGACGCTGCTGCAACTCGAGTCCGGTCATTTGCCCCATGCGCACATCCAGAAGCACGATGCCGGGCTCGTTGTGAGGAACGTAAGTCAGGAAATGTTCGGCGCTCGGATATGGAACGGGGTCGCAATCCAATCCCTTTAACACGAAGGAGAGCGCTTTTCGCAGACTCTCGTCGTCATCGACAACATAAACGCGTCGCATAAAAGTTAGTCTCCAAGAGGTTTGACTGTTCCGGCTGAGACGGGAAGTTTCACACACGTCCGTAAGCCGGTGTTCCGGAAACGACGTTTAAAGACGATATGTCCGCCGATGCCTTCGACGATATTGCGCGAAATCGAAAGCCCCAAGCCCAGGCCGTCGGGTTTGGCGCTTGTGACCACTTCGTTGAGGCCGGCTAGTTCACGATCGGAAAGGGGAGGGCCGTTGTCTTCGAGTTCGATACAGATGAAGCCCTCCATCACTTGAGCTTTGACCAGCAGTTGGGGGGATTCATCAGTTTGTTGCGCAGCGGCTTCCTTGGCGTTTTTGATGAGATTGCCGAACACCAGTTGCAGGTCCAGAGGATTTACGAGAACGGTGGAGTCTTCAAAGGCACTGACATGCGTCGGAACGTTGCCGATGCCGAAATGCGTCACCATTTCGTCAGCTTTGTCAAAAGCTTCTCGAACGGAAATCGGTTTGAGCTCAGCCTTTTGCTTGGCGTACTGACGCACGCGCTCAACGATGTCGCTTGCGCGTGCTGCATCCGTCGTCATGCTGTGCAGGATGTCGAGCATCTCTTTTTTGCCGATGGCGTCGTTGCGCACCATCTCTTCGAGACCTTCGGCGTAAAGGCTGATGGCGGACAGCGGTTGCCTCAGTTCATGTGCAACGAGACCGGAAATTTGCCCGACGGCCCCCACTTTCTGCAGACGTTCCATTTTCTCCCGCTGAGCAAGCTGCAAACCGATTGACGCTTTGAGTTCGGTTTCGCGCTTTTTGACGAGCCACTGACTACGTGCGCCGTGAGCAATCAGCGCCAGAATCAACAAGAGAGCCGTGATGATGGCCGACCGATATTCCTGCCAGATGCGTTTGAGTCCAGTTTGGCGCAAATATTCGTAGGGACCGAGTTGTAGGTCTTTGAGTACGTTGTTGGCACTTTGAAAGTCGCTTGCCACTGACCACATAAAGCCGTTCTCGCCCTTTGGGAGCATCAGCAGATCCATTGTGATGGCTTTGCTCATTGAGGCGCTGATGCGGGGTGTGACTGAGAGTGTCAGCGCCGGATACAGAGGTGTGGAGTGACGGCAGTCGGTGACGGTGTCTGTGAGACGCTCCTCAACGACGCGAACTTTCGAGAGAATCGACGGATCTCGTCGGGACATTTCCTCAAGTGCGCAAAGGGGAAGAAAGCCCACATCGGACTTGCCGCCCACGACATCGTTGAAGACATGTTCGTTGACATCGCTTTGCGTGCGATCAGCGACGAAGGTTTGCTTTGAAAAGAAGTGATCGGGGTCGCCGAGTTTGCGTTGCACTAGTTCGCGAATGGCGTAAAGATACCCGCTGAAGGTGTCGCGGGACACGGCCGTTAACTTTTTTCCGCGGAGATCTTCAAACGTTTTTGCCAGCGAATCGCTTCGGACAATGACGGCGGTTCCATCGTTGCGATTGGGATCGGGCTGTACATCGCACACGAAGGTTGTGACGCTTCTCAGTCCCTCCGAAATCAAGGCTTGATAAAAGGGCGACTCGGAAAAAACGATGTCAACTTCTCCAGCCCGAACAGCTTTGGCCAAGTCGTGTGCCGAGTACTGACGAAAGGTGACCGGGTGGCCAAGTTTTTCCGGTGTGAGCGTGGACTTGAGCGAATTGAGCATGAGCCGCTCATCAATCATCAGGCCGAACGGGGTGTATCCCACGCGAATGACGCTTTCGGGGGAGCGTATAACGGCGGCCGGCGGTTCGCATTCCTCGGAATCTTCCGTAGCCGATGGCAGAGGCGCGGCCCATGCGTGGAAGGCCGAGAGCAACAAGAGACACAAAGTCGCGAATTTCATCAAGTTCGAGTTTATGGGGCGATTGAAGTGCCGAAGATATTTAGTGGCGAATTGAGAACCATTCTTGTGAGCACGGAATTGTCAGTCATAACTGTACATTTTCTTTATAGGTGAAAACCCTTATCCGATACTTAACGCTGTTTTTACCTACCATCGCCCGAACGCGCCGGTTTGCTTTGGGGATGGTCTGCCTCGGGCGAATCGGGCTGATCAAGCAAATAAGGAGTCCCTTTCAATGGAATTCGTTGAACTGTTGATGCTCACCATTGCGGTGTTGCTCATCATCTTCAAGCCCGAGAAGGAAAAATGGGCGTGGTGGCTGACGGTTGCCGGCTGGGCGGTCGTCGCTTTCATGTACGTCGGTCATGTTTCGACCGGCATTCTTGGCGTACTTAATCTGTAATCGGGGAGGATGAAGAAAATGACTGATTACTCCGCTCCGATCAATTCCAACGATCTCAACCGTGCCAAGACGTTCTACGACATCGTCTGCTGGGGAGGTCTTCTCATCGTTTTGCTGCCCGTCGGCATCGCCAACTTGATTCTGGGTTATCTGCTCGGTGACTCTCCCTGCACGCTGTGCTGGGCACAACGTCAGCAGATGGCCTATATCGGTGTCATTGCGCTGATGATGGTTCGCTACGGCTTCAAGCCCAAGTACTTGGGCATGCTGCTTGTGATGGCTGCCTTCGGCCTTTACATGTCGTTCCGCCACTTGGGCAATCACGCCATGCGCGACGTGGGTCAGGGCTTCGGTCTTGACGTCTTCGGCATTCACACTCAGATGTGGGCCGAAATCGTGTTCTGGTGCGTGGTGATGCTCTTCGGTCTGGCTGTGTTCCTGGCACCGCGCTTTGATGCGCTCATCGCCGAAATGAAGGGCAAACCCTTCCGTCCGCTGTCGCGCTTTAACAAGATCGCCTTCAGCATCGTGGCTTTCATTTTGGCTTCCAACACCTTCCAGGCGCTGTGGTCTACCGGTCTGCCGCCCAACTGGGGTCAGGGCGATCCGGTCCGTTTCTCCTTCAATCCGAAGTACGTTATTTGGTCTGATGCGAGTTGGCACGGTATGTGGGACGGCATCAGCTTCCTCGGTAAGCGCGATGTGAAGGATCCGGACTTCGCTTACAAGGCCAACGACAAGAAGCTGGGTATCACCTTTAAGCACGATGCTGCTGACGCTCCTGTTGCCATTAACGGTATGCTCAAGCTAGAAGAGATCCGTGTCATCGAAGGCATCAAGCAGCCGGTCAACACTCTGGCTCAGATTCGCGGCGAATACTTCGTGGCAAGCAAGTACGACTTCTGGAAGCTGGACAGCAATCTCAAGCCTGTCGTGCATGCTCAGATGGATCCGTGGTACAGCGCCAATGTGCTCGACATCGTCAGCATCACGCCGTTTAAGGAAGACGCCTTTGTCCTGATGGGTTCGAACAAGTCGCTGCTGCGTGCTCGCTGGAACCCCAACGCCGATGACGTCAAGGGCTGGGCGAACTTCATGGTGGGCGGAGACAAGGTTGAACACGTCGGCGGTCTCGGCCGCGCCCGTATCGGCACCGAACGCGCCAAGTTCAGCTACGTGCACTCGTCTGCAACCGACGGCAAGTACGTTTACCTTGCCACGGTGCCCGACAACAAGAACAAGTCGAAGTTTGTTGTTTCCAAGGCCATGATGGCCGACTGGACTCTCTCGGCTGAGTTCGAACCTGCTGCCGACCTCAAGGCCAAGCGCACGCTCGGTGAACTCTATGTCACGGGTATGGTGTACGAAGACGGCAAGCTCTATGCCGTTTCCAAGAACCACAACGTACTCGTGGTGATTGACATCGCCAAGGAAGCTGTTGTTGAAGCTTGGGGGCTGCCGTCTGACCTGACCGATATCCGCGGTTTGGTTAAGAAGGGCAACACCTTCGAAGTGGTGGACCATAACCGCGTTGTGACTCTCACGATGCCGTAATCAACCACAAGTTCGGCAGTCTGAAGCAGGCTGCCGATACAAATTTCTCTCCTTGGGGATAGGAAACCCGCTGCATGTTCCGGTGTGCAGCGGGTTTTTGCCATCTGCGGGCAGATTTACACAAGGCAAGAGCAGGCAGACGCACCGGATGCTTGACGATGCAAACGATTTCACAACTGAGAAAGAAAATTTGAGTTAATCGTCATCATCGTCACGTCGACGCCTTCTTGAGCCGGGGCGACGCCGTCTGTCGTCGTCATCGTCATCGTCATCGTCGCGATCGTCCCAGTCGTCATCATCATCATCGTCGTCATCGTCTCGACGGTGGCGACGAGAACCGAAGCGACGATCGTCATCATCGTCATCATCGTCACCCGCAAGAGCGGAAAGCGGTGCGGTGCCGAGGCCGAGAGCGGCAGTTATAAGAGCGGCTAAAAAGAGGCGGCGGGATTCGATCATGGTGCTGTCCTTTTGCAAGTCGCTATGGGCGGTTTGAGAAGAACTTGAGCTCGGGGCTTTTTCGAGCATACCTGTACGGCGCCTGCTCCTTCGTTAGGGATTGCCCGAAACAGCGACCGGATGCTGCAAGCAAAAGCAACAGGAGGCGACAAAGTTGCGGCACTACTGCTTCTCGGGTATGTTGTTTCGAACGGAACAACGGAGCTTTGTCATGCGGTTGCAATACGCTTCCGATTTGCATTTGGAGATGCCGGCCAATCGGGACTTCGTGCTGGCGGGCGCGCTTGAGCCTGCGGCTGAGTACCTGCTTCTTGCCGGCGATATTTCCTTGTTGAGCGACTGGCACAAAGCTGATGCATTCTGGGATTGGTGCGCTCGGAGCTTTCAGCACACGTGGATTGTGCCCGGCAACCACGACTACCACGCCGATCGATCGAATCTGCTTGGCCTTGCGTCGCTTCAGGTTCCTGTGCGGCCGAACGTGACCTACGCCAACAACGTATGCGTTCACGTCGAAGAAGTTTCGTTGGTACTGACAACGCTTTGGTCCGCAATCACTCTGCAAAAGACGGAAATCGAAGAAGAAGTCGTTGACTATCGTCAGATATATTTTGATGGCAAAACAATTTCAACGGAAATTGTCAATCGTTTGCATTCGGAAAGCAGAGCGTTTTTGGCTCGGACGCTTCAGATGTGCAATCCGAACAAAACGGTGGTGGTCACGCACTATGTCCCTGTGCCGCAGGCTACGCCCGAGCGCTACGTCAATTCGCCCGTTCGGGAGGCTTTCATCGCCGATTGCTGTGATTTGATTGACGCGTATCAGCCGGCATTTTGGATTCACGGACACTCTCATGTTTCGGGAAATGTTCAGTACGGTAGGACCCGCATTGTGTCCAATCAGCTTGGCACCGTTCGCCCCGGAAAGGAACTCAACTTCAATCCGAAGGTTGTGATCGAAGTGTAGGGACGAACTTACCGTTTTTTTCAGCTTTGGCAATCAGACCAAGGCAGGCGGCTGCAGCAGCAACAATGATGAGCATGCCGAAAAGGGAACGCAGACTTGGTGTGACGCCGAAAAAGGCGCTGTCAATAAAGGCGGCAAAAACCACACCGGAAAACGTGAAAACGGCACCGAGGAATGTGTTGCCTTTGCCCCAGCCCAACGCCCGGGCAAATTGTGCGCATGTGAGAAAGATCAGCATCAAAGCCAGAGGCGTTTGCTGCAATTGGGAGACGGTAAGTTGTCCGCAGAACAACTCCAAGACTCCCAATACGACGGCACCGTGCAGATGAAAGTAAAAAACGGTGCGGGGGACCGGTTCATTGACGCTTCCCAGTTTCTTGAGTATCAGAATGGCGGCGGCCGTAAACAACCCGCACAATAATCCGATCGGGACGTAGACGGCCGGAAAAGAGCGCTCCGAAGGATGAAACATCACGAGGATGCCGATGAAAGCCGCCGTAATGGACGCCAAGATGCGCCAGTCGATGTGTTCGCCATTGCGAAAAGAGGCGATCGCAGAGAAGCCAGCCACAAAAAGCGGAGAGGTGTACTGCAGCGTCTGGGCGGCCGCCACCGGCATGTTCATGGCGGTGATGATCTGTGTTATGACGACCCCTACGCCGATTATGGATCGCAACAGGTGCAGGTGCCAGACGTGGGTTGAGAACGGAACCTGGCGAACGAGCATCACGACGACGGTGACGGCCAATACGAACAAGAACTGTACGAAGGCCACATCAATGAACGCAAGTGTTTCCCGTAGGCATTGAATGCTTGCGAGAATGCATGCGCTGCAGAACGACGAAAAAAGAATCCAAAGCGCCGTCATGGCTCAGAGGTCCTCCGAGCGGGCAGTTTGGTTTTCTTCGGATGCGTTTTTGCGCAGAGTCGAGACAAAGGCACTGCGGATCCACTGCATTTCCGAAGAGGCGTGATTGCGCTCGTGCCAGATGAGACGGGTGGAATAGACGCGCTTTTCGCCAGGAATTGGGATCACGGTGAGCGTGGGCAGCATTCGGGCGAAAAACTCTGCGGTGGTGTGCGGCAACACAAGCGTAGCGTTGGTGTCCTCGAGAAAATAGGGGGCACCCAGGAAATGCGGCACCTCAATGATTTTTCGTTGGTCGTGTGTGGATGACGTATCAATGTCAAACACGGGGCCCCGAGCATTCTGACGCAGTTCGACGGCAATTTTCGGGTATTTAAGAAATGCTTTTCGCGTGAGTTTTTTGCCTTGGGCATAACTTGTTGCAAGCGGGTGCTCCTTGCGGAGCAAACAGACGCGATGAATGTCGAAAAGTTTGAGACCGTGGAAATGTTCGGGAAGCGTTTCGCCCAGTGAGGTCGGGAAAAGTGCCAGATCAACACTGCCTTCGGCGAGCTCGCGAAAGACATTCTCCGACAAAGGCAACAAGCGGAAGTTCATTTGCGGTGCTTCACGCAAAAGCGCCCGCAGTACGGGACGCAGGATCATCACGACGGCATTGTCGGCGGCGGCAATCGAAAGCGTGCGGGTGATGTCAGCCGGCGCAAATGTTTTGGTATCGGTCAGATCGTTGAAGTTTGCTAGCAACTTGCGGATGATGGGTACAACCGCACGACACTTTTCGGTGGGGGCCATGCCTTGGTAGTTGCGCACGAAAAGCTCGTCGCCGAACTCCTCCTGACACTTACGGAGCGAGCGGCTCGCGGCCGAAATTGTCAGATTCAGCTGCCGGGCCGTTTCGGAAAGCGACCCTGTGTCGTAAATTTTGAGAACGACCAGCAAGTGGTTGAATCGCAAGGAAAGCATACGTAGGAACCGTCGGAGAATGATTGGGACGTTCTCTTTGGTTTGACTTTTCGATTATCGACAAAAGCTTATGTCATTTTTGTCGAAAAAGGAAAGGAAAATCGCCATTTCGGCAGAAACGATCCTTGCTTACGATGAACAAAGAGGCGAAAGCTCATTTGGACTTTTGTTTTTTGAACTGTTTGTTGGGAGAGATAATCATGGCTGTCACCATCGGTCGTCGTTCTTTGTTCATGGGCACCATTGCCGCACTTGTTGCGGGCACTTTCTCGGGGACGGCTGCCGCAGCCGGCGGCTCGTCGGGCCCGCGCGTGACGTTTGCCGCACAAGGCAAGCTCGGCGAAATCGTCGTCAATCCGTACAAGATTGCTCCGCTTACCGCCATCATCAAAAACGGCGGTTACGAACTCACCGAAGCTACGGTGCGCATCGTGCCCAAGAAAGACGGTCAAGAAATCAAATACAAGGTGGGTCGCAAGCAGCTTCTCACCCACGCCGGCATTCCTGTTTTCGGCCTTTATGCCGACTACAACAACAAGGTTGAGGTGAGCTACACGCGCAAGTTCCACGGCAAGACCGAAAAGATTTCGGAAACCTATTCGATCTACACCGCCCCCGTATATCACGAAGTGAGCGGCAACCCGACGCTTTCGCACAATATGTTCGAAACCAAGGTCGTCAAGATGGATCCGAAGTTCTCCGACCGTCTGTACCTTGTCAACAATTTGATGCAGCAGTACGCCAAGGCCACCCGCATGGTTTGGAACAACCCGATGGGCGGCGCGATGGAATGGAACTTCTATCCGATGAACGCCATCATTGACACCAAGGGTGAAGTGCGCTGGTACATGCACGTTGAACCGATCTACGACGTCGAGCAGATGTATCGCTCGGGCGTGATGATGGGCTTCCAGCAGGATGAAGACGGCAACATCACCTGGGGTTACGGTCAGCGTTACGTCAAGTACGACCTGATGGGCCGCGAAATTTACAACCGTCGTCTGCCGGTGGGCTACATCGACTTCTCGCATTCGCTTGATAACGCGCAGAACGGCCACACCTTTATCCGTGCGGCGAGCGCCGATTTGCGTCGCGCCGACAACAAGCGTGTTCGCACCGTGCGCGACGTGATTGTCGAAGTTGACGGCAACGGTCAGGTGGTCGATGAATGGCGTCTGTGGGAAATTCTCGATCCGTACCGCGACAACGTGATGAAGGTACTCGATCAGGGTGCGGTGTGCCTGAACATTGACGCAAGTCAGGCCGGTAAGACGCTGTCTGCCGAGGAATTGGCCAAGCTTGACGCAAGTGATCATTTCGGCGATATCGTTGGCACGGGTCCGGGCCGCAACTGGGCGCACGTTAACTCTGTTGACTACGACCCGACCGATGACTCGATCATTTTGTCGTCCCGTCACCAGTCGGCCATCATCAAGATCGGTCGAGACAAGAAGGTGAAGTGGATTCTCGCTTCGCCTGAAGGCTGGAAGAAGCCCTGGGCCGACAAGCTCCTTGCTCCGGTTGACGCCAACGGCAAGAAGCTCAAGATCGAAGGCAGCCAGGTAGAAGGTGACTTTGACTTCTCGTGGACGCAGCATACGGCCTTCCGTATTGATGAAAAGTCTGACAAGAACGTCATCTACATTACGGTGTTCGACAACGGCGACGCCCGCGGTATGGAACAGCCCGCCCTGCCTGAAATGAAGTACAGCCGCGCCGTGGTCTACAAGATCGACCAGAAGAAGATGACAGTTCAGCAGGTTTGGGAGTTCGGTCAGGAACGAGGAAATGATTGGTACAGCCCTGTCACGTCGCTCGCTAAATATCAGGCCGATAAAGACTCTGTCATGGTCTATTCCGGTTCTGCCGGACTTTTCGGCAAACCATCTGCAATGAAACCTGAAGAACTCGCAAAGATGACAAAGGGCGTTCATCCATATTTAATGGAATTCAGGTGGGGAGAAAAAGAACCTGCAATTGAAATCAAACTCAATGATGCCATGGGCTACCAAGCTTTCCCCTTTAATCTACAAGAAGCTTTTGAACAATAGTCGTCATTGATACTAGCTATATCGTCGTCCCATTGTTTGATATTTCATATAAAATATTTGAAAATATATAATTCAAGTGAATACACGATCATGGGGCGACGATTTATTATATTGATTTATAAATAAAATTTATTAGCAGTTCTCTCACACCAATCCTATCATTTAAAAATCCAAAATTACAACAACTTATCAAGCATTCCTATATTAACAGACGTTCTCAATATTGTTAAATTGCTCATATAAATTTATTAATCGCCTTCATAAAAAATATTCAACCAATCACCACACTCTCATTTAATCAAAGCAATTATTATCTTAAAATCACTTTCAACAATATATCTCAGACTTCATAACCAAGAGAAATATTCCATTATTCCAATAATATCCATCAACGAGTTAACGAATAAATCAGA
>ERZ835109.1711-NODE-1711-length-16711-cov-5.011707_pt1 | contig 16711 bp, 17 predicted proteins | sample MGYA00519946_ERZ835109 | MGnify/ENA primary metagenome ERZ835109 (study PRJEB31850, sample SAMEA3708771) | human gut metagenome | biome: human gut; feature: human-associated habitat; material: faeces | place: China | collected 2014 ...
AGCCCCGGAAGGGGCTTTTTTATAGGTGAGAGCCATGATTTATTTGAAGTGGTTCCTTTTTCTGCTGGTTGGCGTTCCTTTCGAGTTGCTTGCGAAGGTGCTTTCACCGATCTTGGCTTGCTTTGTAGGCGAAGACGGCTATCTGCCGCAGTGGCTTTATTGGTTCCAAACTCCAGACAACTCTTGTGATGGGGATGCGGGGCACAGGGCTAGGTGGCCGAAGGATGGCGTCTTTTGGACGTGGATGCGCAGATGTGCCTGGCTCTTTCGGAACTCGGCATACGGCTTCAACTACTTCATTTTGGGCGTTCACTACCAACCAGGTGACACTACCTGGCACGAGGGTGATCCGAAGATCGGCGATCTGTCTGGCATCAGTGGCCTGTGTCGCTGGTACATGGAGCGCAATGGAAAGCTGATCTGCTGGCAGGTCTATTACGTCCGCCATTACAAGCTTTTTGGTCACTGGAAGTGCATCAGAGCCGGGGCAGGTTGGAAGATGTGGGGAGACGTAGTCTCGGATCCTTACTGCCCACATTGGGTGTACTTCAATCCTGTCAAAGGCTCAGGGCTCGAATGGAAGGAAACGGAATGATCCAGAAAGTTTCAGATATTGCTACCTATTTTTCGAGCCTTGGGCTTGATCGATCCATAACGGCAATTGGGTCTCTGGCCGGAGCGGTCTGGGGCTTTGCTTTCACGGAAGCGATCTGGCCTCTGGTCTGGTGGTTGGCGATCTTCGTGGTGATTGACTTCATTACGGGTTGGGTGGCCGCATCAAAGACTGGTGATTTTGAGTCCAGCATCCTACGGGATGGTGTTTTAAGGAAGGTACTCATCATCGCAGTTTGCGGCTTATCACACGGATTGGACGTGCTTTTTGAGCCTGTAATTGGCGTGTCCATCTTTCAAACGATGGTCATTTGCATGTATGGCTTGAGCGAGTTTGCGTCAATCATCGAGAACTTAGAAAAGGCGGGATATGGGCATTCGATTCCGCCGATCCTGAGACGCTTGATCGGGGCTTTGAACCACCGTCTCGAAGACACTGTTGAAAAAATTGAAGGAGATACAAATGCCGACACGCGGCCTCCGAAACAATAATCCGGGAAACATCGATAAGGGTCGAGACGACTGGGAAGGTCAGGAACTTCCTGGCGACGATCCTCGTTTTTGCACTTTCACGAGCATGGCCTACGGATGCCGTGCTTTGATTCGCACGCTGATGACGTACTACACGAAACATGGACTTTCGACAGTGCGAGAAATCATCAATCGTTGGGCGCCGCCGGTTGAGAACAACACGGACGCATACGTCGACCATGTTTGCCAGCGCCTTGGCGTCGCGCCGGATCATCCTTTGGACTTTGACGGCAACCCTCAGATCTATTTGCACCTGGCACGAGCTATCTCTTGCCACGAGAATGGTGCCGCAGCAGACAACATCAGCCTTGAGACGTGGAAGGAAGGCGCGGAACTTGCCGGGCTCATGGTTTCTGTTTAACGGAGCAACAAATGATTAACCGAAATGATGTAATGAATCTTGTGGATCACATCGAGTATTGGCGACCGGAAGGAACTTATACAACCGTGTGCTGCCTCATCTTTAACTCAGGCTTTACAGAACTTGGTTGGAGCCAGTGCGCTGATTCGGAGGATTTTGATCCTGAAAAAGGCAAAGAGTATGCCTTGGAGTGCGCTGTTGAACAGTCTTTGAAATATCTCGCCTGGGACAAGGCTCGTCAGCGGTGTGGAAATGACCTGGTTTAAATACCTCGGCGCAGCATTCGCGGCCGCAGCATTCTTTATTGGTGGCTACAAGTATGCAGCGGCACTTTATGAGGCGGACATTGCCGACATGCAGGCGCAACATGCCATGGCCATGAAGGAAAAAACTGATGAGTATCGAGCAAAAGAAAAAACGCAAGCCCAACAGCTCGCGGACGCCTGGGATGCGCTTGAACGCGCTCGTGCTGAGTCTGTCAGTTTGCGTGACGACGGTGACCGGGTGCGCGTCGAGGCCGACCATTATCGCGCCGAACTGTCCAGAGCCAACTCCGATTCCTGCACACCTTTCCGAAAGCGACTCGCAAGATGTACAGACCTACTCGCGGAAGGTGCGAGCTTATCTAGCGAAGGTGCAGGCTTGGCTGAAAGAGTAGCCGCACGAAAAGACGCTGTGGTAAAAATACACAGCACGCAATAAGAGAAGGGGCGGCGTTGAGCCGTCCCTCTTTTTTTATTTCTTGATTTTTTTCCTTATTTGGTACAATCGCGGCGGAAGATGGCCGTCAGTGGGCGGTAGCCATCTTGTTTGTATACAAGTTAGTATACAAGTGCTGGACACTACCGGAAGAGGTCGATAGATACGGGATATTCGAGTCCCGCTTCGACCATCTACATTCGGTAAAGTCTGGTATGCCCCGATTTATCGGGGTTTTCTCTTTTCAGTTTCCGCTTTTCTTGGTTGCGGTGCTGCACGGGATTAGCATCAGAGGTACTTTCTGGAAAGCTATTGCGCTGTTTTTGCAAGGTTTTCTTACGGGAAGAACTGTAAAATGCGGCCAATCCGTTTGACAGCCCCGGAAGACGCTGATGTCAGAAATCCTAGATTTTTCTAAATTTCCCCTCGATTCACATATCCAGGCAGCGATTGCCGAAATGGGCTATGTCACGCCCACGCCGATTCAGGTGCAGGCTATCCCCGTCGTGCTTGCGGGGCAGGATGTGATGGGAGCGGCACAGACCGGTACGGGTAAGACGGCCGGCTATGGACTGCCTGCACTGCAGCGAATTCTTCCCAAGGCCAATACGTCGATGTCGCCCGCACGTCACCCCGTGCGCGTGCTGATTCTTGCGCCAACTCGCGAACTGGCAGTGCAGGTTAATGAAAGTCTTGTGAAGTACGCAAGCAAGACGCCTCTGCGCGTGGGCGTGGTCTACGGCGGCGTGGACATCAAGCCGCAGGCCGACATGCTGCGTCGCGGCGTTGAGGTCCTCACGGCAACGCCCGGTCGTCTGCTTGACCACCATGAAGGCGGTTCGGTGAACCTCTCTCAGGTCGAAATCGTGATTCTCGACGAGGCCGACCGTATGCTTGATATGGGCTTTTTGCCCGACATTTCGCGCATTCTGAATCTGTTGCCGAAAAAGCGTCAGAACCTGATGTTCTCGGCAACGTTCTCGCCTGAAGTGAAGAAACTTGCCGGCAACTTCCTGCGCAACCCGGTGCTCGTGGAAGTGGCTCGTGAAAACGCCACGGCCGATACGGTCGAGCAGATTGTCTATCAGGTTCACGACTCCGAAAAAACCGATGTTCTCATCGATATCCTCAAGGGTGACGGCGAAAACGGCGGCCCGATCAAGCAGGTCATCGTCTTTGTGAACGCCAAGATCACATGTCGTCGTCTGGCAAGCACGCTTTCTCGCGTTGGCATTTCGGCCGACGCCATTCACGGAGACAAGTCCCAGGAAGAGCGTATGGCTGCTCTGGAGGCTTTCAAGAAGGGCGAAGTTGAAGTGTTGGTGGCAACCGATGTGGCCGCCCGAGGTCTGGACATTGCCGAACTTCCGGTTGTGATCAACTACGACGTGCCGTTTGGTGCCGAAGACTACGTGCACCGCATCGGTCGTACGGGGCGAGCGGGCGCCAAGGGCAAAGCCGTGATGCTCGCAACCGGCGGCGACAGTCGCCTTGTGACGGCCATCGAAGAGCTCACCAAGCAGAAGTTCAAGCCTGCCGAGCGCCGTCCGTTGTCTCGTGAAGAGCGCCGCTCCCGTTATGAGACGCAGCGTCGTGACGGTTTTGGAGAAGATCGTCCGCGCCGCGGTCGCAAGGAATGGCGAGATGACGATCGCGAGGGGCGCCGTCCGGTGGATCTGGATCTGCCAAAGATGCCGGCTCCGGTCTACGATCCGATCTTTGATGCGCCATATGAACCGACCGAAACCACGGCTACGGCCGAGACTGAACGCAATCAATCGGTTCAGACTACCGTTCGCGGCCAGACTCAAGGCAAGAAAAAGGGCAGAGTTGCCGCGCTTTTGGGCGGCCTGCTTCGCAAATAATCGTTTGACGATCGGCTCTGCGGCCGATGACGATTTCCATCCCATTTCGTCCCCGCGTCTGAGAAAGATGCGGGGCGTTCGTATCGATATTTCATGACTGACACCGAAAAGTTTCGCTTTTGCGTTGCCCCGATGCTCGATTGGACCGATCGTCATTGCCGCTATTTCATGCGGCTGATGACGAAGCGTGCTCGTCTCTACACCGAAATGGTGACGGCGCCGGCCATTTTGTTCGGCAACCGGGATCTGCTTCTGAAGTTTGACGAAACGGAGCATCCCGTCGCCTGCCAGCTCGGCGGCAGTGATCCGGAGGATCTGGCCAAGGCGGCTGCCATTGCGTCGCAATACGGTTACGACGAAATCAACCTCAACTGCGGCTGCCCCTCCGAGCGCGTCCAGAAAGGCTCGTTTGGCGCCTGCCTGATGCTTGAGCCCAAGCTCGTGGCGGAGTGCTTTCAGGCGATCCGAGAAGCGAGCGGTCTTGAGACCACGATCAAGCACCGCATCGGCGTGGATCATCAGGACGACTATCCTTTTGTGCAGAACTTTGTCGGGACGCTTTACGAAGCCGGTTGCCGCGCTTTCATCGTGCATGTTCGCACTGCCTTTCTCAAAGGATTGTCGCCGCGTCAGAACCGCGACGTGCCGCCGCTTAAGCCCGACTATGCCTACCGACTCAAAAAGGACTTTCCGCAGGCGCAGTTTTGCATCAACGGCGGAATCCAGACGCTTGAAGAGTCCAAGACCTTCATTGATAACGGCATGGACGGTGTGATGGTGGGGCGAGCCGCCTATCATGAACCCTGGATGCTGTCTCGCGTAGACGAAGTTCTGTTCGGGGAAGAGCCCCGTGAGCTTCGTCGTGAAGACGTGGTCGAACAAATGACGGCGTACCTGCATCGCGTTGCACCGGAACACGAAAATGCGGTGCGAAACGCAGCTCGCCACACGATGGGCCTGATGAACGGCTTGCCCGGTGCGCGACTCTGGCGCCGTACGCTGTCCGATCCCAAGGCATACAAGGAAGCCGGTCCCAATGTGTTGTTGGCGGCGCTTGAGTCCATGAAGGCCTGACGGCCGCAACATTTTTCAACGCACCAAGAGATTCGGAGGCGGAGAATGCTTGGAGCCATTGTCGGAGATATTGTCGGTTCTCGTTTTGAGTTTTCGTGTCAGCCCGAAGACGGCTCGTATTGTGAGTTCACGATGCCGCCGGAAACCGGTTTTGAGTTTCTGTCCTCGGATTGTTTCTTCACTGACGATACGGTGCTCACCGTGGCAATCTGTCAGGCGCTGACCGAAACGGGCGGAAATCCGGCATCTTTGCCGCGACGCGTGGTCGAACTTTTTTGTGAATACGGTTCTCGCTATCCGTTGGCGGGCTACGGAACTCGTTTTGACGAGTGGCTGCACAATCCGCACCGCAAGCCTTACATGAGTCACGGCAACGGCGCAGGAATGCGCGTAAGCGGCTGCGCCTACGCAGCCGAGACACTCGAAGAGGCCTTGCTGTTGTCCGATCTGGTCACGGGAGTGACGCACAACCATCCGGAAGGCATGTTGGGCGCCCGCGCGGTGACAGCGACAACGTTCTTGGCTCGTCAGGGCAAGAGCAAGGAAGAGATTCGCCGCTACATTGTCGAGAACTTCTACCCGCTGGATTTCACGATCGGTGAAATTCAGAACGACTATTGGAAGGGAAGAGGACTGGGCACCTGCGGCAATTCCATCCCACAGGCTCTGCAGGCATTCTTTGAGTCCACGGATTTTGAAAGCGCCATTAGGCTGGCAGTCGGATTGGGCGGCGACACCGACACGCTAGGTGCAATGGTCGGAGCTCCGGCAGGTGCCTACTATGGCGTTCCGGTTGAGACGGCGGAGAAGGTCGAAACCTATCTCACGGAAGATTTGCGCAAGGCAATTGCCGGTTTTGAATCGCGCTTTTCTCTTTGAGTGTGTTGCGGGCTGACAAGACCGTCAGAGGCTATCTAAAACTATCATTTAAGAAAAATTGTATCGACAATCGTCCGAATTGGTTTTTATCGCATGATTTGGTTTGTTCTTTATTCGCTTCTTTTTATTGCTCTGGCATATATCGACTTTCGTAAAGGGCAAACGCCGGCCGGCTACTTTCTTAACGATCGCAAATCCAAAACGCATCAGGTCGGTTTTTCGATCATCGCATCCTGCGTGGGCGGTTCGGCCACGGTTGGGATGTGCGGACTGGCCTATGCGGTAGGCACGCCCGCGCTTTGGTGGTTGCTTTCCGGGGCGGCGGGACTTGTGGTGCTGCGTCTCTTTATGGTGCCGCGCATCCGCTCTCGCGGTTCGGCTCTCACAATGCCCGAAATGATTCGGGAGTCCGTCGGTGTTCATGCACATCGCCTGTCCTGCGTGATCATTCTGTGTTCATGGGTGGCGATTCTTGCCGCGCAGTTTTTGGCCATGGGGCGAATTGTGTCGGGTCTGACTGGAATGTCGAGCCTATCGGCGATGGCCTGCGGTGCCTTTGTGATCGTTCTCTACACCTGGCTGGGCGGACAGGCGAGCGTGATCAAAAGCGACGTGATTCAGCTTGTCTGCCTGGCGACTGGACTGATTTTTCTTTTGGGGTTTCTGATTTCGATCAATCCCGAGCCTGTTTCCGAGGTGCGTCTCGAATGGCTCAACGACAAGTTTGAGATCTCGGATTGGTCTCGCTTCATGCTGCTGATCGGCGGCAGCTATATCGTCTGTCCCATGCTATTTGCCCGCATCATGAGTGCGGAATCGGATAAGGCGGCTCGCCGCGGAGCGGAGCTGGGCATCCTGGGCATTGCCCTGATTGCTTTTGTGATCGTGGGCATCGGCTTGGAGGCAAGAGCCTTTTTGGGAGAAGGGGTGGAGGGCGACGCCGTGCTGCCTCAATTGGTCGGACAGTTGCCGACTTGGGTGGGCGTGCTCTTTTTCTTTGTGATGGCAAGCGCCATCTTGTCTTCGGCCGATTCTTGTCTGATCACGGCGGCGACGGTGGCGGCCAACGACATTCTGAAGGCGCCGAGCGTGAAGGTCTCACGGAGGTTGATTCTTGTCATTTCCGCGGCGGCCTTTGTTCTTGCCGGTTCCGGCAAGAGCGTGCTGGGACTGCTTCTGGCGGCCAACACGATATATACCTGTGCGGTGGTCTTTCCGATTTTCGTGACGTTGGCGGTCGGAAGAAAACTCAATGGCGCGGCGGCGCTTGCAACGATTGCGACAGCCGGCAGCTTGGCCCTGGCCAGCGAACTCATGAGTTATGAACCGTTGAGCTATGTTGCGGCGCTGGTTTCTGTCATCGGCAGTTTGCTTTCTCTTTACGGCGGCGACGGCAGTGAAACGCCTCAGACCGTCACCGTGCCGGTACGTGTTCGAGAGCACTGAAATTAGAGAAAAATTTCGCCCAAGCATTTGATCTCGGCGGTGTTTTCTCATATAATCCGCGCTTCTTTGTGCAAGCAAAGAACTTTCCCGAACCTGCGCTATGTTGGCGCGGGTCAGTAAATAGCACGCCGTAGGCTCTCCGGGTGACCGCAATCGAGCGGTTTTGCCAAGGCCTCGGTGTTAGACATAACCTTGGAGAATAAGAAATGTCCGTCAGCATGCGTGAAATGCTCGAAGCCGGTTGCCACTTCGGCCACCAGACCCGCTTCTGGAACCCCAAGATGGCTCAGTACATCTTCGGCGCCCGCAACAAGATTCACATCATCAACCTCGAAAAGACGGTTGAAAAGCTTGCCGAAGCTGAAAAGTTCGTTCGCGAACTCTCCGCTCGCGGCGGCAAGATCCTCTTCGTGGACACCAAGCGCGGCGGCCGCGACACGATCATCGAACAGGCCCAGCGCGCTGGCTGCTGCTACGTTGATCAGCGCTGGCTCGGCGGCACGCTCACGAACTTCAAGACCGTGAAGCAGACGATCCGTCACCTCAAGGACATGGAAGCCACGCTCGAAGCCGGCGGCCTCGAGAAGATGAGCAAGAAGGAAGCTCTCGACTTCACCCGCGAAGTTGAAAAGCTCAACAAGTCCATCGGCGGTATCAAGGACATGGCCGGCCTGCCCGACGCCCTCTTCGTGATTGACGTCGGCTACCACAAGATCGCCATCCAGGAAGCCAACAAGCTCGGCATTCCGGTCGTGGCTGTCGTCGATACCAACCACAGCCCCGAAGGCGTTGACTATGTCATCCCGGGCAACGACGACTCCGGTAAGGCTGTTGCCATCTACGCTTCCGTGATCGCTGACGCCATCCTCGCCGGCCGTGCCGATGTGGCCACCGGTGAAGAAGAAGCTCAGGAAGAGTTCGTGGAAGTCGAAGAAAAGACCGAAGCCTAATTCTTAGACATCGATCTTTGGCGTCCGACAAGACGCATCCGTCCGACTGATCTCGCGGTCTTTCGGACGGCTGAAGAGAGGGCGCGGCGAAAAATTTTTTAGCCTGCGCCCTTTTTTCTGCTATTTTTTCAGGGTCTGCAAAAGTTGGATCCTGCAGAAACAGAATTTCAATATGTTCGAGAACGGGTATTCTCGGACAATTTTTTTAAGACAATAGGAGCTAAAAGAATGGCCGCTATTACTGCCGCAATGGTTAAGGCGCTTCGCGAAAAGACCGACGCCCCGATGATGGAATGCAAGAAGGCCCTCACGGAAGCTGACGGTGACGCCGCCAAGGCAGAAGAAATCCTTCGCGTCAAGCTCGGCAACAAGGCCAGCAAGGCCGCTGCCCGCGTGACGGCTGAAGGCGTTGTGACGGTTTACGTGAGCGAAGACCGCAAGGTCGGCGCCATCCTTGAAGTCAACTCGGAAACCGACTTCGTTGCCAAGAACGAAGAATTCCAGAAGATGGCCCAGGATGCGGTTCGTCTGGTTGCCGAACAGAACCCGGCTGACATCGCTGCTCTGTCGGCTCTCAACATCGACGGCAAGACCCTCGAAGAAGTCCGTACGGCTCTCGTCGGCAAGATCGGCGAAAACATGACCTTCCGTCGTTTCCAGCGCTTCGAAGCTCAGGGCCAGCTGCACAAGTATGTGCACGGCGGCTCCAAGATCGCTGCTCTCGTTGACGTGGTCGGCGGTGACGACGAAGTCGCTCACGACATCGCCATGCACATCGCTGCTGCAAAGCCGAAGGCTCTCGACCAGTCTGGCATTCCCGCTGAACTGATCGAAACCGAACGCCGCGTGGCCATCGAAAAGGCTCGCGAAGCCGGCAAGCCCGAAGCCATGCTCGAACGCATCGCCGAAGGTACCGTCAACAAGTTCCTCAAGGAAGTGACGCTCCTCAACCAGCCGTTCGTTAAGGACGACAAGGTGACGATCGCCCAGCTTCTGAAGAGCAAGGGTGCTTCCGTGGCTTCCTTCGGCCTGTACGTGGTCGGCGAAGGCCTCGAAAAGCGCAACGAAGACTTCGCTGCTGAAGTCGCTGCTCAGCAGGCAGCTGCTGCCAAGGCTTAATCGGCTCTTCTGGCTGAAAAAATGAGTTAAGGGGTGACGGCTCGGAGAAATCCGGGCCGTTACTTTTGGGAGAGTGTTTGCAAAAACTTGTGTGCATTCGGTACGGCTTGACTCAAACACGCGTTGATTGCTGTATCATCCACACAATTTAGGTAAAAGTGCCCAGATGAGGGCTTTTACCAGGCTTGTTTTGCGCCTGAAATTTGTAAAACTCGCCAAGATTTTCGTGACAACCCTACCTGACGGAGGCGGCGGACAAAATCGCCGTATGTGCCCATGCAAAATCCCACGCCCAAGTACAAGCGCGTTCTTTTGAAACTTTCCGGCGAAGCCCTGATGGGGCCGGATCAGTTCGGTATCAACCGCACGACGCTTTCGGGTATCGTTGAGGAAATCAAGAGCATGCTTGAGCTCGGTGTTGAACTTGGCGTTGTTGTGGGCGGCGGCAATATCTTCCGCGGCGTGGCGCTCGGCGCAACCGGCATGGACCGGGCCACGGGCGACTACATGGGTATGCTCGCCACCGTCATGAATGCAATGGCTCTGCAGGACGCCCTGCGTACCGCCGGCATCGAAGCCCGCGTGCAGAGCGCTCTGACGCTGTCTCAGGTTGCCGAACCGTACATCCGCGGCCGCGCTTTGAAGTATCTGGAAAAGGGCCGCGTCGTGATCTTTGCTGCCGGTACCGGCAATCCGTTCTTCACGACCGATACGACGGCCGCGTTGCGCGGCGCTGAAATCGGTGCTCAGATCGTTCTGAAGGCCACCAAGGTCGACGGCATCTACTCCGAAGATCCCAAGAAGAACCCCAACGCCGAACTCTACAAGGACATCACGTTTGACGAAGCCATGCGCCGCAACCTCAAGGTGATGGATGCCACGGCTTTCGCGCTTTGCCGCGATCAGGGTTTGCCCATCAAGGTCTTCTCGATCACCAAGCCCGGCGCCATGCGCCGCGTTGTGCTCGGCGAAGACGAGGGCACGCTTGTGCATGTCTAAGAATTCGTGGCAAAATCAACAGATTCAATCTTTTTTCTCTGACTAATCAGAAACAGAAAACAAATGAGTACTATCGCCGAAATTCAACAGCAGTGTGAATACAAGATGAAGCGCACGATCGAAAGCCTGCGTGACGATCTTTCCAAGTTGCGTACGGGGCGTGCCTCCACCGGCATTCTGGAACATGTGATGGTCGATTACTATGGTTCGCCTACGCCGCTGTCTCAGGTTGCCAACCTCGGCGTGGCCGATGCCCGCACGATTACCGTGCAGCCCTGGGATCGCAAGATGATCCCCGTGATCGAAAAGGCGATTCTCATGGCTGACCTGGGGCTGAACCCCGCTGCCTTCGGCGACATGGTTCGCGTGCCGGTTCCGCCGCTCACCGAAGAACGTCGTCGTGAAATCTGTAAGGTTGTGCGCGGCGACGGCGAAGACGCCAAGGTCGCCATCCGCAATCTGCGCCGCGACGCCAACGAACACGTCAAGAAGCTCGAAAAGGCCAAGGAAGTGAGCGAAGACGAACAGAGCCGCAGCGAAAAGGAAATCCAGAAGATGACCGACAAGTACATCGCTGAGGTCGATCAGGTCGTTTCCGCCAAGGAAAAAGAGGTGATGACGGTCTAAGTTTCCGCTACGGCAGCGGAACTAAGATGTTCTCACCCGACAAGCGCCCGGGCTCGGCTTAACCAAGCCGTCAGTGCGGGCGCTTTTTTGTTTGTTAGTTTTGCAATCACCGCCATGTCGCATCCCAACCACCTCGCAATCATTATGGACGGCAACGGCCGCTGGGCTAAGGGGCGCTTTTTGCCGCGCATTGAAGGCCATCGCCGAGGCGTTGAGACGGTTCGGACCGTCGTCAAGGCGGCGCGTAGCCGCGGCATTGAACATCTTTCGGTTTTTGCTTTCTCGAGCGAAAACTGGAATCGCCCGCGCGAAGAAGTCAACGCGCTTCTCAATTTCTTCGTGGCTGGACTCAAGCAGGAGGCCGAACCGCTTCTGAAGGCAGACGTCAGACTGCACGTCGTGGGCGACAGAAGCGTCTTTTCCGACGAGCTGGTGCGAGCGATAGAACAGGCCGAGGACATCACCCGCAACGCCACGGGAATGCACTTTAACGTCTGCATCAACTACGGCGGCCGCTGGGACATTGCGCAGGCCGCGCGTCGGGCTGCCGCTGCCGGCTTTGATCTGACGGTTGAAAACATTGACCGCTATCTCGGCATGCCTTGGTCGGGCCCCGTTGATCTGATGATCCGAACCGGGGGAGAGCAGCGCATTTCCAACTTTATTCTTTGGCAGGCAGCGTACGCAGAGCTTTGGTTTACCGAAAAGCTCTGGCCCGATTTTTCTGAAGCCGATCTCGATGAGGCGCTCAAGTGGTTCGCCGGCCGCGAACGCCGTTTTGGCAAAACCAGCGAACAGATCCGAAACGGAGCCTAAGGGGCCGATTCCCTAACGTCAAAGGTACGTCGCCAGGTGTCAAAAGCTTTGCGGCATTGCCTTTCTTGTGCCATAGTTTGTTTGTTCGCAGTCCGTTTTTTGGTTGATCATGCTTTTAACGCGAGTTATTACAGCGGCGGTTTTGCTGCTGATCCTCGTGGTTGCGGCGCAGGCCGGCGACCATGTTCTCAATGCCGTTCTGGCGGTCGGCTACGGCATTACGCTGGCCGAATGGCTCAAACTCACCAAGCTTTCCGGAACTCCGTCCTACCTATTGGGCGGTTGCTTTGCGCTTGTGGGGGCTGGTCTTGCTCTGGGCGCAGCCGATCTTGACGTTTTCGGTTCCGTTTATCTGGCGTTGCAGCTTGCCGTGGCCTGCATTTGGCTTGCCGTCACGGCCGTGTGCTACAACGCGCGCAACATTGGCTTTGGTGTAGCGCGTTCCGCGGCAACGGTCCTTGCTTTTGTGGTGACGACCGCAACGTGGCTTGCCGTGTGGCAATTCCTGCGTTTGGGCAGTTGGCCGCTTCTTATCAGCGTCTTTATGATCGTGTGGTTGGCTGACGCCTGTGCCTACTTTGCGGGGCGCCTTTTTGGCAAGAACCGCATGGCTCCCGCCATCAGCCCTAAGAAAACTTGGGAAGGTGTGGCGGGTGGCCTTGTTAGCGTCCTGCTGGCAGCACTTGCGGCCTACCTTTGGTTGCCCCACGAAATGGTGCTCACGAGTATTCTCCTTGACAAGGCGGGCTTTGCGGCCGGTCTTCTGATGATTCTTGTCCTGGTGGCTGTTTCCGTTTCGGGCGACCTTTTCGAGTCGAGTCTCAAGCGCCAGGCCGGCGTCAAGGATTCCGGACGTTTGCTTCCCGGTCACGGCGGCTTTTACGATCGTCTCGATTCGTCTCTGGCCGTGCTGCCTACAGCAGCAGCCATGCTGATGATTGTCTAGTGCTTACTGCATTGTTCGCGTTCGGGTACTTCGGCTGAATTTTCTCCAGAAATTAGGCAGAAGTACCCAAAAAAGCGGTCGTGCTTCTTTATAATTCCTTAATTCAAGAATCCCGCGCCGGACACAGACGGCGCTCTTCTTTTTGATTAGAGAAAATGACTAAATACGTATTCGTCACGGGCGGCGTTGTCTCCAGTTTGGGCAAAGGCATCGCCGCCGCTTCTTTGGCTGCAATCCTTGAGTCCCGTGGTCTCAAGGTGACGATGATCAAGCTCGATCCTTACATCAACGTGGATCCGGGCACGATGAGTCCGTTCCAGCACGGCGAAGTGTTCGTGACGGAAGACGGCGCGGAGACCGACCTTGACTTGGGTCACTACGAGCGCTTCATTTCCTCGAAGATGAGCCGTTACAACAACTTCACGACCGGTCAGATTTATAAGAGCGTTCTTGAAAAGGAACGCCGCGGCGAATACCTCGGCAAGACTGTGCAGGTCATTCCGCACATCACCAACGAAATTCAGGAATACGTCGTTCGCGGCGCTAAGAACGCCTGCAACGGCGATTGCGACGTGGCCGTGGTGGAAATCGGCGGTACGGTGGGCGATATCGAATCGCTGCCCTTCATTGAAGCCGTCCGACAGATGAGCTTCCGTGTGGGTCGCGACAACGCTTGCTTCATTCACCTCACGCTGTGCCCCTGGGTGGCCGCCGCCGGCGAACTCAAGACCAAGCCCACGCAGCACTCCGTGCAGAAGCTGCGCGAAGAAGGTGTCTATCCGGACATCCTGCTGTGCCGCGCCGAACGCGAAGTGCCCGAAGGCGAACGCGCCAAGATCGCACTCTTCTGCAACGTGCCGATGGATCACGTGATCAGCGTGACTGACGCGAGCACCATCTACGAAGTGCCTCTGATGCTGCACGCCCAGCATCTTGACGAAATCGTCTGCAAACGTCTGAATCTCGACTGCAAGCCCGCCGATCTGTCTCAGTGGCAGGAAATCGTTCGCCGCATCCACGAAACGAAGGGTGAAGTGACGATCGGCATGGTCGGCAAGTACGTTGACTACGCCGACAGCTACAAGAGCCTGAACGAAGCTCTGATCCACGCCGGCATCAAGACCGAACATAAGGTCAAGGTCAACCTGATTGACTCCGAAGAGATCGAAAAGCACGGCTGCGACATGCTCAAGGGGCTCGACGCCATTCTGGTGCCGGGCGGCTTCGGCAAGCGCGGTACGGAAGGCATGATCAAGGCGATCGAGTTTGCCCGCGTCAACAAGATTCCGTTCCTGGGCATCTGTCTTGGCATGCAGACGGCCGTGATCGAATTTGCTCGTCACGTCTGCGGGCTGGGCGGCGCCAACTCCACCGAATTCGATCTCGATACTCCGCATCCGGTGGTCGCTCTGATCACGCAGTGGACGGATAAGTCCGGCAAGGTCGAACAGCGCACCGAAAAGAGTGATCTGGGCGGCACGTTGCGTCTGGGCAGCCAGACGGTTCCCGTCAAGGACGGCACGCTCGCTCACCAGATCTACGGCGACACGGTTTGCGAACGCCATCGTCACCGTTACGAAGTCAACAACGCTTACGTTCCGCAGTTCGAGGATAACGGCATGGTGATCTCGGCTCGTACGCCGACGGAAAACCTGCCGGAAATGATGGAATTGCCCGATCATCCGTTCTTCTTCGGCGTTCAGTTCCATCCGGAATTCACCTCGACGCCGCGCGACGGTCATCCGTTGTTCGAAGCGTTTGTGCGCGCTGCCATCAAGCAGCACAATGAAAAGCAGGCCTAACAGAGTTCTGCGGGAGAAACCATGAAGCTGTGCGGTTTTGAAACTGGCAACAGAAATCCGTTCTTTCTGATCGCGGGGCCGTGCGTCATCGAAAGTCGTGAAATGGTGATGGAAATCGCCTCGTTCATGAAAGAGACCTGTGATGAGCTCGGTATTCGCTACATCTTCAAGGCGAGCTTTGACAAGGCCAACCGCACGTCGACGAAAAGCTACCGAGGCCCCGGCATCGACGAGGGTCTCAAGATCCTTGACGATGTTCGCCGCGAAGTGAGCGTTCCGATTCTCACGGATGTGCACACGCCCGAACAGGTGCGTCAGGTGGCCGACGTCGTAGACGTGCTTCAGACGCCTGCGTTCCTGTGCCGTCAGACCGACTTCATCGTCGCTTGTGCCAAGAGCGGCAAGCCCGTCAACATCAAGAAGGGGCAGTTCCTTGCGCCGCACGACATGGTCAACGTGATCGCCAAGGCGCGCGAAGCCGCTCTGGAGGAGGGGCTTAACCCCGACAACTTCATGGTGTGCGAACGCGGTGCGTCGTTTGGCTACGGCAATCTGGTCAGCGATATGCGCAGCCTTGCCATCATGCGTGAAACGAAGGCACCTGTGGTGTTTGACGCCACGCACTCCGTGCAGATGCCGGGCGGCCGCGGTACGAGCTCCGGCGGTGATCGCCGCTTCGTGCCCGTGCTTTCGCGCGCAGCGGTTGCCGTGGGTGTTGACGGACTCTTCTTTGAGACGCATCCCAATCCCGATACGGCACTTTCCGACGGCCCCAATATGGTGCCGCTCAACCGTATGCCGGATTTGCTCGAAGAGCTCGTGCGCATTGACCGCATCGTCAAAGGTTTCGACTACATCGAAAACAGTCTTTAAAAAATTACCCGGCGAGGCGACTTGCCGGGTCTTTTACGATTCTTTCTTTTTTTAGGAAAAAACAATGAGCGCCATCATTGACATCATTGGCCGCGAAGTTCTCGATTCTCGCGGTAACCCGACCGTGGAAGCCGAAGTGTTCCTCGAAAGCGGCGTTTCTGCTCGCGCGGCAGTTCCCTCCGGTGCCTCCACCGGTGTGCGTGAAGCCATCGAACTGCGCGACGGCGATCCCAAGCGCTACTGCGGCAAGGGCGTGTTGAAGGCTGTGGAGCACGTCAACGGCGAAATTGCCGAAGCCCTGCTCGGCGTGGAAGCTTCCGATCAGCCCTACATCGACCGCACGATGATCGAACTTGACGGCACCGACAACAAGTCTCGCCTCGGCGCCAACGCCATTCTGGCCGTTTCGATGGCTGTGGCCCGCGCTGCCGCTGAAGAAGCCTGCCTGCCGCTGTACCGCTATTTCGGCGGCATGGGTGCCGTGCAGATGCCCGTTCCGATGATGAACGTCATCAACGGCGGCGCTCACGCCAACAACAACCTCGACCTGCAGGAATTCATGATCATTCCGCTGGGCGCACCGTCCTTCAAGGAAGCCCTGCGTTACGGCGCCGAAACGTTCCATGCGTTGAAGAAGATCATCAACTCCCGCGGCATGTCCACGGCTGTGGGCGACGAAGGCGGCTTTGCTCCCAAGTGCGAAAGCCATGAAGAAGCCATTGAACTCATCATGGAGGCCATCCGTGCCGCAGGCTACGAACCGGGCAAGGATATCGCCATCGGTCTGGACTGCGCTTCGAGCGAATTCTTCGAAGACGGCTCCTACGTGATGAAGAAGTCCTCCGGCAAGAAGCTCTCCGCAGAAGAATGGGCCGCCGTGCTCGAAGCCTGGGTTGAGAAGTACCCGATCATCTCGATTGAAGACGGCATGGCCGAAGGCGATTGGGAAGGCTGGAAGATGCTCACCGACAAGCTCGGCGACCGCGTTCAGCTCGTGGGTGACGATCTCTTCGTGACCAATCCCGCCATCCTCAAGGAAGGCATCGAAAAGGGCGTGGCCAACTCGATTCTGATTAAGGTCAACCAGATCGGCACTCTCTCGGAGACGTTCG
>ERZ835109.1720-NODE-1720-length-16633-cov-3.216190_pt1 | contig 16633 bp, 9 predicted proteins | sample MGYA00519946_ERZ835109 | MGnify/ENA primary metagenome ERZ835109 (study PRJEB31850, sample SAMEA3708771) | human gut metagenome | biome: human gut; feature: human-associated habitat; material: faeces | place: China | collected 2014 ...
TAAATATACATCCAGCAGGTGAGTGGTTATTAGATAATTTCTATATAATAGAGGAAACAGTAAAACAAATAGAAAAAGAATTAACATTAAAAAAGTATATAAATTTTGTAGGAATAGCAAATGGGGAATATGCAGGATATGCAAGAATATATGTGTTAGCTAGTGAAATTGTAGCATATACAGAAAATAAAATAGAAAAAGAAAATTTAGAAGAATATTTACAAAGTTATCAAAATAAAAAAACGTTGAGTATGGATGAAATATGGAATATAGGTACATTTATACAAATAGCTATAATTCACAATATAGCACAGATAAGTGAAAAAATAGCAAGTAATCAAGCTCAAAAGTATAAAGTAGAAAGTATAGTAGAAAGATTAATAGATGGAAAAACAAAACAAGAGCAGATTTATAAAGAATATAAAGAAAAGACGCATAACTTTAATAAAGTAATGTTAAAAGATATGAGATATCCATTTATAGAATATATGTCATATACATTAAAAAGATATGGTAAAAAAGGAACAAGGTATTTAAAAGTTTTAGAGGAAATAGTAGAAAAAACACGGAATGACAGTTTCAGAAGTAATACAAAAAGAACATTTTGATGTTGCAATACAAAAAGTATTGATAGGGAATAGTATAACAAGTTTAAAAACAATACAAAGAATAAATTTTTTAGAAATTTTTGAAAAGATAAATGGTGTAGAGGATGTATTAAAACAAGATCCAAGTAATGTATATCAAAATATGGATTGGAAAACAAAGGAATATTATAGAAATAAAATAAAAGAGATATCTGAAAAAACAAAAATATCAGAAATATATATAGCACGAAAAATATTAGAAATAGCAAAAAAAGGAGAAGGTAAAAAGGCGCATATTGGGTATTATTTAATTGATAATGGGCTAGAGACATTATATGAAAATCTAAAATGTAAATACAGAAAAACAAGAAGTAGTAAGGTAAAAGTACAACAATTTATATCACTAATAATTATACTTACAGTGCTACTTTCAACATTAATAACAGTAATATTTAATTGCGAAATGATAAGAGAAAATGTAGAAATTTCAATGACTACAAGAATAATTTTAAATGTAGTATTGGTAATATTATTATTAATACCATGCAGTGAGATAGTAACACAAATAGTGCAATTTATTTTAAATGAAGTTGTAAAACCTAAGCTGATTCCAAAAATGGATTATCAAAATGGGATACCAGAAGAAAAGGCTACAATGGTTGTTATACCGACAATAGTGAAAACAAGTGAAAAAGTGAAAGAATTAATGAAAAAGTTAGAAGTTTTTTATATAGCAAATAAATCGGAAAATTTGTATTTTACATTATTAGGAGATTGTTCTGAAAGTAGTAAAGAAAAAGAAGATTTTGATAAGGGAGTAATAGAGGAAGGAAAAAAGCAAATAGAGATATTGAATAAAAAATATAGTAAAGAATATGAAATACCTATTTTTAATTTTGTTTATAGAAAAAGAGTATGGAATGAAAAAGAAGGAAGTTATTTAGGTTGGGAAAGAAAAAGAGGAATGTTAAATCAGTTAAATGAGTATTTACTAAAAAATTTAGCAGATCCTTTTTTATATAATAGTATAGAAAAAATTCCACAAATAAAATATATAATAACTTTGGATGCAGATACAGATTTAGTGTTAAATACAGCACAAGAGTTAGTAGGAGCAATGTCACATATATTGAATACTCCAGTTATAGATGAACAAAAAAATGTGGTTGTTGATGGGTATGGAATAATGCAGCCACGTGTTGGAGTTAATTTAGATGTGAGTTTAAAAACAATTTTTACAAAGATATTTGCAGGGGCAGGAGGTATTGATAATTATACAAATGCCATATCTGATATATATCAAGATAATTTTAAAGAAGGAATTTTTACTGGAAAGGGAATATATGATTTACAAGTATTTTCAAAAGTTTTGAAAGATGAGATACCAGAAAATACTGTATTGAGCCATGATTTATTAGAAGGTTGTTATTTAAGATGTGGTTTGGTTTCTGACATAATGCTAATGGATGGATATCCAACAAAATATAATAGTTTTATGAACAGACTTTCAAGATGGATTAGAGGAGATTGGCAAATAACCAATTGGTTAAAAAGTAGGAAATTAAATTTACTTTCAAAATATAAAATAAGAGATAACTTAAGAAGAAGTTTATTAGAAATATCAATAATAGTAGTAGCTATTTATGTAACAATTTTGGGATATATTTATCAAATATCAGTAAAAGGTTTATTAATATTTATATCATTAATAGTGATAATCTCTCAAATATTGGAATTGATAAATAAATGTATTTGCAAGAAGGATGGCGAGCAGAGACAAAAGACTTTTGCACCACAAATATCAGGAATTAAAGGTATAATTTTAAGGGCGATAATAACTTTAGGATGTTTGCCATATAAATCTTATGTTTCATTAAAATCAATATTAAAGACAATATATAGAAAAAATATAAGTAAAAAACATTTATTAGAATGGATGACATCAGAAGAGGCAGAAAAGCAATCAAAAACAGATGTATTTTCTTATTATAAACAAATGGCAATAAGCTGGATTTTTGGAATAATTACAATAATATTAAATGTTTATAATTTTAATATAAAAAATATATTTGGTGTTTTATTGGGAATTTTGTGGGTATTAATTCCCTTTATAATGTGTGAAATAAGTAAAGAAACAAAGAAAAAAACGCCAATAGAGACTTTAAGTAATGAAAATAAACAATATTTATTAAGTATTGCAAAATCAACATGGGCATTTTTTGAAACATATTTGAATGAGAAAAATAATTATTTAATAACAGACAATTATCAAGAAGGAAGAAAGCAAAAGACTGTATCAAGAACATCTTCTACCAATATAGGACTTTCGTTATTAGCAGTAATATCAAGTTATGATTTAGGTTTTATAACTTTGGAAAAGACAATCGAATTATTAAAAAAGATATTAGATACAATAATAAGTTTGGAAAAATGGAATGGGCATTTATATAATTGGTATGATACGATAACTAAAAAACCATTGATACCAAGATATATATCAACAGTTGATAGTGGAAATTTTGTTGGATATTTATATACTACAAAAACTTTTTTGGAACAATCGAATTTACCAGATTTAGAATTTTATATAAATTATATAGATACAATGATAAATGAAACGGATTTTTCTTTATTATATGATAAGGAAAAACAGATTTTTTCTATAGGCTATAATATAGAGGAAAATAAATTAACTGATTCATATTATGATTTATTAGCTTCTGAGGCTAGACAGGCAAGTTTAGTGGCAATTGCAAAAAAAGATGTGCCTGCAAAGCATTGGAATAAATTAAGTAGAACACTTACAATATTGGGAAAATATAAAGGGTTAATATCATGGTCTGGAACATCTTTTGAATATTTAATGCCTAATATTAATATTCCAAAATATGAGGGAAGTTTGTTAGATGAATCATGTAAATTTATGATAATGAGTCAAAAGGAGTATGCTAAAGAATTGCAGATACCTTGGGGGATTTCAGAAGCGGCTTTTAATTTAAAGGATTTACAAGGAAATTATCAATATAAGGCTTTTGGAATACCATGGTTAGGTTTAAAAAGAGGATTAGCAGATGAAATGGTTACATCAACTTATGGAAGTGTTTTGGCGGTTTCTGATCAACCACAAGAGGTTATAAAAAACTTGAAAGTACTAGAAGAATATGGAATGAATGGAAAATATGGTTTTTATGAATCAATAGATTTTACGCCTGAAAGAGTAGAAAAGGCAACACCTGTTAAAACTTATATGGCACATCATCAAGCACTGATATTATTAGCGATAAATAATTTATTTAATAATAATATATTACAAAAAAGATTTGTTGAAAATCCAGAAATAAGTAGTGTATCGATACTTTTACAAGAAAGAATGCCTGAAACGTCAATAATAACTAAGGAAACTAAAGAAAAAATAGAAAAGCCAAAATATCAGGATTATGAAGATTATAGTGTTGTTTCTTATGACAAATTAGATGATCGATTGATACGTGGAAATGTTATATCAAATGAAGATTATGTAATAGCAATGAATCAAAAAGGAGAGGGAGTAAGTAAATATAAAGATATATATATAAATAGATTTAAGAAAACAGATGATTATCCACAAGGGATTTTTGTTGATATAAAAAATATTAAAACAAAAAATATATGGAGCTCGTGCCAATATAAGGAAACTAATAATTATAAAATAAGTTTTATGCCAGATAAGATTGAACAGGAAATAGAGCAGGATAATATAAAAACAAAAATACAAACAATTGTCACTCCTAATGATATTTCTGAAATTAGAAAAATCACTTTAGAAAATAGGGGATTAGAAGAAGAAATATTAGAAGTAACCACATATTTTGAGCCAGTACTTTCAAAAAAAGAACAAGATTATGCACATCCAGTGTTTAATAATTTGTTTTTAAAGTTTGATTATGATGAAGAAACAAATAGTATATTAGTGAAAAGGAGAACAAGAGAGAAAAGTGAGAAAAAAATATATTTAGCAGTAAATTTATTTGCACCAGAAATGGAAACTATAGGGCAACTGGAATTTGAAATAGATAAAGAGAAATTTACAGGAAGAGGAAATATACAAGTTCCAGAGATGATAAGAAATTCAACTCCATTATCACAAAAAATATCATTAGTAACGGAAGGTATAGTTGCATTAAAAAGGACGGTAAAGATAAAACCACAAGAAAAAATAGAATTGGATTTAATAATAGCAGTTGGTGAAAGCAAAGAAATTCCATTAGAGAATATTAAAAAATATCAAAATAAAGAAAATGTGGAAAAAGCATTTGAAATATCAAAAGCACAGATAGAAGCACAAAGTAGGTATTTAAGAATAAAGGGAAAAGATATAGAACAATATCAAAAATTATTATCTTATATTATTTTTGATAATCCAAGTAAAAAATCTCAACTAGATAAATTGCCTAAGAAAATGTATGAACAAAGTGAATTGTGGAAATATGGAATATCAGGAGATTTGCCAATAATTTTGGTAAAAGTAAAAGACTTGAATGATTCTGATGTTATTAAACAAATATTAAAAGCATTTGAGTTTTTTAGAATAAAAAAAGTAGAAGTGGAATTAGTGTTAATTGATGAAGAAAAACATAGTTATGAAAATTATGTAAGAGAAGAAATGGAAAATATAGTGTTAAATTTACATTTAGCATATTTAAAAAATATAAGAGGTGGTATATTCCAACTTAATAAAAATGAAATAGATAAAAAAGATATGGAATTATTAGAATTTGTTGCTACAGTGATAATTGATAGTAATAAAGGAAGTTTAAAAAATGCAATAAGCGATATAGAAGAAGAGTACTTTGAAAAAACAAAAGTTTTAGAAGATGAAGAAAGCTCAATTGTGATAAAAGAGGAAAAAATAGAAAATAATAGTTTTTTTAAAATTGATGATGATTTGAAATATTTTAATGAGTATGGTGCTTTTTCAAGTGACGGAAAAGAATATTTAATAAAATTAAATAGGAAGAATAGATTACCTACAGTATGGTCACATATATTGGCAAATAAAAAATTTGGAACATTGGTTACAGAAAATATGGGTGGATATACGTGGTATAAAAATAGTAGGTTAAATCGTATAACTTCATGGGCTAATATGCCAAATTATGATATACCATCAGAGGCTATATATTTGAAAGATGAGGAAACTAAAAAAGTATGGTCTTTGGGGTTGAATCCGATGCCAGATAATAATGAGTATGATGTTGTTTATGGATTTGGATATGCAAAATATATTCATAAAAGTAATGGAATTGAGCAGGTATTAGATGTATTTGTGCCAAAAGAGGATAGTATAAAGGTTCAAATATTACATTTGAAAAATACTACGCCAAACAGAAAAAAATTAAAGATTTATTATTATAACAAACTTGTTATAGGAGAAGATGAACAAAAAATAACAGAATATATAAATTTGAAATATGACAAAAATAATAATGTGTTAATTGCGGAAAATTTGTATAATAGTGATTTTAGAGAAGTTGTTTATATGTCGAGTAGTGAAAAAATAAAATCTTATACAGGTGATAAAAAATTCTTTTTTGGAAATGGTGGAATTGAAAATCCAAATGGAATAAGAAAAGTAATGTTGAATAACATAGGAAGTTTAGGAAAAAGTAGTTGTGCTGTTTATCAAATAGAAGTGGAAATAGAAAGTTTTGGAGAAAAAGAAATTTCTATATTGTTAGGAGCAGAGGAAAGTATTTTAGATAGTAAGAATATTGCGTATAAATATAGTAAGATTCAGAATTGCAAACAAGAATTAGAAATTATAAAAAGTGAGTGGAAAGATAAATTAGAAAAAGTGCAAGTATATACACCAATAGAATCAATAAATATAATGCTTAATGGTTGGACATTATATCAAACAATATCGAGTAGATTATTGGGAAAAACGGGATATTATCAATCAGGTGGAGCGTATGGTTTTAGAGATCAATTACAAGATACGTTTTGTTTAAAATATGTTGATTCAGAATATTTAAAACAACAGATAATAAAACATAGTAAACATCAATTTGAAGAAGGAGATGTAGAACATTGGTGGCATGATGAAACTAAAAGAGGTATAAGAACAAGATTTTCTGATGATTTGTTATGGCTTGTGTATGCTACATTAGAGTATATGGATTTTACTGGAGATAATCAAATTTTAGATATTGAAACGCCCTATTTAAAAGGTCAAATATTGGAACAAGGGATAGATGAGAGATATGATAGATATATTGAAAGTGAAAAAATGGGGACGATATATGAACATTGTGTAAAAGCAATAGAGAAAGCATTAAATTTTGGAGAGCATGGATTACCTAGAATTGGTTCAGGAGACTGGAATGATGGAATGAGCGAAGTTGGTAATAAGGGCAAAGGTGAAAGTGTATGGCTTGGATTTTTCTTATATAATATATTAGATAGATTTATAAAAATAGTAGAAGAAAATGGTGATTTTGATAGAGTTGAAAGATATAAAAAAATAAAACAAGAATTAAGGAGAGCTTTAAATACTAGTGGTTGGGATGGTAGATGGTATAAAAGAGCATTTACAGATGATGGTCAAGCACTAGGAAGTATGGAAAATGAGGAATGTAGAATAGATAGTATAGCGCAAAGTTGGTCAATAATATCAAATGCGGGTGATAATGATAAGAAATATATATCAATGGAAAGTTTGGAAAATCATCTTGTTGATAAAGAAAATGGAATAATAAAATTGTTAGATCCACCATTTGAAAAAGGTAAATTAGAACCTGGATATATAAAAGCGTATTTGCCTGGAGTAAGAGAAAATGGAGGCCAGTATACACATGCAAGTTGTTGGGTAGTTATTGCAGAGGCTATGTTAGGCTTTGGTGAAAAGGCATTTGAGTTATATAAAATGATAAATCCGATAGAACATGCTAGAACAAAGGAGATGGCCCAAAAATATAAAGTAGAACCTTATGTAATACCAGCAGATATTTATGGTGCAGGAAATTTGGTAGGAAGAGGTGGCTGGACATGGTATACAGGTTCATCTTGTTGGTATTATAAAGCTGGAGTAGAATATATATTAGGAATAAAAATAGAAAAAGGAATTTTAAAAATTAATCCGTGCATACCTAAAGATTGGAAAACTTTTTCTGTAAGATATAAATGGAAAAATACACTTTATAATATATTAGTTGAAAATCCAAATGGAAATGAAATAGGTGTTAAAAAAATAGTTATTGATGGTATAGAGCAAATGTCTAATGAGATTAGGCTTCAAGAAAATGTAGGTGTTATAAATGTAGAGGTTTTTTTGAGTTAAGATTTTTCGCCTAAAAATGATTTAAAAATCAAAAAAACACTTGTGTAAATGTAAGAATTGTGATATAAATATATTTGAAATAAAACTACGAAAGGGCGGAGTTTTTGTGGAAAATATAAACAAGGATGTAAAAACAGTTTTAATAGTAGATGATGAACAGGCTATAATAGATGTTTTAAAATTTAATTTGTTAAAAGAAGGTTATAGAACAATAGAGGCTAAAGATGGGCAAACAGGATTAGAAATGGCTTTAAGGGAAAGACCAAATTTGATAATGCTAGATATAATGTTACCAAAAATGGATGGTTTAACAGTATGCCAAAGAGTAAAAAGTGTTGTTAATATACCAATAGTTATATTGACGGCAAAAGATGAGGAAGTTGATAAAATAGTAGGATTAGAACTCGGTGCTGATGATTATATCACAAAACCATTTAGTGTAAGAGAGTTAATTGCTAGAGTCAAGGCCAATATTAGAAAAGCAGATGTGACTTTAGATCAACAAACAAATGAAATTACTGAAACAGAAAAGCCTAAGACTAAAGCTAATAAAATAATAGTAGGTGATTTGGAATTAGATTTAGATAGATTTGAAGTGAAGGTAAGAGGAAAAGTAATTGATTTAACACTTAGAGAATTTGAGGTATTAAAATTCTTAGCAAGTCAACCTGGTCAAGTTACAACGAGAGAAATATTACTTGAAAAAGTGTGGGGATATGAATATTATGGTGATATTAGAACTGTAGATGTTACTGTAAGAAGAATAAGAGAAAAGATTGAGACAGATACATCAGCACCGAAAATTTTAATTACTAAAAGAGGAGTAGGTTATTATATTGCAACAGAATAGTATTACCAAAAATTGACATTTTTGATTTTTAGAGTTATAATATATTTGTAATAAAAAATTATATTATAACTCTTTGAATATTTTCAAAGAGAAATCTAAAGAAAAGAGGAACAAAAAATGGACGAAAGATTAATGCGGCAGATAATTATTGATGGAAGAAGAGCTGGAAAATGGCAGTATCTTAATGAATTTCTTAAATATGCTATTAGTAGAATGGCAATAAAAGAAATTACTATATTGCAGGTATTTGATGAATGGGCAGAAGATAAAGGAATTAATCCATCAGAAACAGATTTTTCAGAATTAAAGCTTGATATGGAATATTATTTGCCAAAGGAAAAGTATAAAGCTATTTCACATTTATGTGATTTGCTTTATGTTTAAGTGAAGTAAATCTGGTTGAAAAGCTAATTTTCAACCAGATTTATATTTTATATTATAGGAAAGTTCTTTGAACTTTCCTATAATATAAAATATAAAAAGGCACAGAAATTTGTTTTGTGAATTTTGCTCACGAACAAAAATGCGGATTTTTAATGTTTTAAATAGTACAAATGCTACTATTAATGTTTGCTTTTGTTTAGTTGTTTTAAGTGATACTTGAAAGACAATATAAACACATAAGTACCAAAATATGGAAGGTGAACTAAAACAATAGAGGTCTTAAAATGTCGAATATTGCGATGAAAAGTCAAAAAATAAAGTAAATTTGGTTGACAAATAAATTTTGACTCGTTATACTGAATTTAAGAATTATAATTCCAATTTTTTATTTCAAATTTTTAAATCTAAAAAAATCCACATTAACAGAAGAAAGAAAATAATTTTAGAGAGGAGGTACATAAGCATAAAATAATGAATCAAGAATTAGTTTGTAATAGAAATTATGTATTAAAGAAAATACTGTCTAATGAAAACTATAAAAATATAATAAAAGACATGATACAAAGTATATTGAAAATAGATATACAAAAAATAGGTCTGAATAGTTATATAGATATTCTTGAAAAATATATTCCTGCATATCAAAAAATGGGAGTAGTTGATGTTAGAGTAATGACTAAAAAAGGAGAAGAGTTTAACATAGGAATACAATTTGTAGATGGTAAACATATTCAGAAAAAGATAGCATTATATTATTTATTTGTTCATTCAAATCAAATTTATTATGAAGATCAAAGAAAAATAGCTAAGACAATTACTATTAATATCTTAGATTTTACGTATTATCAAACTTTGGAGTATCATAAAATAGAATTTTTAAATAAGTTTAAGTCAATAGATTTTAGTGAAGAAAATGCGGAAACGCATATCGTAGAATTACCCAAATTTAAAATTAATAATGATAAAAAAATGTCAAAACAAGAGCAATGGATTGCATATTTTAAAGGTGCAGATGCAAAAGTAATAGAAAAAATAAAAGAAGAGAATATTTATATAAAATACTTAGATGAACTAGTGAAAGAATATTGGAGAAAAGAAAAAATATAGAAAAGAAAAATAAAAAAGAATAGAATAACAAATATAGGAAATTGCACTTGAAATGCAATTTCCTAGACTATAATATAACAAGAATGTGATATTTTTTAAGTAAAATTCGTGTATGAATAAAGGATTTAAAAAAGCTTTAGATACTGTGAATGTTATTGAAGTTTGTATTTATGTTTAATGTGCAGATTTGGCACCATTTTTTAATGTGATTTTTACAACAGTTCCTTCTTCTATTTTTGAATTTGCTGGTGGATCTTGAGATACTACGGTACCAGTTCCATCTATTGAAACATTTAAATTTAATGAGTGCAGAGTATTTTGTGCTTGTGCTGAAGTTTTTAAATTTAAGTCAGGTACTGTAACAGAAGTTCTAGCGGTGTTTGTATTATCATAAAGCATTATTATAGAGTCTTTTGATAATGAAACTCCAGGTTTTGGAACTTGGTCAGATACTGTAGTTTCGTTTTTATTTTGATTGGTTACAGATTTTACTTTGAATCCAGCATTAGTTAATACTTTTTCTGCTTCTGTAAAGGTTTTATTTCTAACGTCAGATATTTGTATTAAGTTTGAAAAATTAGTATCTGTTGCTTCAGAAGGTACTCCCATAATTGGTAGGATTTCGGTTAACATTTGAGAGGCAACAGGGGCTGCGACTTGTCCACCTTGTTGACCTTTGTTTAAACCATAGAAACATACAAGTAAAACAATTTGAGTATCTTCAACAGGTGAGATTGCAACAAAAGATGCGACATAACCTTCACTTTCTTTGCCATCTGGTGGTTCAGATGTACCAGTTTTTCCACCAACAGAATATCCAGTAACAGCACCACGGTAACCTGTACCATCAACTACAACTGATTCCATTAATTCTTTCATTGTATTTGCAGTTTCTTTAGAAAGAACTTGTCTTATTTGAGTTGGTTCTATAGATGTGACTGCACCAGTATCTGTATTAGTGATTTTATCAACTATCATTGGTTTCATTAAAATTCCATCATTTGCAATTGCTGAAATTGCTGTAATCATCTGCAATGGGGTAATATTAAGTCTTTGCCCAAAAGACATTGTAGCAAGTTCAACATCTGCTACACTTGATTCTTTAGTAAATAGAGAATTAGATTCACCATATAAATTGCTACCTGTTGTATCAAATAGTCCATAAGCATGGTAATAGTTATATAAAGTTTTAACACCAATTCTTTTTCCCAATTGCATTAATGCAGGGTTACAAGATTTTTCTAAAGCTTTTCTTAATGAAAGTGAACCATGTGGGGTTGTACTCCAACAACTAATTTTTTTGTCTGCTACTTGTTCATATCCGTTACAAACAAAGTCACCTTCTACATCAGGAGTTGTTATGTGTTCTTCTAAAGCGACAGATGCTGTTATTAGTTTAAATACAGAACCTGGTTCGTATAAGTCTGATACGCATTTATTTCTCCACATTGAGTGTAAAGCATTACTTTTATCTTCTGATGATAAAGAATCATAAGTAGAAGCAATACTACTGTTTGGAGTAAAAGGTGTATTAAGGTTGTAGTTAGGATAATCAGCCATTGCTAAAATTTTTCCTGTTTTTGGATTCATAGCAATACATGTTCCACCACTTTTAGCATTTAAGTTGACACATGCCTGTGAAAGATATTTTTCGACTATAGTTTGTATATTATAATCAATTGTTAAAGTTAAGTCACTACCATTTTCGGCAGAGATATATCTTTCTTCTGCATTTGGTATTTCTTCTTGGTCACTACCTTTTGAACTTACAATTTTTCCGGGTGTACCTTGTAAAACAGAGTTATAGGTTGATTCTAAACCTACTATTCCAGAGTTATCTGTACCACAGAAACCAAGGACATTTGAAAGAACTGTGTCATGAGGATAATAACGTTTTGAGTCTTCGTCTATATTTATTCCAACAGATATTTTATTTTCTTTCATCCATTTTTGAAGTGTTTCTACTTTGTCTTGATCTATTTTTTTTGCAATTGTTTCTACTTGAGAATTGCTTTTAACTTTTTCTAATGTTTCATTATAATCTAGTTCGAAAATTTCTGATAAGCCTTTGGCTACTTTTTCTTTTAGTTCGTTAGTTTTTTCATCAGTTGAGTCAGTTATTTTTTGGGGATTTATTGTTATGGTGTCTACTGCTACACTACTTGCTAAAGTTTTGCCAGTAGAATCATAAATGTTTCCTCTTTTGGGGCTGATTATTTGATTTATTGCTTGTTGAGAATATGCTTTTTCTTTTAAATATGCTCCATCAACGAATTGAATTACAGCAAGTCTAGTAACTAGTAGTACAAAGATTATGATAGTTATTAGAAAAATAGTTTTTAATTTTTTTGTGTGTATAAAGTTTTGTGAAGTAAATTCTTCATTTATGTTTAGTATTTTTTTATTTGATTTATCTTTTTTATTTTTTTTCATATTTAATATCATTCCTTCCATAAGGTATAAACCTGGTTGGATTTTAACCTTAATTATTCTTTTGTAAGAAAATTATGTAAAAGTATTGTATAATAAAACACTGTAAAAATCAATAAGTTTATGAAAAAAGGAGGCAAAAAATGTTATCAATAGTGCAAACAATTTCTTTAATAGGTTTGAACGGAAATTTAGTAGAAGTTCAGACAGATATAACTGGTGGGCTACCAAATTTTGAAATTGTAGGTTTACCAGATATTGCTGTTAGGGAATCTAAAGAGAGAATAAAATCAGCAATAAAAAATTCTGGAGTTGAATTAAATAGTAGAAAAATATTAATAAATTTAGCACCATCAGATATAAAAAAAGAAGGAAGTGGATATGATTTGCCAATTGCAATAGGAATATTATTAGCAATTGGAGCTATAAAAAATTTTAATACAAAATCAGTAATATTTATAGGAGAATTGGCATTAGATGGAAAAATAAATAAAGTGCCAGGAATCTTACCTGTGTGTATAGAGGCAAAGAAAAATAAAATAAAAATAGTTTTTGTTCCAAAGGAAAATGAAAAAGAGGCAACTATAATAGAGGGATTGCAAATAGTTGCAGTAGCAAATCTTATAGAAGTAATGGAATTTATAAATCAAAATAAAGAAGTAGGAGAAACGAAAAAAAATATAAACTTTGAAGATGAAAATTTTAAAGTTTCCGAAATAGATTTTTGTGATGTGAAAGGACAGGAAAATGCAAAAAGGGCATTAGAAATAGCAGCAGCAGGTTGGCACAATTGTATTCTTACTGGAAGTCCAGGTGGTGGTAAGACAATGCTTGCTAAAAGATTACCAACTATTTTACCGAAGTTGACTTTTGAAGAAGCACTTGAGATAACCAAAATTCATAGTATAGCTGGAACTTTAAAAAGTGATACAGGTATTATAACAACTAGACCATTTAGAACTCCACATCATACAATATCAACAACGTCAATGGTGGGTGGAGGAAGAATACCTAAGCCGCGGCGAAATAAGTTTGGCACATTATGGTGTTTTGTATTTAGATGAAATATTAGAATTTAGAAAAGAAACTTTAGAAACACTTAGAGGACCTTTAGAAGATAAAGAAGTAACTATTTCTAGGCTATGGGCTAGTTTAACATATCCATGTAATTTTATGCTGATAGCTAGTATGAATCCGTGCCCTTGTGGGTATTATGGAAGTAGTATAAAAAATTGTATATGTAGTCCAACATCTATAAAAAGATATTTGTCCAAGCTAAGTGGACCATTATTAGATAGAATAGATATAAATGTAAACATACAACCATTAGAGTATCAAAACTTTAAGGAAAATGAAAAAATTGAAACATCAAAACAAATAAAAGAAAGAGTAGAAAAGGCTATAAAAATGCAGAGAGAAAGATATGCAAATATGGATATTTTGTATAATAGTGAATTGACGCCAAAATTAATAGAAAGGTATTGTAAGTTAGATAATGTTGGAAATAAGATTATGGAAAAGGCTTTTATAAATTATGGCTTAACTGCAAGAACATATACAAGAATTCTTAAAGTTGCAAGAACAATTGCGGATTTAGAAGGGAATATGAAAATTACAGCAAAAAATATAGCTGAAGCTATTCAATATAGATTTGTAAATTAGTGTTAGATAAAAGATGTATTTTGTAATAAATATAATTAGTTGTGATATTAGAATGAATATTTGTAATATAGCATGGCTTTTGTATATTCTTAGAAAGGAAGTGTTGAAATTAGTAGATAGAAAAATAATATATTTTGAAGATAAAGAATATCCATTAGAATTAAAGAGATTAAAACAACCACCACAACAATTATATGTTATTGGAAATACAGAATTATTAAAAGGTGAAAATACCAAAATTGCTATTGTTGGTACAAGAAAAAATACGGAATATGGAAAATATATGGCATTAAATTTTTCAAAAAAATTAAGTGCAAATGGAATCATTGTTATTAGTGGTTTAGCAAAAGGAATTGATAGTTATTCACATATTGGTGCAATGGTAGAAAAGTCAAAGACTATAGCGGTACTTCCTTGTGGCCTAGAAAATATATATCCAAAAGAAAATCAAAATTTATATAAAATAATTGTAGAAAATGGAGGATTAGTGATAACAGAATATGCTGATAGAGTAGAAGCAGATAGTTATAAATTTACTGAAAGAAATAGAATTGTAGCTACATTGAGTAAAGGAGTTTTAGTGGTGGAAGGTGATTATAGGAGTGGAACAAGAAATACAGCAAAAATTGCGGCTGAATTAAATTTACCGATATTTTGCATACCAAGTAATTTGGATAGTAAAAAAGGGTATGTGCCAAATCTTCTTATTAAAAAAGCAGGTTATATGGTGACTTCTGAAAATGATATTATAGATAAAATAAAAAATAGAGTGAAACAAAGAAGAGAGGTTAAAATGAGATTTGAAGATGATATAGAAGAACAATTTTATAATAAATTTAGAGAAATGGATGTAGAGAAAAAGAATGTAATAGAGCAGAAAGTTGATGGTGTAGAATATAAGGTGTATAGTTTTATAAATGATAAGCCTATAGATATAGATGAACTTGTGAAGTGTACGAATATGGATGTTCAAGAGATAAATTATGAAATTACGATGTTGACTTTGGAGGAGAGGGTTGTGGAGCTGCCTGGGAGAAAATATATTTTGAAGGGAAAAGGTTGAAAAATAATTATAATTTTGGCTGCGTTAACTTCCATTTAAAACACGGTTACATACACAGAGTATGCGCTCTTGCCTTTTAAATGAAAGTTGCCTTGCTAAAATTTAATTTTTTTCCAACTAAGTTTGTGCCTTGGGAAAGGGGGAAAATGAAAATAAATAATAGAATAGGAAAAATAGGAGAAAAGTTGGCTGCAGAATATTTGGAAAAACATGGTTATGAAATTATTACTACTAATTTTTATACTAAGAGAGGTGAAATTGATATTATAGCAAGGAAAGATAATGAAATTGTTTTTGTAGAGGTGAAAACTAGAAGCAGTGATAGTTTTGGTAAGCCTGTAGAAGCGGTTAACTATTTTAAACAAAAACATCTGTATCAAACAGCAAAATACTATATGTATAAAAAATGTCATGAATTAGATTATATTAGATTTGATGTAATAGAAGTATATATAAAATATGGAAAAGTCAAGATAAATCATATAAAGCAAATATTGTAAAAAATATTATAGCATGGTATAATATTTAAGAAATTAATGTTTTTAAAAATTTTGGAGGGAAGAATTTTATGCCGACTATATTAGATGAAACAAGATTTATATTGAATAAATATAATATAAAAGCAGATAAGAAATTAGGACAAAACTTTTTGATAAGTGATGAAGCTGTTAGTAAAATAATAGATAGTAGTGATATAACTGAAAACGATTTAGTAATAGAGATTGGGCCAGGACTTGGAACTTTAACAAAAGAATTATTGGAAAGGGCTGGAAAAGTTATATGTATTGAACTAGATTCTAGAATGGTAAAAATTCTAAAAGAAAGGTTTTCTTTATATGATAATTTTGAAATAATTCATGAAGATGTTTTAAAGGTTGATTTAGAATTAATAATACAAAATGAAAAAAAGAAAGAAAGTATAAAAAATGCAAAAATTGTTGCGAATTTACCGTATTACATAACAACTCCAATAATTATGAAATTGTTAGAAGAAAAATTGGATTTAACTACTATTACAGTAATGGTGCAAAAAGAAGTTGCGGATAGATTAACAGCATTACCAGGGACTAAAAAGGCTGGTGCAATTACTTATAGTGTATATTATTATGCTGAAGCTTTTGAAATTTTGGAAGTATTACCAGAAAATTTTATACCAGCTCCTGAAGTGACTTCTGAGGTAATTCAATTTAAAATCAGAAAAGAACCACCAATATGTGTAGATGATGATAAGA
>ERZ835109.1724-NODE-1724-length-16607-cov-3.794708_pt1 | contig 16607 bp, 13 predicted proteins | sample MGYA00519946_ERZ835109 | MGnify/ENA primary metagenome ERZ835109 (study PRJEB31850, sample SAMEA3708771) | human gut metagenome | biome: human gut; feature: human-associated habitat; material: faeces | place: China | collected 2014 ...
ACGATACCTCATTCTGGAGCCGCAGCTACTTTATCGCAACTACCGGAAGTGTTTCCCTTGAAACAGTAAAGCAATACATCGAATCACAGCGTTCTGAAGAACATCAGGCTAAGAGAGACCAAAAATTCCAGAAGAAAACCCTGTTGGAATGATGGTTGCGTTGTTTGTAATCGGCGCATTCATCCTTCGGACGTTCTTGCGAACGGCCGGGGTCTTCTGCGCTGAATCATTATAATTAAACGAAAAAAGACCATATCATTAGAGGAATAGCATCTCTTTTGATATGGTCTTTTTATGTATCATAATATAAGTAACTATAGTGGAATATTCGTAACCTACCTAGGCGGTGAGACGAGTTGATTTTACAAGGCCGAACGTTGTAGCAGGACTTTCAAAGTAATGTATGATAACAAGTAACGTGAAAGGTGCCTGCGGAAAAGAGAGGCCGACAAAACCCTCGTCGAACCGCATTTGTAGACCTACCGGGTAGCATTCATAACCTACCGGGCAGCATTCATAATCTACCGGGTAGCATGTCTTATCATCAGAACTTCAGCTGATATTCCCACTCAAATTCCTTGTCATTCATTTGATACTGCGGCAGAAGCTGCGGTCCACAGGAATTACTTCCAACACCACTGTTCTTGTAGTCAAGATGCATGGTTACAAAATCACTTTCCTCAAGCTCATAATTATGCTTCTTTACTGCCAGTTCATAATCAGAGTAGTTAGAAACAGAGAAATCAAAGCTGGTTGCTGCATATGCAGTCACGCCGTTTGTTCCATTTCCAACAGAAGCCTTGCGGCAGTGATAGTGGTTTCCGTTCTCCTGCGGCTTAATGTAATCCTCATGCATATCCCCAACAGTAGATTCAAATGCATCGAACCATGCCAGATGATGCTTATCAATATAGCATTCCTGAGGACCATATCCTAAGTAAGAAACCTGCTGCCAGCTCTTTGGAAGTGTCAGCTCAACACCAAATCTTGGCAGGTACGGCATCTCGGTATTGCGCTTTGCATCAATCTTACAGGTGATCGCACCAGTTCCGTCGATTGTCCAGATGACAGTAAACTTCATAATCCACTGAACGGTAACAGCGCAGAGGTTAACTGTGCTGGTAATCTGAACGGTCTGGCCATCGGTTGTATACTCAGTTGTGTATGCGCGTGTCTCGCTGTGGTGATAGTTTGCGCGCTCCCACTCATGGCGAATGTGTTGGTCATTGTCGGTCGGTGCACGGAAAATGCTGTAATCCATTGAGATGGTATCGTAACCGCGCTCCAATGAAGAGAAGATACCTGTGAAGGTGTCATACTGATAGGTAAAGCCTTCGCCGCTTACGGTTAAGAAGCGATCTCCTTCGGTAACAGTCGGTGCAGCAGCTTCGTCAGTAACAGTATTCAGGCGACGAACAGCGCTTCCAGATAATAAGAACTGATCAAAGCCAACTTCATGTCCAGCTGGTACAAGCTCATGAGCAGTTTTTGTAAGGTAAGTCAGCTTCAGGTAGCAGTCAGCTGCTGTCTTTGGCAGAGTAACAGGAATTGTAACCTCTGACTCAGTGTGCGGAGCAGTAGAAGGAACGGCAATTTCACCAGAGCAAAGAAGCTCTCCGTCAGCCTTACACTCATAGGAAAGAGTAATAGCATCAGCCATATCAGTGAAATCAAGCATGTTCTTTAATGCGAGAGTTACCTTGTGTGCGTCAACAAGTCTTGCGCGAACAGGGCGAACAACATTCTTCCATTCATAAACACCAGTGTGCGGTGTGCGGTCTGGATATACAAGTCCATCCATACAGAAGTTTCCATCGTGAGGATACTCGCCAAAGTCGCCGCCATAACCATACATTGTCTTGCCATTTTCAGCAACACCCTGATTAACTGCGTGATCACACCACTCCCATACGAAGCCGCCGCAGAAGCCATCATATTTCATAATCTGCTGATAATAGTCCTCGATATCTCCAGGGCCGTTACCCATTGCGTGAACAAACTCACACTGGATAAATGGCTTCTTCGGACCTTCCTCAGCAAAGTAGCTGTCAACTTCCTCAGTAGTAGCATACATACGGCTGTAAAGATCAAGCATACTCTTATCAAAGCGATTGGAGTGATCCCATGTAGAAGACTCATAGTGAGTAAGACGTGTTGGGTCATACTCTTTTGCCCAGCGTCCGGCATTCTGGTAAGCATAGCCAAAGCCAGCCTCATTTCCAAGAGACCAGATTAAAACACACGGATGGTTCTTATCGCGGATAATATTTCTCTGAACGCGGTCTAAAACAGCCTCAGTGAAGACACCGCCCTCATCAAGCAGTCCTAATGTGTTCTCACGGTCACTGTGATAGGTGCTTAAATATCCGTGCATCTCAATATCAGACTCAGCGATAACATAGAAACCATAACGGTCACAAAGCTCTGTAAACCACGGCGCGTTTGGATAGTGGCTTGTGCGGATAGCGTTAAAGTTAAACTGCTTCATAAGAGTCAGATCGCGGATTGCCTGCTCCTTAGAGATAGTATATCCAGTCACTGGGTCTGAATCATGGCGGTTTGTTCCGCGGAACTTAAGATTCTGTCCGTTTAAATAAACAACGCCATCCTTGATATAAACTTCACGGATACCAACTGCCTGAGTGATCACTTCATCAGCAGTGGAAATAGTTAAGGTGTACAGATATGGTGTTTCAGCAGTCCAAAGCTTTGCATTTGAAACAGTAAACTCATAGACACCATCTGTTAAGACAGCTTCACCAACTGGATTTTTGTCAGCATCACACAGAGTAAGAACTGGGGAAACCTCACCATCAGCTTCAACACTTACACGAACTACACCAGCGCCGCCATCCTTTAAGAATGTGCGTACAGTATAGTCGCGAACAAAGCTCTTAGGACGAGTTAAAAGCAGAACATCACGGAAAATACCGGACATACGAAGCTTGTCCTGATCCTCAAGATATGTGCCGTCACACCACTTTAATACAAGAACTGCCAGTGTGTTTGTGCCTTCATTAACAAAAGAAGAAATTTCAAATTCGCTGGAAGAATGGGAAACCTGGCTGTAGCCGACAAATTTGCCGTTAACCCATACATAGAAACAGGAATCAACACCCTCAAAATACAGGAAATTGCGCTGTTTTGCAGCCTCAGCTGAGAGTGTGAAGGTAGTGCGGTATGCACCGCTTGCATTTTCCTTTGGAACGTACGGCGGATCAAAAGGAATTGGATAATTTACATTAGTATACTGATGATAATCATATCCGTGGCACTGCCAGCAGGAAGGAACCGGGATGGTATCCATAGAGGAATCATCAAAATCCGGAGTGATAAAATCAGCTGGAACAGCCTCCGGATATGGGTAGTAGCCAAAGTGCCAGTCACCAGAAAGTAATGTAGCGTGGCTGTTTAGATCCTGACCGTATGGGATGTAGTAGCTGCGGTTTTCACAGGTACCTACATGGAGCGTATTAGGATCCTCATAGTAATTCGGTAATTTCATAACGAAATCTCCTTTCGCATAATAAAATAATATTTCAATGTATTTGCGGATCGCAATCATATTTTTATGGCTGGATCCGTATGAAATAAGAGTTTCTTCTTATTTTATTAGAAATCTTATAACATAATCAGGTAAATAAGTGCTACAGACAGAATGATCTGAATGATAGCGAAACGAAAAACAGTCTGTGTGTTAGACCATCCCTTTGTCTTGCGGACAAAATCATGGATTGGTGTGCGCACATTCTTTAAAATATGGACATGAATCGTTTTGATTAATGTTAGCTTTACAAGACCAAGACCACCATCGATGATAAGCACAAGTGCAGCTAAAATATAGAGGAACGGATCATGGCACTTAAGAGCTGCAATTGCGATGAAAAGTCCCATGGCACGGGAACCTGCATCTCCCATAAGCATCTTACTTGGTGTAGCATTAAACCACAGATAGCCAAGCAGGCAGACAACAAACAGTAAGCTTAAATAATCAAAATCTCCAGTGCGTCCCAAAATTTGGTTTGCAAAGTAGAAGGTCATGATCGTAATAATCGTTAATGTTCCAGACAGACCGTCTACACCATCAGCGCAGTTGGTTACATTAATAGAAATCCAGATCAGCGCGATAGAAAGAACTGCAAAAACAGGAGCTGGGATAGAAAAGCTAGATCCAGTCAGTGCAAGAGTGATCTGATTGCCATTAAAATGAAGATACGTAAATGTTACTAAAAGAGCAACAAGAAAATCAAGAATGCCCTTCTTTAAGCGTCCCCATGAGGTCTTTGCAGCATCGTCAAGATATCCAGTCATCATGCAGCAGATCAAAAGAAGAAGATAGATAATCATCTCTGGATCAACATGTGCGAATAAAACGGAAGTAATAGCAAAAACAAGAACGAAAATAAGTCCGGCACCTCTTGGCTTTCCGGCAGAGAGTGCACCTCCTACGGCAAATTCACGCCCCTGATCCTTTGGAAGATGAGCGCTGCCTTTTGCAAGTGACACGCACGTAAGAAAGAATGCGGCCAGTATGCCGATGAAGGCAATGACGGGGCTGGCAGACTCCCCAAGTAACTGTTGAAACATGGTAAAAAAACTCCTTTCATTCCCAGGCAAAGAATTGATTATGCCTGTTTTGTAAGACTGCTTTCAGTGTAGCATACTTCTGGCGTTTTGGAAAGAAGATAGTTGTTATTTTCGTCATGAAAGAATTGTATCATGATGAAAATTGTGCTATACTGACGAAAGAACATGTCCTGTGAAAAAGACAGGGAAAAAGAGAACATAATGTGGAAGGAACTGGTTTGATATGGCATACTTATTTACACATTTTATCGGAGAGCAGCCGCAGGGCGAGCAAATTTATTTTTCTTTGAGCAAGGATGGTCTTCACTGGAAGGATCTTCATGATGGAAAGCCAGTAATCTGCTCAGAAGTTGGAGAGTGTGGTCTGCGTGATCCATTTTTGATTCGTAAGGCAGACGGAAGTGGTTTTGTAATTATTGCGACAGATCTTTGCATTGCAAATGGCAGAGGATGGGATGCAGCAGTTAAAACCGGAAGCAAAAATCTGGCTGTTATGGAGTCGAAGGACCTCATTCATTGGAGTAAGCCGGTATTAGTAGAAGTATCAGTGCCAGAGGCAGGATGTACATGGGCACCTGAGGCAATTTATGACAGACAGCAGGATAATTATCTTGTATTTTGGGCATCTATGGTACAGTTAGATGGTGATAAAGAGCCAAAGCAGCGCATTTATGCCGCAAGAACAAAGGATTTTCATGAATTTACTAAGGCACAGGTGTATCTTGAGAAGGATAATCATGTTATTGATTCTACGATGGTGTATGACGATGGCGTATATTACCGTTTCTCAAAGGATGAGACGACAAAGAATATTAAAACTGATACAGCACCAGATTTAAATAAAGAATCATTTACAGATCGCCCTGTCCCAAATCTGGAGGCAATTTATGGAGTAGAGGGACCAGAAATCTATTATTTAGAAGATCAGAAAAAGTGGTGTCTGATCATTGACAGGTTTGCTTCTCATAAAGGATATCTTCCACTTGTGTGCGACAGCTTGAAGACAATGGATTTTAAGCCTCTTGATGAGTCAGAATTTGATATGGGAAAGACTATGAAGCGTCACGGAAGTGTAGTTGTGATTACCGATGAGGAATATGATCGCATGGCAGAGGCTTTTGGATTGGAATAAAAAGTATTAGAAAGTATTGATAAGCAGGAAAAGAAAGTGGCAGGTAAGAGAGAAGAACGAAAGAAGGCCCGTTTTCATTGGCTGGTAACTTCGTGGCTCATAGTAGCAGCAGTAATTATAGTTGGTGTGGGCGGAATAATCCTTTTTATGAATGGGTTATATCATAAGGAAATGCGTAAGGAGAACGCACGGATTCCGCAAATGTTAGAATCAAGCAAGGATGCGAAATGGGCATATGCATTTAATGGGGAATTGCAGACAGAAAGTGAGTCACAGTCTGAGTCACAATTAGAAAGTGACTCACAATCAGAGAGCAAATTACAAACAGAAAGTACTGAAGAACAAAGTATTGTAAGCACAGTCATTGAAAAAGAAGAAACACAGACGCAGACACAGGCAGATGTTTCTTCTAAGGCTGAGTCGGCACATAATGTTGTGATCGGAGATGTTAAGTCAGAAAAGCCAACATATGTAAGTCTTGTCGCAGTCGGAGATAATCTTATGCATTATGATGTGTCAATGAGCGGACTTCAGGCAGATGGAAGCTTTAATTACGATTACAATTTTGCTTATGTCAGAGATATTGTACAGGCAGCTGATTTGGCAGTCATCAATCAGGAGTGTGTCATTGGCGGTGATCAGTGGGGAATCAAAGATTATCCTTGCTTTAATGTCCGTACTGAGGTAGCAGCAGCAATTGCAAATGCTGGATTTGACGTTGTACTTGCGGCAACAAATCACGTCCTTGATATAGGAAAGGTCGGCAGTCTTTATATGGTTGATTTTTTTAGAACCAATTATCCGCAGCTGACGCTTCTTGGTATTCATGACAGTTGGGAGACACGGGACGAGATTCACGTAATTGAGAAAAATGGCATAAAAATTGGCATGATCAATTATACAGATATTTTAAACTGCAAGGGAGATTATAATGCAGATGGACAATATCTTGTCGATATGCTTGACTATGATCGTCTGGCAACATTAATTCAAAGGACAAAGGAAGCCTCTGATTTTGTGATTGTGTTTCCACACTGGGGTACCGAGTACAATTTGGGAACAGATGCTTCTCAGACTGAGCAGGCAACTTTTCTGGCAGCGCAAGGAGTTGATCTTGTAATAGGAACGCATCCTCATGTTGTAGAGCCAATTGATTACATAGATCGTCCGGATGGCGGAAAAATGCTGATTTACTACTCACTTGGAAACTTTCAGTCCTTGCAGCGAAAAGAGGCAACTCTTCTTGGAGGCATGGCAAAGGTAACAATTAAGAAGGATTTTAAGGGAGCAAGAATCGTTGACTTTGATATGGAAACACTTGTGACAGATTATCGCCTTGGCGGTGTACGTGTCACCGATTATTTTGATATCATTACAACTTATCCGTGGAGTAAATATTCCAGAGCAATTGCAGAATCAGGAAATATCGGCAATGGCAATGCGAATTTTAACTTAGATTATATGTTCCAGCTTCAGGCCGAGCAGGCAGCGCAGGTACACGAGGCCAGACAAAAGGCAGGACTGGAATAAGTGCGTAAGTGCAGAAAGGGAGGATATGAAAAATGGATAGCACCAAATTCAGTAAACCGATCAGTCTAAAGCGTATTCAGCTTGATGATGGCTTTTGGAAGCCAGAGATGGAGTTGGTAAGAAAGGAAGTAATTCCTTATCAGTGGGAAACGTTAAACGACAGAGTACCAGAGGCAGCACCAAGCTACTGCATGCATAATTTTAAAGTAGCAGGACGGATGAATAAAGAAAAGAGAGAGCTTGGAAGCAGGTATCAGGAGCCAACGTATACATTTCGTGGTTTTGAGGCACTTCCAGATGATCCAAGACATCCTGATGATGATAAGTTTTATGGATTTGTGTTCCAGGACAGTGATTTTTCAAAGTGGATTGAGGCAGTTGCATATTCATTGACACAGCATCCAGATCCAGAGCTTGAAAAGATTGCAGACGGCGCAATTGATATTGTGTGTGCAGCACAGCTTGAAAATGGATATCTTGATACCTACTATATTATTAATGGTATGGATAAGATGTTCACAAACTTAAAGGATCATCATGAGCTGTACTGCTTTGGCCATTTAACAGAAGGTGCTGTCGCTTACTATCAGGCAACTGGTAAGGATAAGCTGTTAAAGGCAGCAATGCGCTTCGCTGATTTCATCGCATCATATTTTGGAACAGAAGAAGGCAAATGTAAGGGCTATCCTGGTCATGAGATTGCAGAGATGGCACTTGTCCGTCTGTATGAGGTTACGGGTGATGAAAAATACAAAAAGCTGGCTGAATATTTTGTCAACCAGAGAGGTACGCAGCCGTATTACTTTGACAGTGAGGGCAAGGTTACAGAAAAGGAAAAGAAGACAAAGATCCGCTATCAGTATTATCAGGCACATTTGCCAGTGAGAGAGCAAAAAACAGCGATGGGTCATGCTGTTCGCGCCGTTTACCTATACTCTGGTATGGCAGATGTGGCAAGACTGACAGGAGATGATTCCTTGTATCAGGCATGCGAGACGCTTTGGAATAACATCACTACAAAGCAGATGTATGTGACTGGAGGAATCGGACAGACGCATCATGGTGAGGCATTTACATTTGATTACGATATGCCAAATGATACTATTTATGCTGAGACGTGTGCATCTATTGGTCTTGTTTTCTTTGCCCGCCGTATGCTTGAGATGAATCCAGATTCAAAATACGCAGATGTTATGGAGCTGGCGCTTCACAATGGCGTTTTAAGCGGTATGGCACTTGACGGAAAGAGCTTTTTCTATGTCAATCCGTTATCTGTCAATCCAAGAAGCTGTCACGATGATCCAGGCAAGCAGCATGTAAAACCTGTTCGTCAAAAGTGGTTTGGCTGTGCCTGCTGTCCGCCAAACTTAGCAAGAGTGATCAGTTCTATTGGTTCCTATGCATACACAGAAAATGAAGATACCTTGTGGGTACATTTGTATGCAGGCGGTACTGTTGAAAAAGAGGTAAACGGACAGAAGACGCAGGTTGTTATTACTTCTGGCTTCCCGTGGGACGGAGATGTGACACTCAAGGTAGAGAGTGAACAGCCAGTTACAATGACAGTAGCACTTCGCATTCCAGGCTGGTGCGGTGAAGATTTTGAACTGGAAGGTGCTGTTGGCAAGGAGTGCCGTATGGAAAACGGCTATCTGTATGTCAGTGGTGAGTGGAAAAAAGGGGATTTGTTAAAGCTTCGCTTTGCGATGAAGGTAAAGGTAATGCAGGCAGACAGCAGAGTTCGTCAGGATGAGGGCAAGGTTGCCATCATGAGAGGACCGGTTGTTTACTGCTTAGAGGAAGCTGACAATGGACAGGGATTGCCGCTTGTGCGAGTAAAGCCAGATGCCGTCTTTACTGAAGAAAAGACAGATGAGCTTGGCTTTACGATGATTATGCTGCGTGTAAACGCAAAAACAAAGAAGCCGGTAACAGTAGAAAATGGCTTATATCAAACATGGCAAAAGCCAGTATATGAAGGAAAGGAACTTCGTTTCATCCCTTACTATGCATGGGCAAACCGTGGTGAGGGTGAGATGGAAGTATGGGTAAATCAGCTATGATTAAGGTACAGGTAATTAACAAAGAAGGAACAATTATTGCAGAGGCTGTTGGAACAAAGGAAGTAAACTTACCAGTTTCACGTACATATGAAGAAGGGGATCGCGTTGTATTTTTGGCAGATGAGACTCCGGCATTTTATGTATTTCAGGCAGATGATGCATTAGGCGAGGCACTTGTCTATGTGACAGGCGAGGTTTCTTATGAGATTCCATTTGGAGAAAAGAAGGTGTGCTATTCACCGAAGATTTTCTCAGGTGAGAGTCATTTGGTCACTGCCAGAAAGGCAAGAGAGTGGGAATACGAATCATACCGCAATTTGGCAGTAAATGTGATGGATCAGCACGGAGATACTAATTGCTATCCGCACGCAACAGCAAATGTTGAGACTCGCGGTGAGTCTGTGTTTGCAGCACGCAATGCCATTGACGGTGTAACCTCAAATCATTCTCATGGCTACTGGCCATATGGTTCCTGGGGAATCAACAGAAATCCACAGGCAACAATGCGTGTTGACTTTGGAAGAGAAGTAACAACCGATCGTATCGAAATCTATACACGTGCAGATTTCCCACACGATGCATGGTGGACAAAGGCAACTGTACGTTTCTCAGATGATACTACAATGGTTTGTGATCTTGTTAAGACAGACGAAGGGCAGGAATTTACATTCCCGCCCAAGAAAGTTCGCTGGGTACAGCTTGAGGAACTGATCAAGGCAGATGATCCGTCTCCGTTCCCGGCATTGTCACAGCTAAAGGTATATGGTAAGTAATACGACGTTAATATTTTTTCTTCTTATAATCTTCTCCAAAACGGCGGATACGCTTACGGCGTCTTTGGTTTGCAGTAAGAGCAGCAGTCAAAAGAAAAACAACAAATAGAATTAATACAATCGCAGCGGCAGCAAACAGTCCGGTCATAAATTTATGATCGCTCTCGATGACTGGCGCTGCGCTTTCGTTTGGTTCATCAAGTGAAGCATTCTGTGTTTCAGATTCAATAGATTCAGAAGTATCATTTTCAAATGAACTGTCCTCAGAGAAGTTCTCCTCGATAGAGTTATCAGTGCTAGACGACTCCTCTTGTGTAGCAGCGCTTGCAGCAGCCTTGCCTGCGGCAATTCCTGCCTCTGTGTTTGGAGAAATGTCAAGAAGCATTCCGGTTACGATTGCGCTTGCATCATGCAGATTTTTCTGGACACGGCCAGGAAGCAGTTCATTTAAACGATTCAGATCATCAAATTCTGTATGCATGATCTGACCGCCGGTGGAGGCAAATGCTTCATTTGCTGTCTGATAGTGGCACGTTAAATGTGTTTCATCATTGCCGCCTGTTCCGTCATCATTGCACCAAAGACTTGCTTCCATATAAAGGTAAGGAATGCCCTCCTTTGCAAAATAGTAGCTGTCACTTCCAAGAAGTCTTGTCGGAGACTGAAACTCAGTAACTTGTTCTGGAAGTGTGTAAAGGTCAAGTCCTAGATCATCTGCAATAAGATTAGCTTCGTCATAGACCCATTCACGAGTAAGCTTTCCGTCCTCATCATATTCACCGCCATAACCATAGAGACGATCACCGCCTGCGATGGAATCAATATTGATGCAGCAAAGCACATCATCAAGCAGGTTATTTGTCATCAGGTAGGTGTAGACAAAGCAGCTTGAACCGGCATATGCACCATATTCTTCTGTGTCAAAGAATACAAACTGCAAAGTACAGGGTGTGTCCATATCATAAAAACGGTGGGCAAGCTCAAGAAGAACTGACACTCCAGAGCCATTGTCATCGACACCGGCAGTTGGCATACTGTCATAGTGAGCACCGATTATGATTGTCTTGTCAGACTTACCTGGCTTAGTGACAAAATAGTTGGTTCCTGTAAAGTTAAAATGAGTAAAATCATGTGTAGAAACCTCATAGCCATAGCTTTCAAGCTGTGACTGAATCCACAAACCTGCATTAGTGACATTCTCAGAACGATTGTTTTCGTCATTAATTCGCTGTGGGAAATTCTGATAAATAGCTTCCAGATTTGCGTAAGCCTCAACACCATAGAGATCTTCTGTTTCATTTGCAGCAGATTCTGTATCTTGTGATTCACTAGATGTCATATCTGTTTGTATGTCAGCGCCAAGGGCAGAGGCTGGAGAAAGAAGAATAGCCGCTGACAGCGTGCAGGCAACTATTTTTTTGAAAAATGTGCGAATGCGCATAATGTAACTCCCTTCCTAATGTGGTATAATAAGTTCGGTATCACATTATAAAAGAATTTAAAGAAAAATTCAACTATTGTTTGACGAAAGGAAAAAGAGAATGAAATTATTAATTGCATCTGACATCCATGGCTCTGCCTACTGGTGCAGCAAACTGATGGATGCATATCAAAATGAAAAAGCAGACAGAATGATACTGTTAGGTGATATTTTGTACCATGGACCACGAAATGCACTTCCAAAAGAGTATGATCCGCAGCGAGTGTGTGATCTGTTAAATCAAATCAGCGACCGTATTCTTTGCGTTAGAGGAAATTGTGATGCAGACGTAGATCAGTGGCTCATTCATTTTCCGATTATGGCTGATTACAGCTGGATTATGGAAAAAGATCGCGTGATTTATCTGACACATGGTCATGTGTATGGAAAAGATTTCAGAAAAGACGAAAGCTTTCCGCCGCTTCAAAAGAAAGATGTGGTGCTTTCAGGTCATACACATATTCCGATCACAGAACCGACTGACGGAGGGCTGTTCTTTAACCCAGGTTCCGTTTCAATCCCGAAAAATGGAAGCAAAAATGGTTATATGACGCTTGAGAATGGTTTATTTATCTGGAAGAGCTTTGAAGATGGTGAGTACGCAAGATACAAGCTTTGAAGAACATAAGCATTGCAAACTTGCGAATGTCTGATATAATGATTGTAACTATTCAGATTCATGCAAACTTGAGTTATGTAAATAAAATTCTGAATAGTTACTAATAATGTACTGATCAAGAAAGAAAAGAGGAAATTAAAATGAGTGAATGCAGCAGTAAGGGAACATGTGGAAAAAGTTCCTGCGAGGGATGCAGTCAGAATACAGCAAAGGGTCCACAGAGTATGCAGGTAAAGGAAAACGCACACAGCCGTGTAAAGAAGGTAATTGGTGTTGTCAGCGGTAAGGGTGGTGTTGGAAAATCCATGGTGACTTCTTTGCTGGCAGTTGCAATGAACCGCAAAGGTTATAAGACAGCAATTATGGACGCTGATATTACAGGACCATCAATCCCGACAGCATTTGGTTTAAATGATCATGCCGTTGCAAATGATGACGGACTGCTTCCAGAGGTAACAAAAAATGGAATTAAGGTAATGTCCTTAAATCTTTTGCTTGAAGATCAGACAGATCCAGTTGTCTGGAGAGGTCCAATCATTTCAGGAACAGTATCACAGTTTTGGACAGAGGTTTGCTGGGGTGATGTAGATTACATGTTTGTTGATATGCCGCCAGGAACAGGTGATGTTGCACTGACTGTATTCCAGTCCCTGCCGTTAGCCGGAATCGTCATCGTTACATCACCACAGGAGCTTGTATCTATGATCGTAACAAAGGCAGTAAAAATGGCAGAGATGATGAACGTTCCAGTACTTGGAATTGTAGAGAATATGTCATACTTCGTATGTCCGGATTGTGGAAAAAAGCATTTTTTGTTTGGAACAAGCCATATCGAAAAAGTAGCAGCAGAGCACGGCATCTCAGCAATCGACTACCTGCCGTTAGATCCAAAGATGGCAGCACTGTGCGACTCAGGAAAGATGGAAGAAGCACCAGAGGGACTCCTCGAGAAGATGAGCAGCTCTCTGTAAGTTAACGAAAACTGAGGAATACGCCCATTTAGTGGACGGAATTCGTAACGTAAATGGTGACTGAGGCGAATGTGATTTACGAGGCCGAACGTTGTAGCGGGACTTTCAAGGTAACGTATGATAATAAGTAATGTAATAGGTACCCGCGGAAAAGAGAGGCCGACAAACACTTCGCCGAAGTCACATTTGATAACTTACAGGGTTGCATACCTGAGACTTTTTTGCAATAACACTTGCAAAGGAGTCTCTTTTTTATTATAATGATGTATACAAAGTACAAGCCATATACAAAAGAAAAGCATGTACAAGTTTTTAGAAGGGTGATAAAAAAATATGGATTTAATGCAGTTAAGAGCAATGGCTAAAATTAATCTTGGTCTGGACGTTGTCAGAAAACGTGAAGACGGATATCACGAGGTTCGCATGATTATGCAGACAATCCGCATGTTTGACAGAGTTACTGTTTATCGTATTCCAGAGCCGGAGATCCGTATATCCAGCAACTTGCATTTTCTTCCCGTGAATGAAAATAATATTGCATATAAGGCAGCGCGCATGATGCTTGAAAGTCAGCCTGTTCGCGGTGGTGTCAGCATCAGCCTTCAAAAGCGTATTCCAGTGGCAGCAGGTATGGCTGGCGGCAGCGCAGATGCAGCAGCTGTATTATATGCGATGAATCGAATCTTTTATATGGGCTATACATTAGAAGAACTGATGGATTTTGGACTTAGATTAGGTGCAGATGTTCCATATTGTCTGATGAGAGGAACAGCACTTGCAGAGGGTATTGGAGAAGAACTTACAAGACTGCCGGCATGTCCGCCGTGCTACGTTGTCATTGCAAAGCCGGCAATTTCTGTTTCCACACGATTTGTCTATGAAAATCTGCGTCTTGATGAGACAACAAGACATCCTGATATTTATGGTTTAGCAGATGCAATATGCCGTCAGGATCTTTATGGCATGCTTCCATATATGGGAAATGTGCTTGAGAGTGTTACGATTCCGGCATATCCGATTATCGGAGAGATCAAGGAGCGCTTTATGGAAAATGGAGCCTTAATATCGCTTATGAGTGGAAGCGGTCCAACCGTATTTGCATTGTTTGACAATTATGAGATGGCACTTCGCGCAAAAGAAGCTCTGCTAGAGTGGGGACAGGTTCCGCTTGTCTATGTCACAGATCTGTACCGTGTTCGCGAGGAGACACCAGTAAATTATTGGTAATGAGTGTCATATTAACAGTAACTACATAAATGGTTACTAAAAGAAAATAAGAGTGAGAAAGAGAGGTCCGTATGGAGGATTTCCAGATAAATGAATACCTCCCTCTTAGGGATGTTGTATTTGAAACACTCCGACAGAAAATACTAAAGGGAGAGTTAAAACCGGGAGAACGTTTGATCGAGGTAGCGCTTGCACAGCGTCTTGGTGTAAGTCGTACACCGGTTAGAGAAGCAATTCATAAATTAGAGCAGGAAGGTCTTGTTGTGATGGCACCGCGAAAGGGTGCACAGGTAGCAACAATCTCCGCGCAGAGTGTGAGGGATGTATTAGAGGTTCGAAAGGCAATGGAATGTCTTGCTGTCTGTCTTGCCATTTCAAGAATCACACCGCAAGAGCGTATAGCACTGCGTCAGGCAGAGGAAGCATTTGCTACAGCAAGCAGAGGAAACGATCTTCGCCTGATTGCGCAAAAGGACGAAGAGTTTCATAAAGTCATTTATATGGCGACAAAAAATCCAAAGCTAGATATGCTTTTAAACAATCTAAGAGAGCAGATGTATCGATATCGCTTTGAATATATTAAAGATGCGAATATGCGTGAAGATTTGCGGCGTGAGCACAGAGAGATCACTGATGCCATCATAAAAGGAGAGTGTGAGCGGGCAAAGGCAGCGATAAGTATTCACATCGATAATCAGGAAGAAAATATTTTGAAAAACTTATAAGATACCAGGGTCAAAAGCTCCAAAAGCCGTTCGTGCTTGCACGATTAGGTTTTTGAGCTTGGGACCCGCAAAAACATGAGGATGCAGCGATTTTCAAGGAAAATCAGCGAATCCGAATGTTTTTAGAATTGCGAAAGTTGCATAGCAACGGAGCAATTCGTGGATATCAGTTGGGGGCAAAATACCTTTTGACCCCAACATCATTTATAATAGCTAGAAGAAAAGTCCGAGCGTAAGCTTTGGCTTTTCTTTTTGGCAGATTTCATCAAACAAGTCAGGACCAAGCAGATCAAAAAGTGTCTGACCAGAAGAATCTGGCACGTCAATAAAAGCTTCATTGGCAAAGCAAAGAGGCGGAAAGGCAAGGCACCACCAGTTTGAGCCGCGTCCGCTTCCTATTGTCACAAGAAGTGTGTCGTATATACCGGCTGGAAATTGATAGTTTCCATATGTTTTATAAGGAAAGAGATGGGAACCGAGTGTGCAAGAGGCGTAATTTTGTGCGCCATAATCGGACAGCACATAATTGCAGTAAGCATTTAAAAAGGGGAGGCTTTCACGTAAAAGTGTGAGTGCCTCTTCTTTTGTCTTTATATTTGAAAGTGCAGGAGAAAGAAGAGTAATCATTTTTTTACTCAGCTCATTTTTTTCATACTGGTCAATTGAAGAATCGCTGTCTGCAAGGACGCGAAAGCGTAAAAGTTTATCAGAAAGCAGGGAAGAATTATTTTTTCGATATGGGTGAATCAAAAGAACAAATGTGAAAAGTGTTGCAACGGCTAAAAGAAAAATTGTGAGTTTTTTTCTGTGTGTCATTTTGAAAATCAATACCTCCTTATCATGTTGTATAAAGTATTAACCAAAATATGGAAAAATATACGAAAACCGCGAAAATCAAAGTGTTCTGGACACATTCCTTGACAAGGCTTTCAAAAACCGATATACTAACCGTGTGTGTCGTGTAGTCAGGATTTATAGCAAATCCGCACGGCAAAAAGACGCTGATGGAGACAGTAATCTAAGCATAAAGCAGGACAGCGAACCGCAAAGGATGAGAGGCGGATACTGCGGGCAAAAGATGAACATCACTCCGGAGTTGCCTACTGAAATGATAGACTGTCTGTTAATGACAGAGTGCTAAAGTAAGTCAGGACGTTATTCCAACGTTATCGGAAAGCATATATCATACAGCGATGGTATACGCGCTGTAGCGTATGAGAAAGGAGAAAACTATGTTGTACAATAAGGTTCCTACAGACTTAAAGTTTGTGGAGAGGGAGAAGGAAGTTTCAAAATTCTGGAAAGAGCATCATATCTTCGAAAAGAGTATCGAGGAGAGAGAGGGCTGCCCTGAGTACATGTTTTATGACGGTCCGCCGACAGCAAACGGCAAGCCGCATATCGGCCATGTGCTGACACGTGTTATCAAGGATATGATCCCAAGATACCGTACAATGAAGGGCTACATGGTTCCGCGTAAGGCTGGATGGGATACCCATG
>ERZ835109.1728-NODE-1728-length-16558-cov-2.920923_pt1 | contig 16558 bp, 25 predicted proteins | sample MGYA00519946_ERZ835109 | MGnify/ENA primary metagenome ERZ835109 (study PRJEB31850, sample SAMEA3708771) | human gut metagenome | biome: human gut; feature: human-associated habitat; material: faeces | place: China | collected 2014 ...
CTCTTCAAGAGATATATTATCTTCAGAAGCTAATGTTATCTCACTCTCAATTTACGAATGATGCCAATGAAATGATTTTATGGAAAATCAGATATGATATATGGTGCTGGAATGAAAACTTGGTAAAATCGGAAAATTATGAAATGGCACAACAAGCCAAAGTAGCAACTAATATTATAGCTGATATGATAACTTTTTATCGTAACAATTTAAAAGCGGATAATAATGATACATACATTAAAAAATGAGATGGAACGAATGTGGAATCAGTTTGACCATAAAGCGTTTATCTCAAATGATCCTATTCAAATAGTACACCAGATACGGAATCTTTCTGGGAGAACTACAGCGGATATTGAGGTTTGTGCAATATTAACGGCTATGGTTTCATGGGGACAACGTAGTCATATAATATATTGTGCAGAGAAGTTGATGAACGTATGTGGATGGGAGCCAGGTAAATATATTAAATTGGGTGATTTTTATGATATTCCGGACGAATGTAGTATTTACCGTACTCTTACAGGAAAAATATTTAAAGAGGTGTGTCATCAATTAAGATGCTTCTACAGTAAACACGATTCTATTCAGGAATATTTAAAAAAACATCCCATTTCACTTGATGATTTATTACTCACGTTATGTAATTGGTGTGAACCGGCCCGTCTTGGAAGTCCATATCGTAACTCTGCTTGTAAACGTATTAATATGCTGTTGCGTTGGATGGTTCGTAAAGATGAAATAGATTTAGGAGTATGGCAGACTGACTTAATCAAACCTAAAAAACTATACGCTGTTATGGATACCCATGTTGCGCAGCAAGCACAACGTATGGGGCTTATATCTTATCCTAAAGAAAGCTGGAAGGCTGTTATGGAACTCACTCATGTTTACCGCCAATGGGATGCAGAGGATCCATTAAAATATGACTTTATATTAATGACAAAAAACTTGAAATAAAATGATTGTTATTCTTTTAATTATTGCATTGTCGCTTGTCTCAATCGCGGCTATAACCATTGTGGTTGCACAGAATACAGCTTGTAAAGATTGTCCTTTTAAACGGACATGCGATGAATTGTTGAGCCAAAATCAACTTAACTTGTGCCAACAAAATAATATGCCAAGTCAAAACGAAGAGAAATAATAAATTGATGTATAACGAACTAATTTAATAAAAGTATGGATATAGAAAATAAAAACAGAGTTTCTGTAGAAGATATGAGAGCATGTTATGCTGAAAGATTTCCGTATGCACCCAATAATCAACGCATAGGACGATTTGCAAAACAAATAGGTTTCCGTCTTACCAAACAGATGGTTAAAGGGCAGATTATTAGTTTTTATATAAAAGATGATACAAGTAAATGAGTACGTTTTCCGATAAATTCGATAACCACTGGAAGTGCATTCCATACGCAATGGCAACATTAACATCCAGCGATGGCTTTATGATTTTATTTCATCTGTTACGAAGAGGCTATACGGATGGAGATAAGACAACATGCGCCATATCCAACAAAGAACTAGCTGACGTCATGGGAACTTCTATTAGTTCAGTACGCCGGGCAATAGATACCTTGAAGCAACTTAATCTTATCAGCTGTTCTCAAAATAAAGGGGCACTTTGCACATTCTATGTAAATTGGAGCGAGATACGAGCAATACATAAAGTAAGTTCTCAAATATCAGATAAAGGATGGGTGTATTTGCGAGGCTTGTGCTTAAATAGCGAGGTACGTCCAATTTCAGCGATTCCATTGACCATATTGAACGATGTAGTTCGTCAATATCCACACACTTCGCTCAATATGAACACACCCTCGCTCAATATGAACACACCCTCGCTCAATATGAACACACCCTCGCAAATAGACGAAGAAAAAGGTGAAGACATAGAAAAACTATCAGAAAATATAGTCAAAGAGCAATCTAACCTCGTTCAATATGAACAGGGGTCCGCTCAATATGAACGAGGGTGCGCTCAATATGAGCAGGGGTGTGTTCATATTGAACGAGGGTCCGCTCATATTGAACAACAGAATAAGATATATATAGATAATATAGAGAATAAAGAGAATCATAACGAACGAAGTGAGTTTAATAAAGAAACTGATATGAAGATTTTGGAATGGTTCAATTCTCGTGACTTATCTTTTCCAGATCTTTCTTCTTCTGATTTTGAAACTATCATTAACCTTCCAGATTTTGCCGATAATGATTTTGATATGGCAATAAGAGAAGTTTGGGGATACTTGCAATATGATGAAGACTCTCCAGGTAATTACATTCCAGCTGAATATTTCAAAGATATTCTTTACCGTGCTTGGAATGATTTAAAAACTATCAATCCTGATTTCTCTCTTTCAGAACAAGACATGAAGAATATTTTTGGATTCGATGTTAAGATGCAAAATGGAGAACCTGTATGTTATGTGACTCCCAGTAAAATTAAAAACATCAATCAATCTCCCTCATCTTCCAGAAAAATTAAACGAAAAGGAGTAGAGGACCGAACCTCCAGATTGATATTTCTTGAATCTCTCCGGCAAGTCGCCGAAAAAGATACGAATATGTTGACGGACGCCGAGTATGCAATATGGCTTATGATTGAGTTTGTGAAAGAACGGGAAAGTAATCAGCAACCTCGTCCATCAGAAGTGACGAAAGCTGCTTATGAAGATTTGCTTAAACGTTTCTCGAACGAATCGAAGGTGCCTGTAGAAGATTTGAGAACCCTATGGAAAGAGCTTCCTCAAAAAAATACAGTTAAACTTCATCCTCAACAGTTATCAGTCGATAAGATTATAAACTATAACGTGCAAGTAAATCAGGCAAGTGATGTGGAAGAGCTTTATAACAAAAAGATGGCAGAACAACCATGAAGTCTTTTGCCACCTTCCAGAATCCTTTTCCTTAGCCGGACTTGATTATCTTATTTCGGGTTCGGCTAAAAAGTTTCTTCTAATTTCTATTTCTTCAGACAGTATTCTAATCGCATCTTTCTCTCTTCGAAAATAATTGCCTGCCAGATAACGTTTATTGCTTGTTACAGTTCCTTTTTCTACATCTGAAGTAACTTGCATCTTATCTGTAATATACCAGTAGCGTTCTCCTGTAGCTACTTTCATGTTCAAAGGCTCAATTCGTTTTAGAAAATGATTCCATGTCTTACCAACCTTAGCTAATTCTACATCCAGAGCCTTTCTTTGATAATCCGCTGGCTTGAAAGTTGTGAACGAGAAATCATCTATTTTTCCCAAATACTCGTTCATGCTGTATTTAACCGGTTCCCCTTTGATAACATAGCAATACATAACAATGTCTCCAGAGGATTTATCTGCAAGTCTTACGACTCCATATCCTTCTTGACCAGTTTTATGATTATGGAAGCATACTAAATCACATGATTTGGGAATATATTTAGTGGAAATTACGAAAAATGGGTTGCCAAATTCCTGGCCATTTTCATCTAAAACTAAATAGAGGCGATTTAAAGCATTTTCTCCGGCTGGGGTTATAATGTCTACAGGGATTGTTATTTTGTCGAAATTAGGCGTATTTCCGTCAATTCTAAGGCATATTAAAACAGTATTCACATTCCCTTCTTGTACCAAACCTATAGAATCGTTCCATTTTACTGCATCTCCAGCTCCAAATCCTTTGTCAAACCAGTTAGCAAATGTAGCGTAATCGAGAGCTTCAGGATCGTCTGAATAACTGGAAGGTACATGCAGCTTAATATTATATTCCGTTTTGCAATAAGAACTGATTCCTTTAAAATCAATTTCAGACTTATATTTTCTTTTTCTTAGAAAATGCTCTACTTGTTTTTTAGTTTTCATATTTGGATAAAATAATCAATTGTTAGGCAAATGTAATATGATTTTTTGATAAACATCAATTTGGATATAAAAATTTAGCTTAATTACCACAAAACGAGACTGAAAAAATAGGTGGCTGAAAAAAATCAGAAAACTTATATATTGAATTTTTATATCGTTATCAATTTGAATATATTGGAGAATAATTATTTCTCTGTACTAGAAAAATAAAGTTAATAAATTGATGCTGGGATAATTACAAAATCTCTACTTCCAGATTCGATATATTATAAAATTGATGTTAGAAATTGGAGATAATTTTATTGTATTGAATAACATGGTCTGAAAGAGAATTGGCTTTTCATACTATGATCGACTTTTGAAAAAACGAGATTGAAAAATCAGGTCGGATTATATATGCGGTATCCGCTCCAGAATTGACCGGCTCTGCCTTCTTTTTTTCATATTTTTTGCTGTTATATTTCTGTAAATCAGTTGATTATATTGTTTCACTAATATACAAAAGTGAAACAAATGTGCTTTTGTTCTTTGTTTTGCCTATTCTTTTGTTTTTGATACTCTTTTGAAATTATTACAAATTTACCCTTTTGTGTATGTGATTTGTTCCCGTTCCTTTTTGCATCCAGGTAACAACATCTCGCGCGCGTATATGTGTGCGTATGTGTGTATGTGTGTCACGATTTGCCCTAATAAGTAACCACGCACACACGCGCACGTGTTGGGAATGCTTATTTAATTGATTATCAATTGTTTATAGACGGTATTCTTTGTTACATATTTATATATTGCTGAAAATCAGATGTTTATAAATTATTTTAGTCTTAAAATGAAAGTTTTTGCAGTTTTATTTGTGTATATCAAATAAGCGTTATATCTTTGCATCGTCAAGTTAAGATAACGGCTACTTGATAAAGTGTTTACTTTCCGTTTTGGTTTTTATCTGTAAACCTACAAAAAGCGAAAACCGCAAACAGATACGAGATAATAAACGTAATTAATAACCGTAAAAACAAGAAGTAAGAAACGGACAAAAGAAAGTAGTACATAAAAGCAAAAGGAGTGCGAAAGCGAAAGCAAAAGCGCACGCTCAGACATAAAACGGGATGTTTTGTGAACGGGAAAAGAATACCCATAACTGTAATGGTCAGTTATTAAAGATTGTCATGCAAACCGTCGCTGGCACTATGGGGGAGCTATATACATAAGTCTGCTACAAAAGCGTGCCATAGGTGCGTAGCTCCATGCAGCAAAAGGGAAAAGTGTAAACTTTGTGCCATAGTTGTGCCCAGTTGCCGACTGCATACCGAAAAACGGATGTTTACACAAAGGTGTGAAAATCTGCCCCTAATGCGAACTGAGAAAGATATATGCCCTTGCGTATATATGTAATCACCAACGCAACGCAGCCCTAACAGTGAAGAAGTGTATGCCAGAAGTGTGCTTTAACGGTAACGATGGAAATTACCTACCACATAGGCGAAAGCGTATGTAAAAAGCTGCAATTCAATCGGTTTGGTTGCAGTTGGTGAGCACTCATACACAGGGCGCACGGCTCCGTTGCGCTGTTAGTGACGGGCAAAAAGTTGTACATAGAGTGTGCTGGATAGGTGAATGTCCAGTATGCTCTGATTGGGCTTTAACGCAATCGAAAGCGTGTAAACGTTTTCGGTGGTGCGTTCCTATTTTGGTAGGTCGGGGTTCGATTCCCCGATTGCCTACAATGCGCTATTGCAGAAAATTCCTAAAAAACAGTAATCATGGGAACAATTAGTAGGTATAACAGTGTACAATTTGAGAACTTAAATGCAAATGAGTTGGTAGGCGTAACTTTGGTGTATAAGAGTGTAAACCGTGACGGAGAAACGCATTATTCAGGACTGAATTTTGCCGGTGATGAATACACACCAAAGGATAAGACACAGGACGAGATTTTTCGCGTGTGGAAGAATGTGGTAGCTACGTTCTGGACTGTGAAAGCGGTGGAAGCTGGGCTGCGTGAAGATAATGGTGGTATTGCATCCAAATTGCGTAGCGGTACACCGGCTGAAATCATAGTGCGTACAAGTGATTGCAAAGTGTCAAAGAAGTGGGATGTTGAGGGAAGTGTATGGAGCCGTATTGGTTTGGTGCCTACAAAGAAAGACCTGGATTGTGCAGCGCGTGATTTTAAGAAGAAAATCCATACTGCTACAAAAGCGTCTTTCGATGCTCTGAAATTCCGTTTGAACTTTGAAGAAGTAGTCGCAAAAGCCGCTAACTATTATGAAATATTGGGTGTGAAGCATGATGCTACGGAAGCGGAAATTAAAGCTGCATACAAACAAGCTGCTAAATCTGCTCATCCTGATGCCGGTGGTTCCAATGAAAAGATGCAAGAGGTAAATGCAGCATGGGAAGTTCTGGGAAATGCTCAAAAGCGTGCGGAATATGATGCGCGAATGGCTGCATAACTAAAGAACTGGTAAGTCATAACATATATAGCACGTCTGGAGGTGAATACAGGCGTGCTATTTTTATGGGTAAAACGAACGTGGAAGCGTAGCGTGCAAGAAGTGCGAGTCTTTGTTACCCACTTTAATTGTGGCATGTACTTTTGAGTGCGTGCCATTTTTGTGTCTGATTGTAAACCTTTAAAATATAAAGCATGAAACGAGCAAGAATCCAAAGAACGAGCGTGAAAATCATTTCTACCTCTTGTGCAAATATGACATTCTATTTGCCTAAATCTCAAAATGTTACCGTGAAGCGAAAAACTGTGTATGATTTATTTAAAGCGTAAATCTATGAAGAAGTATGTTGTGGTATATAAGCGGAAAAAGTATATCAAAGTAGCTACTGCAATTGGTAGTAAATTCTATAGAATCTTGGTAGTTATATGCCTGTTGTTTTCCTGTATTGCGATAAATGCCAAAACTATAAGGGTATTTACAGGAAACATACAGCGCGTGGAGAAGACTGTGAGAATAGATGGAAACACTTACTTCCTAACATTGAAAGATGGTACCATGTACCAACTAGAGGATGAGAAGCAATATAGTATTGTATTGGGGAGTTGGAAATATTTCAAGTTTATAATGATTGATATGAAAGATAATGGTAAAAAAGAATGATATAGCCAGTTTCTTCTACTATATGTGGAATTGCTGGGATGAGCACGAATGTGCTGTTGCTTTTGAAAAAGCCGAATGTGGATGGAGGCATTTATGGAATAAGTATCGTGAATATAATAGTCAAAATGGTCATTATGGAGCGGTAGAAGAATTTTTTGCCAATTTGGATGACAGGAATCAGAACTTACTCGTAGAGCGTGCACTGGAAATGTACAGCGGTAAAAAACGTATCAAATGAAAAAGATATTCAAAGTAATCGTGGGATGTGTTATTGTTATACTAACATTAAAAGCTTGCCGCTTGAATTATGTGTGCGATGTAGTCGATAGCATCCCAAAAGAAATCCGAGAGCGCATAATTACAGAGCATCCCGAATGTGCCAATATTGATTTGTTGGTGAAATTCTGGGAGACTAAAGGAGATTCCCTTGTTTCTGAAATTGTTCAGGAACAAATATATGACTGTGAACTTACCGAGTATTTGAAACTCCATCCTGAAGAGAACAATTAATATCAAGACAATAATGGAAACAAAAGTGTGTAAAGAATGTGGTCAGAGTTTGCCCAAATCAAATTTTTCTAAGAACAAGGCAACCAAAGATGGGTTGGCAAACTATTGTAAGAAGTGTGACAAAGAAAGAAGACGCAAATCCAGTGGGGGCATAACTCAACAAGGAGTAAAAGCTACTCTGAAAATGTCTGACTTTGATGACAACATGTTGTTTGCTGAATTGCGTAGACGTGGATATACTGGAGAACTTCGATATTCAAAAGTTATAAATGTATGAGTGTTAATGGCTACGTAAGTGGATATTATGCTACGGTTAAATTAACCTCCCTTTTAAGTGGTGGCGATGATACAGAACTTATATCGGAAATTATTAAAACTTTCCGTAGAATAAAAGATGTGCCGGAAAACCTTATAATTGCCATACTTGAATATCGCGGCTATACTGGTGAACTTAGATATTTTTACCCTACCGGACCACGGATTGTAAGAGATAAGAAAGGAACAACAAGTTTAATATATTAAAGTGGAAGGATATGATACCAGAAATTATCGAACAAATGCGCAAAGAGTTATACGATACTAAATTGTGCATCTCTGATTTCGAGAAGTATGATTTGAAAACTCTTGAAAAGATTTTTAATCAAGAAGAGGTAGCAATGAAAATATTAATGAGCCATTTTTTTGGTTAGTGCGCACACACGGAACACATCTGTGTTTTATTGGTCCCAGTGTAGAAGGTCTTTTTTTGTCAGAAAGTAACCGGTTTGCAATTATGAAAGATTCTCTTGCGATAATAGCAAGTATTGTTTATTGGGACGATTTGGACTATAATAAGTATTTTTATTGGGATGGAGCACAGCTTCAGAAAGTATCCAAGGATAAGGTTATTTCAATATTCAATAATATCTGGGGAAGCCGGATACATCAACTTTCCATTCAATACCCTGAAGAGTATGCAGCCATAAACAAACCATTGGAATTTAAAATGTCCCCAGAAATATCAGAGCGTGTAAAAGAGGTCAAGAATATTGCTTCGGAATTGCAAGATTCAAGTTTTGAAGATTGCTTGAAAAGTCTACAAAAATGGGTGAGATTTGCTGTTAACCAATATATTGAAATATACGGTGATTTTGCGAAAAATAGCTTTGGATTCTCTGAGGTGGTAAATGGCGAACGCAAAATTTGCGGCGGGATAATTATGTCCCCAAATGCGACTGAAAGACGTTGGAGCATTCATACATAAAACTATTGTAATATGAAGTATTCAGTAAATCCTAATCTCAATGCTGTTATGAATAGTATTGAGACACAATTATTATCCAAAGGAAAAGATAAACAAGAGAGTCTTCAAATTATTAAGAGGTATATAAAATCATTTCCTAAAGAACCGGATTATAACTTGGCACAACATGGAGGTATGCTTGTTTCCCCTTATGATGTGAGAGAATTGAATATTAAATGCGGTTATAGTGCTGTTGTTCAGAACAGAATCTCTGATGTGAGGGTATGGAATAAATACTTGTTGAGAGTAGGAAAAGTTGCTAAGGAACTTTTAAAAGCAAACGAACTATGAAAGTTATATCAGAAATTTCACTTCGAGATTTCAAATTTTGGAGTGGGGGTGAGGATCGGGCAAAGAACTGTACCGATGAACAACTGGATAAAATTGAATCCATAATGGAAAGTGATGCTCCTGAAAGTGGTTGGACCGATGATGATATAAATAATTTCTTTTGGTTTGACTTTGATACAATCGCAGACTGGCTTGGATATAAAGACGAAAAACATTTTGATGCAGGCGTTAGAGAAGATGATGTGAAAGAAGCGCAAGATTGGTTTGACGGTATCACAGACACCGAAGATATGATTGATATAGCCAGCCTTGACAGAGAAGACTATATTTCTACAGATGAAAATGGGGAAGAAGAATTTGATGAAGATCTTGTTTGCTATGACTTTTCAAATTGGTGGGATAATATGGATGATATTGAACAAGTGAAAGAGTATCGTAAGCACGAGTAAAGTGTTATGGTAGAAATCCGGGTTCGATTCCCGGAACACTACATATATTAGTTGTTTCCATGTGTGTTGTTCGACATGTTTTTGTTTGAAGGGTGGCGCAATCAGAATATTGTTGTTCTGGTTGCGCCTTTTCTTTTAAAGTTAAAGCGAGTTAATATTCAAAAAGTGGACAACTATGGACACCATCAAAAAACTATTCGATAATAAAAACAATGGAAGTTATGAAAGAAATCGTGTTAAGTGAATATCAATCTCATGGAGAGTCTGATGTGGAAGCATTTATTGATTCATATACAAAATTAAGATACCAAGAATTACTCACACATGACGAAATTGATCAAAAATATATATGGGTAAAAGAAAACCCTTATCACTTCCCCAATGACAATGATTGCTTAACATATTTTGAAGGCCAATATATAAATGTCTTTGTAATAGAAGATGTGGAAAACTGGTTTAATACGAAAGGAAGAGGAATTGACGAATCTGGTAAATGGACAAATCAAGACGTGTTTGACGTATTTGATAGTAAATGTAATAAGAAATGGGGCAACTGTGTCGGTATTCATCCCATAGAAATAGGACCTATAAAAGAATATCATGGGGTACAGTATGTTGAAATTCACTGGTTATTCTATATGACCCCCACTTACCTGATTAAAGTGGAAGATAAAGTTTTTAGCATTTGGTACTAAAAGCATATATATGAATGTGTAAATAAAAATAGATCATCCTATGATAAAAGGGAATATGCAAAAGGAGTTGTTAGAAATAGAATTTCGTTATAATGACAGACCGATAGGTAGCTGCCCAGCTACTTCTTGTAGTAAGACAATTGCCATAGGTATATTTGATACTTTGGAAGAAGCAGTCAAGGCAGGTAATGAAACATTGAAAGTGTTGTCAGAACATTTCCAAGTAAGAGCAGATGACCGCTTTAAAGTTCGTGGTTTGTTTGGCCTTCCAGATAGACTTGTTACAAATTGTTGCTATACAACTAAAGGGATTGCATATTTTGCAAGGATTACTCCTCTGAAATTTAATGATCTCTCTGAAACTATAGCAGAGACATTTAAAGCATACGATAGATACAGACAATATAGACGTGAACAAGAAAACGATGAATAATATGGATGTAATAGTCTTAAATCACAAAAACAAAGTGTCTCTGCAGGTACAGCATGTAGATATTGGTAGTTCTATTGATTTGCATTTTCCAAACGAAAATCAATCATTTGATGCTTTTCAGAAACTTCGTGAAATAGGTGTGAGATGTTTCCATGCTGGTAAGAATGCTCCTTGTGGAGCTTCTGTAATGATGTATTCTTATGGTAATGATAGTAGTCTTCAACTTCAAATAAAGTAGTAAAATGGAAGAAAAGAAGTATATAAATATTGATAATATGGCGACACGCCTTTGTCAAATTCTCAAAGATGCACGTGAAAGCATGGTTGATGATGAAAATAAAGATTTTATCATGGAGAACTTTTCGGATGAATATCTGGAAGATTACAGCAATGTAATGGCTTGGCAATTTAATTCTGATATGAAGAAATACTTGCATAATCCGGACCACAGGATTTGTGGTAATTTCAATAACATTGATTATGACTACCCTTATCATATTTATGGAGAGGTTACATACGACACACCTCTTGTAAATGCTATGATTGCTAGATTAGATGCCGGTGAAGACAGCGAACAAGCTAACGAGGACCGGGACTTTCTTGTTGACTGGTTCTTTGAAACTTTTGGAACATGGGGAATATCCTATAATTTCCAGTCAAATATATCAGAGTTCCTTTATATGGAGTTTAAAAACCAACAATCTTAAATCAATGAAAACAATAACATTGCAACTGTACACTTTTGATGAATTGTCGGAAGAGGTACAAAAAGAAATTATTGAGCGTGAACGCTGGAATATAATGGATCAGTGTATGGAGGCTTACGGTTCAGATTATGTAACGTCTCTAAGAACTTTCGAGAAATTGACAAATACCCAATCATGTAGTTGGAGTGTTAATTATAGCGGATACAATTTTAATTTTAAATATTAAATATTTTTTCAGGAGGATTTTTTAATGAATAGGAAGAAAGAAGTTTTAATTTTGGGCTTTGCTCTGTTTGCTATGTTTTTCGGAGCAGGAAATCTGATTTTTCCGCCGTCTTTAGGGATTGATATGGGAAAAGACTGGCTTGTGGCAGGAATAGGATTTTTATTAACAGGAGTAGGGCTTCCACTTTTAGGAGTTCTGGCTTTTACTAAAATAGGAAGACTTGAAGATTTTTCAGTAAAAATTTCATCAAGATTTAATACACTTTATTGTACAGCACTTGTATTTGTAATCGGGCCTTTATTTGCAATTCCAAGAACAGGTTCAACTACATTTGAAATGGGAGTGCTTCCATCTTTTCCAAATGTAAATCCATTAGTGTTATCAATTATTACATCAATAGCTTTCTTTGGTATAACTCTTACTCTTGTAATAAAAGAGTCTAAAATTACAGATATAATTGGAAAATTCCTTACACCAATAATTCTTATTATTCTGGCTGCAATAGCTTTTCTTGGAATTACAGGAAACATTGGAACACCTGTAGATAAACAAATTTCAGGAGTGCTAGCAAAAGGTTTTGTAAGCGGGTATCAAACAATGGACGCTTTAGCTTCTGTTATATTCGGTGTTGTTATTGTAAAAGGTCTTGAAGGAAAAGGAATTGTTGATGAAAGAGAACAAAGATATTTCTTATCAGGGTCAGCTCTTATAGCTGCAATTGGTCTTGGGCTTATCTATTTCAGCCTTATGTATCTTGGAGCAAGAGTAAGCGGAGTTGGATCATTTTCAACTACAAGTGCTGCACTTTACCTTGCTGAAATAACTCTTGGTTCTGCAGGAAAAATAGCTTTTGGAATTTGTGTTGCAACAGCATGTCTTACAACTTCAGTTGGTTTAGTTGCTATAGCAAGTGACTGGTTTGCAAGATTTACACCAATTTCATATAAAATGTGGTCTGTAATTATTTGTGTGTTCTCAGGTGTAATGGCAATAGGAGGAGTTGACTTTATAATAAAACTTTCAGTTCCTGTTCTTTGTATTTTATACCCTGTAACAATTATCCTTATTTTACTTAATGTATTTGGTGTAAAACACGTTCTTGTTTACAGAGCGGCAACTTATACAACTCTTGTTGTAATTATATTAGAAGAAGTATTTTCAAAAATTCTTCACGTAACTCCTATAACAAATTTATTAGCTAAAATTCCTATGGCTGAAAGCGGATTTGTGTGGGTAGTTCCTTGTCTAGTTGGAATGGCTGTGGCATTTGTTGCTGCTCCTATAAGAAAAGCTGCAAAATTAAAAGCAAAACAAGCTGAAAAATAAAAAACTTTCCACTGAGTATCAGCCAGTTTTTGCAGAAAGTACGGATTTTCTGCAGCTCCTGTATAATTTAAGTATCCCGAGGGAAAAAATTAAATTTTAAAGGAGGAAACAAAATGGCAAAAACAGTACAAGAAACAAAGGCAGTAATTACGGAGGTAGTGGAAAAATTAAAAAAATCTATCGAGAGAGAAAAATCTTATTTGAAAGAACTTGATGATGACAAGGCAGCACTTACTCATGTGGAAGAACTTCAAGAAAAAGGAGAAAGCCTTCCGCCAGATTGTGCTTATGAATCTTTCACAGAATGGATAGATACAATTAAGAAAGAGATTAAAAACGGCGAGGCTTCAATAAAAAGAATTGATACTGAGAAATCAGAAATCACAGCATTTGAATACTATCTTGCCAATGCCCCTGAAAGTGATGCTTAAAAAAATCTGAGGGGAGGTATTCAATGAAAAAAGATAAAAAAATTTTTTGCAAAAAATCAAAAAAAAGCTTTGCAAATGCTGGGATTTATGATATAATTCTCAAGGTGTACAAAGGATGTTAATATCCTTTAAATTAAAAAATTAAAGGAGGTGTATCAATGGCTAATAAATTAAGAATCTACTTGAAAGCTTATGATCATATGTTACTAGATCAATCAGCAAAGAAGATAGCTGAGGTTGCAGAAAAATCTGGAGCAGAAATCGCTGGTCCTATGCCACTGCCAACTAAGATTAAAAAATACACTGTATTAAGATCAGTACATGTTAACAAAGATTCAAGAGAGCAGTTTGAAATGAGAATTCACAGAAGAATGGTGGAAATCAAAAACTCTACTCAAAAAACAATATCATCTTTAACAGCGGTTAACTTACCAGCTGGTGTTGGAATCGAGATTAAACAAGCGTAGTTAAAAACACAAAAATGGCTGATTCTCGGGTAATTTGAAAATTTAAATTAAGGTTGAAATCAAATTATCCTTACAGAATAATACAAGTTGACGCTTTTTTTAAAGCAGGGTTATAGAACCACGAGGTCAAGTTGTCAACCAATATATTATTTGATGGAGGTTATGAACAAATGTTAGGAATTCTAGGAAAAAAAATCGGAATGACTCAAATCTTTGAAGATGGAAAGTTCGTTCCAGTAACAGTTGTAGAAGCTGGACCAAACTTTGTTTTACAAAAGAAAACAGTTGAAAACGAAGGATATACAGCATTACAACTTGGTTTTGATGAGAAAAAAGAAAAAAATTCTACTAAACCAATGATGGGTATCTTCAACAAAGCTGGTGTTAAACCATTAAGATTTGTTAAAGAACTAAAAGTTGACTCAGTTGAAGGATATGAGTTAGGACAAGAAATTAAAGTTGATGTTCTAAACGGTGTTGAGTTCGTAGATATTACAGGAACTTCAAAAGGTAAAGGAACATCAGGGGTTATGAAAAGACATAACTTCGGTGGAAACAGAGCGTCTCACGGGGTTTCAAGAAACCACAGACTTGGAGGATCTATCGGACAATCTTCATGGCCTGGAAAAGTATTAAAAGGATTAAGAATGGCTGGACAATATGGAAACACTACTGTAACAGTTCAAAACTTAAAAGTAGTTAAATTAGATGTTGAAAACAATGTAATCTTAATAAAAGGTGCAGTACCTGGAGCTAAAAATGGTTACCTTGTTGTAAGACCAGCTATAAAAAAATAATAAGGTTAGTAGAACGGAAGGAGGAAAAAAATGGCGGTTTTAAACATATATAACTTAGCAGGAGCACAAACTGGAACTGTTGAAGTAAACGACGCAATATTTGGTATCGAACCTAATAAAGTTGTTTTACATGAAGTTCTTGTAGCAGAATTAGCTGCAGCTAGACAAGGAAGTGCATCTACTAAGACTAGATCTATGGTTAGAGGCGGAGGAAGAAAGCCATTTAAACAAAAAGGAACTGGTAGAGCTAGACAAGGTACAATAAGAGCACCACACATGGTAGGTGGAGGAGTTGTATTCGGACCAAGCCCTAGAAGTTATGAGAAAAAAGTAAATAAAAAGACAAGAGTATTAGCACTTAAATCTGCATTATCTGCAAAAGTTGCTGCTGGAGAAATTGTTGTACTAGATGGTGTAATGGAAACTCCAAAAACTAAAACTATAGTTGCATTAACAAAAGCTTTAGAAGCTAACACAAAACAAATGTTTGTAGTAAATGACTTAACAGCACAAGGTGATTACAACTTATTCTTATCTGCAAGAAACTTAGAAAATGCAGTTGTATTCCAACCTAACGAATTAGGAATTTACTGGTTATTAAAACAAAATAAAGTTATCATTACAAAAGAAGCATTAGCTACAATTGAGGAGGTGCTTGGATAATGACAGCTTATGAAATCATCAGAAAGCCTCTAATTACTGAAAAAACTGAATTACTTAGAAGAAACAACAACAAATACACTTTTGAAGTAAATAGAAAAGCTAACAAAATAGAGATTAAAAAAGCAGTAGAAGAAATATTCAACGTTAAAGTTGCAAGCGTTGCAACAGTAAACATCAAACCTGTAACAAAAAGACACGGTATGAAATTATACAAAACTCAAGCTAAGAAAAAAGCAATCGTAGAATTAGCTTCTGGAACAATTTCATACTTCAAAGAAGTATAATAAAACGGCTAAAGATAGTTATAGGTCTAATAGAAAATTTGGAGGTTATTACAAATGGCTATAAAGAAAATGAGACCAACAAGTGACGGAGTTAGACATATGTCAAGACTTGTTGTACCTGAATTAAGTAAGGTAAGACCTGAAAAGTCTTTAACTGTACCTTTAAAATCTGCTTATGGTAGAGATAACTATGGTCACAGAACAAACGTTAATAGACAAAAAGGTCATAAAAGACTTTACAGAATTATAGATTTCAAAAGAAATAAATTAGATGTTCCTGCAAGAGTTGTAACAATCGAATACGACCCTAACAGAACAGCAAACATTGCTCTTTTACACTATGCTGACGGAGCTAAAGCTTATATCTTAGCACCTAAAGGATTAAAAGTAGGAGACGTTGTAATGAACGGATCTAACGCAGAAATTAAAGTTGGAAACGCTCTTAAATTAAAAGAAATGCCTGTTGGAACACAAATTCACAACATCGAACTTCAAAGAGGAAAAGGTGGACAATTAGTAAGATCTGCTGGAACTGCAGCAAGACTTGTTGCTAAAGAAGGAACTTACTGCCACGTTGAATTACCATCAGGAGAATTAAGATTAATTCACGGAGAATGTACAGCTACAATCGGTGAAGTTGGAAATGCAGAGCACAGCCTAGTATCAATCGGAAAAGCTGGAAGAAATAGACTTATGGGAAAAAGACCTCATGTTAGAGGATCTGCGATGAACCCTTGTGATCACCCTCACGGAGGAGGAGAAGGAAAAGCTCCAGTTGGAAGAAAAAGCCCATTAACTCCTTGGGGAAAACCAGCACTTGGTGTTAAAACAAGAGGAAGAAAAACATCTGATAAGTTTATAGTAAGAAGAAGAAACGACAAGTAATTTCGAGAGGAGGTTTAATAGGCAATGGCTAGATCACTTAGAAAAGGACCTTTCTGCGACCATCACTTAATGAAAAAAGTTGAAGAAGCAGTAGCTGCTAACAACTTAAAAGCAGTTATTAAGACTTGGTCAAGAAGATCAACTATATTCCCTAACT
>ERZ835109.1731-NODE-1731-length-16535-cov-3.150364_pt1 | contig 16535 bp, 10 predicted proteins | sample MGYA00519946_ERZ835109 | MGnify/ENA primary metagenome ERZ835109 (study PRJEB31850, sample SAMEA3708771) | human gut metagenome | biome: human gut; feature: human-associated habitat; material: faeces | place: China | collected 2014 ...
GGAGCAGTTGGCCGGAAGTTCCCGCATTTATGCCAACGCAAAACCGGGTATCATCATGGATGCCTTTTCCATGGCAGGAGAATCCAATCTGGTCTTTAGCATCAACGAGTTGGATAAGGCGGCATCCGGCAAGGGCAACGGCAATCCGGCAGATGTGCTTTTAACCCTGTTGGATAATCTTGGTTTCACGGACAATTACATGGAGTGTATGATCCCGACTGTGGGCGTGTATCCCATTGCGACCGCCAACGATAAAGCTCAGATCAGTGCGCCGCTGATGTCACGTTTTGCAGTGATTGACATTCCTGATTATACGCCGGAAGAGAAGAAGATTATTTTCACAAAATTCTCCTTGCCTAAGGTACTGCGCCGCATGGGTCTTCGTGAGGGTGAGTGCATCGTCACACCAGAAGCAGTTGAGGCAGTCGTTGATCTTTACGCACATACAACAGGTATCCGTGATTTAGAGCAGGCAGCAGAGCATATCGCTGCAAATGCACTGTATCGCATCGAGGTCAACAAAGTGGAAAATGTTACTTTCGATGTCGCAATGGTGAAAGAATTGTTTGCGTAATTATGTGAATTATGCTGAATAATAAAAATTGTTATAGTACGCTAACATGAACATAATGATAGATCTTGATAACACAAAGAAAAGTTATAGTAATGCATAAAGAACCTACCGCTTGGGCAAATTAGTTTTGAAATGAAAACTATATCCATAACAAGGAGCGATTATGCAGACAGGAACAGCAAGTATACGTTTTGAGAGGCCGCCCCGCATTCTGCAGGCGGCCTCTGTTGTTGGCCCAAAAGAGGCAGAGGGGCCATTTGGCGCACTATTTGATGAAATTGATCCTGACGGAAAGTGTGGACAGGATAATTGGGAACAGGCAGAGAGTGAGCTTCAAAAGCGAGCCGTAAAGAAAGTAATTGAGAAGGCACATCTTTTGCCGAAGCAGATTCGTTATGTATTTGCAGGTGATTTGCTTGGACAGTGTATCGCAAGCAGTTTTGGAATTAGTGAACTAAACTGCCCGACAATTGGCATGTATGGTGCTTGCTCTACAATGGGACTTACACTTTCAACGGGTGCTATGTTTGTGAATGCAGGATATGCAGATCATGTACTTTGTGTGACAAGCAGCCATTATGCCTCTGCCGAGAGGCAGTTTCGCTTCCCATCTGATTATGGAAACCAGAGACCACTCAGTGCAGAATGGACTGTAACAGGTTCAGGAGCTGTTGTACTTGAAAGTGTTCAGACACACACTACAACCCAACTAGATATTCCACTTGCCAAAATCACAGGAGTAACGACAGGAAAAATCGTAGACTATGGAATAACAGATTCAATGAATATGGGTGCGGCGATGGCTCCTGCCGCATGTGATACGATTGTGCAGCATTTTGAAGATTTTAAGACAAAACCAAGCGATTATGACAAGATTATTACAGGAGATCTTAGCCAGATAGGTAGTAAACTATTAATTGATTTGCTTCGCGAAAAAAAGATTGATATTTCTGATCGTCATATGGACTGTGGACTGGAAATCTTTAAACGAAAAGAGCAGGATGTTCACGCAGGTGGAAGCGGATGTGGCTGCAGTGCTGTGATATTGGCTGCGTATATCTTGCCTCAGATTCAAAAAAAGATCTGGAAACGTGTGCTTTTTGTTCCGACAGGCGCGCTTTTGTCAAAGATTTCATTTAATGAAGGTGCAAGCATTCCAGGCATTGCACATGCAGTAGTCATTGAAGCGCTTGACTCATTCGATGAACGTTTTGAGAAGAAACAAAAGGCTATGTCATTAGCAGAAGGAGGCAAATCATGCAGGAATATCTAATTGCATTTGCAGTCGGTGGCACGATCTGTGCGCTTTCACAGCTTCTGATGGACAAGACAAAGCTGATGCCAGGTCGAATCATGGTTATTCTTGTGGTTACAGGAGTAGTTTTAGGTGCATTCGGCATCTATGAGCCATTTAAAGAGTGGGCAGGAGCAGGGGCAAGTGTGCCGCTTCTTGGTTTTGGCAATACGCTCTGGAAAGGTGTCAAAAAAGCAGTCGATGAGGAAGGACTGCTTGGCATCTTTAAGGGAGGACTGACCGCTAGCTCAGCGGGTATCTGTGCCGCGATGGTATTTGGATATCTTGCATCGTTAGTCAGTCATCCAAAACTAAAAAAATAAACTGCAGCATTTACAGTGCCAATTGTATCAGTTATAATAGTGTCAGAATCAGTATTCGGAGTGAAAAAATAACACGATAAATACGACAGGATACGAAGCAGATTAGGAGGACACGCAATGGAAAAATACATGATGGCGCTGGATCAGGGAACAACTAGCTCGCGTTGCATTTTATTTGATCGAAAGGGAAATATCTGTAGTGTTGCTCAAAAGGAATTTGAGCAGCATTATCCAAAGCCAGGCTGGGTAGAGCATGACCCGATGGAAATTTGGGCATCACAGGTGAGTGTATTATCAGAGGCAATGAATAAAATAGCAGCGCTTCCTGAGCAGATTCATGCAATCGGCATTACGAATCAGCGAGAGACTACGATCATTTGGGACAAAAAGACAGGCCGTCCAATTTATCCGGCAATCGTATGGCAGTGCCGCCGTACAAGTGAGCGAATTGATCGTCTAAGAGCAGATGGTATGACACAAAAGGTTCGTGAAAAAACAGGATTAGTTCCAGATGCTTATTTTTCAGCAACAAAAATTGAATGGATCTTAGATCAGGTGCCAGGAGCCAGAAAGCGTGCACAGGAGGGAGAGCTTCTTTTTGGAACGGTTGACTGCTGGCTTGTATGGAAACTGACAAGCGGTGCTGTACATGCAACAGATTACACAAATGCATCAAGAACAATGTTGTTTAACATTCATACGCTGGAGTGGGATAAGGAACTTTTGGAATACTTTAATATTCCGCAGTCTATGCTTCCAAAGGTTCTTCCAAGCAGCTGCATTTACGGAAAAACAGATCCAGAGATCACAGGCGGTGCTATTCCGATTGCGGGAATTGCGGGAGACCAGCAGGCAGCACTTTTTGGTCAGTGCTGTTTTGAGCCTGGTGATGTGAAAAATACATATGGAACAGGATGCTTTCTTTTGATGAATACAGGTGCAGAGCCGGTAAGCTCTGATCATGGACTTGTCACAACAATTGCAGCAGGTTCGCCGGGTGAAGTGCAGTATGCGCTTGAGGGAAGTGTGTTTGTGGCAGGAGCGACAATTCAATGGCTTCGTGATGAGCTTTGGATGATTAGAAGTGCTTCTGAGACGGAAAGCTTATGTCAGTCTGTTGAGGATACGGCAGGTTCTTATCTGGTGCCGGCATTCACAGGACTTGGTGCACCATATTGGAATCAATATGCAAGAGGTACGTTTGTAGGACTGACAAGAGGTGTAAGCCGTGCTCATTTTGTGCGCGCGGCCGTTGAATCACTTGCGTATCAGGTACATGATGTGCTTGAAGCAATGGAGCAGGACAGCGGTTATACAATTGAGATATTAAAGGCAGATGGCGGTGCAAGTGCAAATAATTTCCTTTTGCAGTTTCAGGCAGATATTCTTGATGCACAGGTAGATCGCCCGGGATGTATCGAGACAACAGCACTAGGTGCAGCTTACCTGGCAGGCCTTGCAACAGGATATTGGAAGGATAAAGGGGAGATTCGTGCCAATTGGCAGCTGCAGCGTTCATTTATGCCGTCAATAGGAGAGACAAAGCGAAAGCAAAAGCTAAAGGGCTGGAAAAAAGCAGTTCGCTGTGCACTTTTCTGGGCAAATGATGAGGAAGAATAGCGGTAGTAACAGTTACTTGAAGAAAAAAATAGATATTGATAGTCCCGGCATTTTAGAAAATATATAGTTTTAAAATGTCGGGTATTTTTAAAAAGTGACATTTAATCGTTTAACCTAACTCGAAAGAGTATACTGAAGATAAAAAAAGATTATTGCATTAAATAATCATACTTTTTATACAATACAAACGGAAAGAACAAGAATATAAAAATAATATAAAAAATAGTTAGAAAATGCTTGACATGTAAGCTAATATAGAGTAATATCAATTACATAAAGTAACGAGTTGATTTTGTAAATAAATGTAAAAAAACCAGATGCAGTAAAAATGGAGGTGACTTTTAAAATACTGATATGGTTAAACGATTAACTAAAAGGAGAAAATATGACGTTAAAAGATATAGCAGGGATGGCAGGTGTGTCCGTTGCTACTGTATCTCACGTACTGAATCACAGAGACAATAAGGTAAGCCCTGAGGTGGCAGCTAGGGTTAGAAGTATTATAAAGGAAGTTAACTATCAGCCTAATACTGTAGCTAAAGCACTCAGAAGCAGTAAGTCAAGCATCATTGGTGTGATGACAGAAGATCTCTCTGTATGGCAGACAGGGAGTATTGTGCAGGGTGTTACGCATTATGCACAGCAAAATGGATACAGTGTGATTTTATCTGACCTTGGTTTAAAGGATAAAATCAAGACGGATTATGACAGCATTTATAAGTATAGAGGGGTGATTAGTAAGGAACTGCAGAGATTGCAGGCCGTTCGTGTAGATGGTGTGATTTTTATCGGAATGCATGATCGAGACGTGAAGGGATTGATCGAGACAGATGTTCCACTTGTATATGCATATTGTACAACAGAGAATGCAGATGATGTGCAAGTGGGATATGATAATAGAGAGATCTCAAAGAAGATTACACAGATGCTTTTGAAGCGTTACGGTGAAGAAATTGCAATTATTGGAGGACCGATTCAGTCAGCTCCCGCTGGGCAACGTATGTCTGGTGTAGAGGAAGCATATGCAGAGGCTGGAGTTTCTATGAATTTGAAGCTGCGGCAAAATGGCAACTGGGAGTTTGAAAGTGGTTTGCAGGCTTGCAGAGATATTTTAAAATCAGGTTATCCAGTAAAAGCAATTTATGCAATGAATGATTTAATGGCACTTGGTGCAATTAGACAGATCCGGGATAGTGGATTACAGGTACCAGATGACATAGGAGTAATTGGATTTGATGATTCTGAATATGGCTGGTTTTCAAATCCGGCACTGACAACAGTGCATGTGCCGCTTGATGAAATTGGAAGAGAATCAGCGGCAGCACTGATCACCAAAATTGAACATGGAGTATTAGAAAAAAAGAGAATTCTTTTGCAATGTACATTAGTAGAACGAGAGTCTTACCGGCGTAAGCAATGAGACTTAACATAATAAAAAAAAGGAGACTTGGAGTATGAGTGGAAAACGAGTAGCAACATCATTTTTAGCAGCAGCAATGGCAGTTGGAACACTTTCTTCAGCAGCATTTGCAGAGAACGGAACCGTTGATCCAGCAGATTTGAATTGGGAAAAGCCAGAAGAAACTATTAACATTAGCGTGTATGCAGGTGAGGGTGATCAGGAAGAATTTTTGGCAGATGAAAATGGCGGAAAGGCCGTTATGGACGAGTGGCTTCTGGAAAATCTAAACGTAACCTTTGACTGGCAGTATATGACAGGTGATATGACTGAACGTTTAAATCTGATGTTGGCAGATAATAGTTATCCATCTGTTATTACCAATATGCCTGATGATATGGCTGAGAAATTTATCGCACAGGGCAAGGCTGTTGACTTGACGGAGTATCTTGATGATATGCCAAATCTGACAAGACGTATGGGCGATTATATTAATATGCTTAAGGATGATGAGGGTCATATTTATAAGCTTTCTACACTTTGGGGCGAGAATCCTAATGTAGCAGGACTTGATTTTGGTGTTCGCTGGGATTATTATCTGGAGCTTGGTGAGGAGAAAATGTATGAAACGCCTCAGGAGTATATTGAGGTTATGAAGAAGATTCTTGCAAATCACCCAACAAATGATGCCGGACAGACGACTTACGCGTTTACAAGTGACAATCAGGGTAAGAGTTTTTTAAATGCAATGCTCGGTGCTTACGGCTTTGTAAATGGTTATAAGTTAAATGAGGAGACAGGTGAGTTCACGCATTGGCTGAATACTGATGAGGGTCTTGAGATCGCAAAGCTTGTAAATCAGATGTATCGTGAAGGTTTAATTGATCCGGATTATCAAAGCGTTGATTATGAGACATACATTTCTAAGTTAGCGAACGGACAGGTACTTGGAAATTTTGGAACTTGGTGGTATGCATGGGTAGGTGGACATCAGACATGGGCCGTACAGGAAGGCGATGACTACGATAAGAATAAGAGATTTGCGAACGTTTCTGTTCACGGAGAAGGAATGAGCATGGAAGATACATCACTTCTTACCTCCAACTATGTGGGAAGTTACCGTATGATCATTACCGACAAGGCAACTGAAGAAGAAATTCAGGGTATTGTTAAATATTTAAACTGGGAAGCATCTGAACTTGGAACATTTATTATGGGTTTTGGTGCACCACGTGAAGAAAATGTATGGAAAATTGATGATGATGGTACATGGCTGTTTGATGATGAGATTATGAATGTTGACACAAAGGATACTACATATCATTCTGTAAAAAATCATTATGCTTGCGAGTACTGGGTAGCAATTTGTGGACAGTGGCTTAAGAGTGATGGCCGTTCTGTTTTTGATAAGATTGATCCGAGAGTAGATCGTGTATCTATTTACGATTATTGGCCAGTAAATGAGGACGGAAGTTTTGCTGATGAAGGCATTAATATCTGCTGGGGTAACTATACTGCACCGGCAAAGGATACTACAATGTATCAGACAACCTTTAATTCCAGAGATATGATTGCAACAATTAAGCAGATGGTTGACGATACAATTACTTCTTCTTGGGCAGAAATTATTAACAGCGCTAGCGAAGAGGATTGCATAGCAGCATTTGAAGCAGCAAGAGATAATTGCAATGCAATGGGTTTGGAAGAATTAACAGATTATTATGAGAATTCCTACAAGGCTAACGTTGAGAAGTACGAAGGCTGAAAAATGAATGGGAGAGGTGGGATTTCCTGCCTCTCCTTTTAGATTAACAGCGAACGGGAGGAACTGGCTTATGGCACTAAGAAAAAAACATGCAGTACAGGGCGGTGATGCAGGTCGGTATGTAAAAGTAGAAAAGAAAAAAGGCACTCTGTTAAAATCATTTCGTACACAGAAACAAATTTGGTTTTTGTGTCTGCTTGCCCTTGTCTGGGTAGTAATCTTTTGTTATATTCCTATGGCAGGAAATATTGTGGCGTTTCTTGATTGGTATCCAGGAATGTCACTTTCACAAAGTAAATTTGTAGGACTTGAAAATTTTAAGCGTTTCTTCCAGTTACCAGAGTGGAAGATGGTTATTCGCAATACACTTGTAATTAGTGGATTGTCGCTGACAATTGGTTTTGTAAGTCCAATTATATTTGCACTTTTATTAAATGAAATTAAGAATAAGATGTTTAAGAAAGTCGTACAGACCATTTCTTATATGCCTTATTTTGTATCCTGGGTAGTAGTAGCTTCAATTATGATGTCTCTTCTTGGAAGTGAGGGTCTGATTAATGAGGTGCTGCTTAAGCTTGGTGTAATTGATAAATCAGTAAACTTTTTAAGTAATCCAGATTATTTCTGGGGACTTTTGACAACAGCAAATATTTGGAAAGGACTTGGATGGTCTGCAATTATTTATATTTCAGCAATTGCTGGTGTTGATCAGGAACTTTATCAGGCTGGTGCTGTCGATGGACTAGGACGTTTTGGAAAGGTATGGCATATTACAATTCCAAGTATTATGCCAACAGTAGTAGTCTTGTTTATACTTGGTATCGGAAATATTCTGAATGCCGGCTTTGAACAGCAGCTTTTGATTGGTACTCCTAGTACAAGAAAAGTATATGAGGTTATTGATACTTATGTATATCGTTACGGTATTCAGCTTGGAAATTATACATTTGGTACTGCAGTAGGTTTGATGAAATCTGTATTTGGCTTCTTTTTAGTATGGCTGACGAACTTCATCTCAGGAAAAGTACTGGATATGAGAATTTTCTAAAGAAAGGGGTCAAAGCATATGAGGCGTGCAAAAAAAAAGAATTATACTGTTAAGCAAAATCGTATTAAGCAAAGCGTTGGCTCACGAGTGTTTGACGTTTTTCTTTATCTGTTTATGGTAGCATTTACATTCTGTATGGTATATCCATTTTGGAATCAGCTAGTTATCTCATTAAATGAAGGTTCAGATACCGTTCTTGGCGGAATTACCTTTTGGCCAAGAAAGTTTACCTTACAGAATTATATTTATATTTTTCAACGCCAAAATCTTCCCAAAGGTGCGGCAATGTCAGTTGCGCGCTGTGTAGTCGGTACATTCACGAGTATTGTCTGTACTGCACTGTTGGGTTACATTGTAACAATTAAACATTTTGCAGGAAGAAAATTCATGCGAATTGTAATGATCATTACAATGTATTTTGGTGGTGGAATGATCCCGACATATTTGCTTTATTCTTCTATCGGTTTGACAGATTCATTTGCTGTATATTGGCTTCCGGGACTGCTTTCTGCATACAACATGATTCTTGTTTCCTCATTTATTGAAGGAATTCCAGATTCACTTGCAGAGTCTGCGCGAATTGATGGTGCATCAGAGGTTCGTATCTTTTTTAAGGTCATTCTTCCACTTTGTAAGCCAGTTATCGCAGCACTTGCAATTATGACAGCAGTTGGTCATTGGAACTCTTGGTTCGATGTTTATATTTACAATCCAAGCGGTCGTTTTGATACATTACAGATGTATTTGAGAAAGATTCTTCTCGACAGTGAGGCAGCATCAAAGCTGATGAATGATCAGAAAAAATATGAAGCAATGAAGAATCTGACAACGAGTTCTGTTCGTGCAGCAACTACGATGATCGTTACAATTCCAATTGTATGTGTATATCCGTTCTTCCAAAAGTATTTCGTAAGTGGTATTACAATTGGTGCAGTAAAGGGATGATAAGGGAGTGCGATATGAAGGAAAAAAGAAAGATCTACTATTTGACAAATGCTGAGTTTGACATGCAAATATCAAAGGGCATGATTATTTCGATGAAGCGAACCGGAGACAGTTATCGGACGCAATATGCAGATGAAAAGTTTGGATTTGGCGGAATTTGCATATTATATGAAGATGGACAAAAAAATACAGTTGAATTTTTTGCAAATGATCAGGAGACATATCAGGAGTCAGGCGTGGTGCGTGGAGATAACGGTCTGTCTTATCATGCAGAATCATCCGACGGTACAGTTTCTGTTTACATTTCATATGAGTTAGAATATGACAAGCTCTCGCAGAAAATACAGGTTATAAATACATCAGAAAAAGAGATTACGCTTTGTGATGTCGGCATTCGTCAGGCATGTCACACAGAATTTAAGTGGGGTGAAAGCGCATCTCCAAATGTGATTGGTCATTATCATATTGGTGGCAATAGCTCACATGGCACGTATTATCGCGTAGATGGAGAAGGACCATGCTTAATCTTTGCACCGCAGGAAGATACTCAGCTTTTGTACTATGATGTACAAAAATGGTTTAATCCAGAATTAAATGAAAGAGAGCAAAAGGAAACAGAAGAAGGCAAAGGTTTTACGATGCTGTATCCGTTTGCAGTAAAGAGAGCAGAAAGAGTAGCAAAAAAGGGAGCGCGTCTTCGTACACAGCAGCACACCGTTTTATTAAAGCCAGGCGAGACAGCATCATTTTCATTTGCTTATTTATGGGCAGATCATTTTCTTAGAGCAGGAAAACGTATGGCAAAGGAAGGATTGATTCATGCAGTCAGCATTCCGGGTTATACTATCCCACAAGGAACGAATGTGCAGCTTTGCCTCGAATCTATATGGGATCAGGGCGATGTACAGGTTTTTAGCGATGAATCTAAGGAACCGATTTCATATGTTAGGACAAAGGAATGTGAGTCTGGTACCAAACAATATTTTTATGAGTTCTCTTTTGAGACGCTTGGTGAGCATACAATAAGCATTAATTATGGAAAACAAAAACAGGCATATTTGTATTATTTCGCAACACATCCAGTCGAGATACTTTGGGAAAAGCGTGCCGCTTTTATAGCATCGCATCAGATAAAGGACGAAACTTTGTGGTACGACGGACTTCTATGTGAGTGGAATAATAAGACAGGTGTGCAGCTGTCGCCAGACAATTATGATACTATTGGCGGATGGCGTATCTATGAAGTCAGCTGTGACGATCCGGGACTAGCAAAGCCAGCCTTTCTCTCTTCAAAACAGACCATTCTTCCAAATCAAGATGAGATTGCAGCACTGGATCGATACCTTGACCGCTTTGTATGGGGCGGTTTGCAGCAGACAGAAGAAGAGCCATATCCATATGGCATATATGGAATTCCAGATTGGCATGTTCTTCGAAATTCTAAAGAAGATGGTACGAGAGGAAGGCTTCATATCTGGAGAATTTACGATTATCCACACATAGCATTGACCTGGTACAATATGTATCTGACAGCGGTGCGTTACCCGAATTTAAAATTTCAATTGGAACCGATTGCCTATTTGAAGCGAGCATATGGAACGGCATGCGGTATGTTTACAATTCCATCTGAGATTGAAGACTGGTCAGCATATAAGACTGGATTATACAATGAATGCGTAATCCCAAAGATTATTGCAGCACTTAGAGAAAATGGTATGAAGTCACAGGCAGATCGTCTTGAAACATTCTGGATGAGAAAGGTTAAATTCTTTGTTACGGAATGTAAGGATGTGTTTGGATCTGAATATCCATTTGATACAACAGGATTTGAGTCAACATTTGTGTTGGCAGAGGATGGTTTAAAAGCCGCTGTGTTTGAGAGGGATGATTCTCCATTTGCAGAGGGTATTCCATATGAGAAGGCAGTGCAATTTATGGAAAGCCAGCATAAATGCAATATTGCATGTCGTGGATATTTAGAACCGTCATATTTTGGTTATGGAAGCGATTATCGTGGAAACAGCACACATTATATGCTCAGTTACATGTCGCAGATGGGTGGATGCTCAATTCTTCGCCATGCATTGTATTACGAGAAGGAACCATGGGAGATGCTCCGCTTAGGATATGGATCGTTGCTTAGTTCGTATGCACTGATGAATACAGGAGATGAGGCAAGTAACTATGGATATTGGTTTTCAGGAAAAGAACACGATGGAGCAGCGGGCGGTGGATTTGAGCCGCTGTATGAAGGCAAAACTTGGCTTGACCAGCCGCATTCAGGCGGTTCATGGTATTACTCCTGTGAGATTGATCTTGGATTTTGTGGCGGAGTTCGCGGAGCATCTTGCATTGTGGCAGAAGATCCGCTGTTTGGCCATATAGGATACGGTGCAGAACTTAGCAAAGAAGATAATATATGGACTGTAAAAAGAAGTGATGCAGCAGGAAAAGAGTTTCACTATTTGTCGAATGATAAGCGTCTTCATGTTGTATTGGATCATGGAACATTTGCTAAAACAGCAGTAAAGTATAACAAGAATGATCATTTGCTGACATTGTATTTTGACACACAAAAGAGTGCATTGAACGGAACGGTAACAATTTCTATGCTACATATGGTGGGAACACTTGAAGATGGCACAATGCTTGGAAGCAACACAGTGCAATATCCATTAAAAGATGGACAGGAAAGCATTAAGATTCTCCTGAACGAAGGGTAATGATGCTGATAATGAATAAGAAAGCATAACAATAAATTATGAAAGCCGCTGTACGCGGGCAGAAAGGACGAGTATGGAGACAATAAAAGGAAGAAATGTAAAAATTACGGACACGTTCTGGTCTGGAAAAATGAAGACGGTGCATGACAAAGTAATTCCGTATCAGTGGGAGGCATTGAATGATCGTCTCCCAGATACAGAGCCAAGCTATGCGATTGCTAATTTTAAGACAGCAGCTGCAATTACTTCTGGAGAATTAGATCAAAGTAAGGCAAAAGCAGAGTTTCATGGCTGTGTTTTCCAGGACAGTGATCTTGCCAAGTGGATTGAGGCATCCGCGTTTTCATTAAACTGGCATCCGGATGAAAAACTTGAAGAGACGATTGATGATGTCATTGATCTTGTATGCGCTGCGCAGCAGCAAGATGGATATTTGGACACATATTTTATTATAAATGGTTTGGATAAGCGTTTTACAAATATCGCGGATGCGCATGAAATGTATTGTCTTGGTCATTTTCTTGAGGCAGCATGTGCATACTACCATGCAACAGGAAAGGATAAGCTGTTAAATGCACTGATTAAATATGTCAATTTGATTGATCAGACTTTTGGTGAGGAGGAAGGAAAGCTTAAGGGTTATCCAGGTCATGAGGTGCTTGAAATGGCACTTATGAAACTGTATGAGATCACAAAAGATCCAAAGCATTTAAAGTTAGCAGCTTATTTTATTAATCAGAGAGGTCAGAGTCCGAACTATTTTGCTGAGGAAAAGAAGAAGTATAAGAATAAGTATTACTGGGAGGAATCCTTGTTCCAGTACGGATATTATCAGGCACATAAGCCAGTAAGAGAGCAGAAGGAAGCAGTAGGCCATGCTGTTCGTGCCGTTTACCTGTATTCTGGAATGGCAGATGTAGCGAGGGTGACAGGCGATGAGTCATTAAAGAAGGCGTGCCATACACTGTGGAACGATGTAGTGCGCAGGCAGATGTATGTTACTGGTTCAATTGGTTCAAGTACATACGGAGAGGCATTTACCTTTGACTATGACCTTCCTAATGAGGAAATCTATGGAGAAACTTGTGCAGCAATCGGACTAGTATTCTTTGCAATGAGAATGTTGAAAATGGATACAAATGGTGTATATGCTGACGTAATGGAGAAGGCACTGTACAACGGCATTATCAGTGGAATTTCTCTCGACGGCACAAAATTCTTCTATGTTAATCCATTGGCAGTAAAGCCAAAGGCAGTCAAGAAGGATCAGAGACTAATCCATGTAGAACCGAGACGTCAGAAGTGGTTTGCGTGTGCATGTTGCCCGCCAAACTTAGCCCGAATGATGACTTCACTTGGTGAGTATATCTACACGACAGAGGGAAATACTGTTTACCAAAACTTGTTTATCGGAAGTGATATGAAGACTGAGGTGAATGGAAAAGAAATCACGCTCCATGTAACTACCTCATATCCATGGGAAGAAACAGTTTCAGTTCGTGTAGAGTCTATGGAGGATGCGGCATTTGAGTATGCATTCCGTGTACCAGGTTGGTGCAGAGGCATGACTGTAAAGAAGAATGGCATGGAGGTATCCTATCATGCAGAGAACGGCTATGGCTATCTGGAGAATCCGGTAAAGAACGGTGATGAGATTACACTTGTATTTGAAATGCCTGTTACCTTTGTAAAGGCAAATCCGAAGGTTCGTCAGGATATCGGAAAAACTGCTGTAATGAAGGGCCCGGTTGTGTATTGTCTGGAAGAGGATGATAACGGAGAAGAGCTTCAGATGATTCATCTGGCAGGAAAGAAGAATATTCATGAGGAGTTTGTTCCAGATCTTCTTGGTGGTATTGTGCGCATTACCATGACAGCAGAGGAAGAGTATGGTCCGGCAGATGATGGTCTGTACTACGATTGTTCTCAGGTAAAAAGACGTGAGAGAAAGATTACATTTATTCCATATTATGCTTGGGCAAATCGTAATGAGGGCGAAATGACTGTTTGGGTTAACGATTAATGATGTGTGAAAGTTTGTAAAAGCAGTTTAACTAATAAATTATAATAAAAGAAGAAAGAGACAGACTCAAAAGCCTGCCACTTTCTTCTTTTGTCTTGCGAATAGTCAATTTAAATTTGAATGAACTGCTCTTTATTAAAACTATTTTTCTATGAATAATAATGACTTATTTTTCGTTCTTTTTCTGATACTCCAGTGCAGCACCGATGAAGCCTTTAAACAGTGGATGTGGGCGATTTGGTCTTGACTTTAATTCTGGATGAGCCTGGGTACCAATAAACCACGGATGATTTGGAAGCTCGATCATCTCTACAATGCGGCCGTCTGGTGAGATACCAGAAAGAGTCATGCCGTGAGCAGTGAGGGCAGCACGGTAATCGTTGTTGACCTCATAACGGTGACGATGACGCTCTGCGATTTTCTCAGTGCCGTAAAGCTGATAAGCCTTTGTGTCCTTTCCTAAGATACATGGATAAGAGCCAAGACGTAATGTACCACCGATGTCAGTGACACCATTTTGATCTGGCATCAGATGGATAACTGGATGAGCGGTTTGCGGATCAAGCTCAATGCTGTGTGCATCGCGAATGTCAAGAACATGACGGGCAAACTCAACGATTGCCATCTGCATGCCAAGGCACAAGCCAAGGAATGGAATGTTATTTTCACGCGCATAGCGGATAGAGGTAATCATGCCCTCAATACCACGATCACCAAAGCCGCCAGGAACGATAACACCGGATACATCCTTTAATTGTTCCGCTACATTCTCAGTTGTTACCTGCTCAGAATCAACCCATTTGATAGTTACACTTGCATGATGAGCAACACCGCCGTGCTTAAGTGCCTCAACAACACTGATATATGCATCGTGAAGTGCGGTATACTTTCCGACAAGAGCAACGGTTACAGAGCTTGTCGGATTCTTCCATGCATCCACCATAGCTTTCCACTCGTCAAGATCAGGTTTTGGACTATCAAGGCCAAGGCATTCGCAGGCAACGTCTGCTAAATGTTCTTCCTCAAGCATAAGCGGAACCTCATATAATACGTCACAGTTCAAATTTTCTAATACGTGGCTGACTGGAACATTACAGAACAGACCGATCTTAGCCTTCATCTGGTCGCCCATTGGGTAATCGCTGCGGCACATGATAACATCTGGCTGAAGTCCCATTCCCTGAAGTTCTTTAACGCTTGCCTGTGTAGGCTTTGTTTTCAGTTCCTGAGAAGCAGACAGATACGGGATCAGTGTAACATGAATCAGCATAGAATTGTTGCGGCCAACCTCATGCTGGAACTGACGGATAGACTCTAAAAATGGCTGACTCTCGATATCACCGACAGTACCGCCAACCTCGATAATGGCAATTTCTGTCTTATCAGTTGTAAAATTGCGGTAGAAACGATCCTTAATTTCATTTGTGATGTGAGGGATTACCTGCACGGTACCGCCGCCGTAATCGCCACGGCGCTCGCGTTGCAGTACGCTCCAGTAAACCTTTCCAGTGGTAACATTGGAATTGCGGGTGAGGCTTTCATCGATAAAGCGCTCATAGTGACCAAGATCAAGATCAGTCTCAGCGCCGTCATCGGTGACAAACACCTCTCCGTGCTGAACCGGGTTCATAGTTCCTGGGTCAATGTTGATATAAGGGTCGAATTTTTGCATGGTAACGGTGTAGCCGCGCGCCTTTAACAGACGGCCAAGTGATGCGGCAGTGATTCCTTTTCCAAGTCCGGATACGACGCCTCCGGTGACAAATACGTACTTAACAGGCATAATTACCTCCTTTGAAGAAAAAATAAAAGTGTCAATAGTAAATAATGCATGGATAAATTGGGTGACTATTCAGAACCCTATTCACAAAAACAGAGTTATTATACAACCATTTTTTTTTCAGCGCCACTATTATTTCACAGAAATTTTATTGCAATATTGGATGTTCAATTATATAATAGTTACAGTTTACTTCTCATGTATGTTTTTTAGCCTTTGCTAAAGCAGCTTTATAAGGCACGCATGATGGGTACTGAAAATGAAGAAAGGTGAGGAACGAATGGACGACAGGGAAAGAAAACCTGATAACAGGAATAACAAAAAACGAAATTATCAGTTGTATATAATCTTGGCGATTGTAGCAGCAGTTACTGTTGCACTGATAACAGGACTGGATTCTCTGGTCAAGAAAAGTACGACAAAAAAGGTAACGTATGATGAATTTGTGGAAGCAGTAGAGGAAGGAAAGGTAGATTCAGTAAAGATTTCCAGCGCAAGAGTAACATTTACGCTGACAGATGATCTTCGTATGACCTACTATACGCCATATCTTCCAGATTCAAATTTACTTCCTATGCTGAATGAGGCAGGTGTAGAATATACGGGTACAGAGGATAGCTCAGGCTCAGCTATACTTGAATTTATTTTAATGTACATTTTGCCGTTTGCATTGATCTGGATTCTGATGGGATTTTTTATGCGCCGTATCGGAGGCGGTTCAGGCGGCATGATGGGTATTGGAAAGGCAAACACAGCAACTAATATGAGTCGTGCAACTGGTGTAACATTTGCTGATGTTGCTGGTGAGGACGAAGCAAAGGAGTCATTGACAGAGATTGTTGATTTCTTACACAATCCACAGAAATATGTGCAGATCGGTGCCAAGTTGCCGAAGGGCGCACTTCTTGTAGGTCCTCCAGGAACAGGAAAGACGCTTTTGGCAAGAGCCGTTGCAGGCGAGGCGAAGGTTCCGTTTTTCTCATTGTCAGGTTCTGATTTTGTAGAGATGTTCGTTGGCGTTGGTGCATCACGAGTAAGAGA
>ERZ835109.1755-NODE-1755-length-16340-cov-2.499232_pt1 | contig 16340 bp, 8 predicted proteins | sample MGYA00519946_ERZ835109 | MGnify/ENA primary metagenome ERZ835109 (study PRJEB31850, sample SAMEA3708771) | human gut metagenome | biome: human gut; feature: human-associated habitat; material: faeces | place: China | collected 2014 ...
AGGTCAGCAGCGCCCATATCCAGCCATTTAAGCCCTGAGCGCCCGGATCACGGGCATAGTTGTAAGTACCCTCTGCGATCAGGTCAATGGCCGAGCCGTCGGGCTTCGTGCCGAAGTTGGTGGGGTTGCCCCCCAGTGCCAGCACCGTTAAAGAAATCCGGTGGTATTCCGTGGCCTTGTTGCGGTCCAGGCATCCGTTTTTGGCGTATGCGTCCTCCACATGGGCCTTCAGTTCCGCCAAATAGTCGGAATAGCTCTCCCTTGTGCCGGACAGCGCCATAGCTATGGCCAGCCAATCGCAGACGGAATCGCCTGCAGGAAACAGTTCCCGGTCTTTCAGCAATTCACCCTTCTTGCCGCCCAGAGCGGACATTCCCTCCGCACTCTGTGCGATCTGTTTTTCCAAAGAAGGCTGCGCTTGCGCAAAGGCCACCGTTGGGAGCAGAAGCAGCACACAAAGAAGTGCCGCTAATATTCGTGTTGCACTTTTCATGCAGTATCCTCCATCGTTCGTTTCAACGCCCTTCTACTTTACCGTTCCCGTGTCCCGTTAGAGCGTTTCCCATCCTCCGCCGCATCAGCCGGTCCTATTCGGAAGTTGGCTCTGTGGGCGTAGGGTTGCTGGGTTCCGTGGGCGTCGGTTCCGTGGGGACCGGGCTCCGTAGGGGCAGGCTCTATTGGCTCCGTTCCGCCGCCGGTGGCCGGGAGAATATCTGTTTTCTCCTCATGGCACTTGGAGCAGCGATAGTGGATGTAACCATCCTCTGTTTCGGTGGGTTCCAAACGGTCCGTCTCCACGAAGTCGTGGCCCAGGGCTTGGTAGCCGCCGTTGATCCACAGGCCGCAGTAGCTGCTCAGTGAACCGTAGCCGCCTCCGGTGGAATCGTAGCCGCCGATGTCCTTGCCGTAGGACAGGGTGAAGCGCACATAAATGGTAATGCCGTTGCGGACCTTGTAGCCACTCATGCCGGTACCCTCATACAGGGTGCCGTTGATGGAGTACATCCAGCCCGAGCCTTGGGTATAGTCAAACTCCCCGATGCTGTCCCGGTCATAGTTGTCATTGGTGGTGATGCCGTCCCGCAGGATCAGCTCCCAAAGATGCTCCGGGACATTGGCACGGTAGGCAATGTCGCCCCGGCTAATCCGGCGCAGATAGAAGTTCATAGTGGTGGACCCCTGGTAATCCGGCTCATAACCGCGCTCCTGCAGGAAGCGCAGCAGCACGGATGCCGCCGTTTCGCCCTCCACGATGTCCAGCGTACCGGTATCCAGAATGCCCAGGCCGATGGTGGTCGCATCCAGCACCACATCCACTGAGCTGCCGGGTCGCCCTCACTGATCTGGTGATAGGTGACGGTGTAGACCTTCATGGTGGAGTTTCCGTTACCATCCCAGGCCAGCACCCGGACAATGTGGGTTTCTTCATCGCCCAACTGAGGGGGATCGAAATACAACTCGTAGGTGGGTTGAGAATCGCCGTAGCTCTTTTCCACGGTTTTGCCGTCCAGCGTGACCCGAATTTGATTGGAATAGATCACACCGGCTCCCAGCTCTGCGTTGGCACGGGCAATCACCGTCAAGGGGAAGGTTTGGGAGCTCATGTCCAGGCTGGCCCCGTCCAGATTGGTAACGATGGAGGGTGGATAGTCCCCCACCGTCGGGTGGGTATCGTCCGCAAGATTCGCGTAATAGCCCACCCGGTACTGAACAAGTCCCAGAAAGGTCTCCCCATCATAAAGAGACAGCACAAAGAGGTTATCTGCGTTGAAATCCAGCTGTGCCTCGTAGTCCTGGTTATTCTGAGAAGTAAGCAGCAATCCGTTTCCGGAATTGGTCTCATTTTTCAGCCGGACACGGATATGCAGATCGCCCTTACCCAGGGGATAGGCCACAAAGGTCAGCTTGCTGTCGGGCAGCTCTGCCTTGGTAAGCTGCTGGGTTTTCAGTGTCGTATAAATGCGGGGGGTATCATCCTCCTCACCGCCGCTGCCGTGGTCACCTCCGCTGCCGCCGTGGTCCCCGTCGTCTCCGCCGGTGCCATCACCATGGTCACCGGAATCCTCGGAGCCGCCTTTGTTATCGTCTGACTTGGAGCCGCCCTGGTCGCCCTTGCCGGGGTTATCCGTGGGGTCTGTGGGGCCCGATGGATCCGGCTTGGTGTCATCGGGTTTCTGTGGCTCATCGGGCTTCTGTGGCTCATCGGGCTTCTGCGGCTCTGATGGGTCCTGGGCAGTATCCGTATTCTCTGTATTATCCTTGCCGGAGCTTTGTCCGCCAGTGCTGCCGGAGCCTTGCAGCGACTCTGCCTGGAGCCGATCCGGCTGAGTGCTGATGGGATTCTCCGGCCTTGTCCGACCGGAGGAAAGAAGTGAGATGCTGATCCCTGCCACCAGCACAATGACCAGCAAAATACTCACGGCGCTATATAGTCCGCTATGTTTTTTCATACGGGTATCCTCCAAATGCTTATTTTGGATTCTTACCATCGTCTCCTAAAACAGGAGGCAATGGTAAAGCCCCAAAATATGGCGAATTGCCTCCCCTCCCAAAAGGGAGGGGAAGCTATGGATTCGCCTTGGTTTACTTAGAATTTTTGACGACCGCAACGGCGTCGGTGGAGTTGACGGCCTTGTCAAGGTTCACATCCGCGCGCAGGAACTTCCGCACAGAGACTTTCTCGAAGTCGGTGTACTTGCCGCTGTAGATGTCATAGGTGAGTTGCGCATCGTTGATGTCCACAACGCCTGTCTCGTTGACATCATAGCTCTGCTTCACTTCCTCGGCTGTGGCGCTGGCCTGGGCGATATTGGCCTCAGCCGTAGCCACAGTGAATGCCTCATTCTTGTCCACAATCACCAGCCAGCTGTACACATTCTCACCGTAAGCGGTAGTCTTATACATGACATTATCGCCGTAGGCAAAAGCCTTGCCCTCTTCGGGGGTGCCGGTCACGGTTACCAGAAACACGGTCTTGTTATCCATCTGCACATACTCGGAAACAGCTACCTCCATGGTCAGAGTGGATTTCTTCTCGATGGTAATGACCAGATCGCCGGTGACATTGGCGATAGTGTAGGTGTTGTCGACTCCCTCGGTGATAGCCACATCCTTGCCGCCCATAGTGGCAGTGATGGTGTACTCAAAGTTCTTCTGCTTGGCCACGGTGAAGGTGTAGTTAGCCTTTTCCTGAACGGTGCTCTCGCCGGTAGCATCACCTACGCCGGTACCTGCAAAGGTGACCTTGTAGGTTTCCAGCGGCTTGACCTGCTTGTTGCTGTTGATGACGATGTTGCCGGTCACATCCGCACCGGGGATGGTGTAGGTGGTGGTGCCGTCGTCATTTACCTGGGCCTTAAAGCCGGTGTATGCCTTGCCGCCGATGGTCACAGCCATATTGTAGACATAGCCATCCGCAGGGGTCAGCTCGAAGGTGTAGTCAGTCTGGTAAGTAGCAGTCGCAGCACCGGTGGTATCGTCGCCCTGGGCGACAGTGAAGGTCTTGGGGGTCTTGGTACTGGAGACAACCACATTGCCGTTGACATTGGGCACGGTGTAGATGCCACCCTCGTCCGGGCTAACTGTCGTTGCCTCACCGCCGCCGACAGTGACGGTGACAGTATAGTCATAGTTGGGGTCTGCGGGCTTGAAGGTCAGAGTGCCGCCTGCTGCGATCACGGAGCCCTCCGCGTCGGTGCGGGTGAAGCCATCCGGCAGAGTCACGGTGTAGCCGCTGACGGTAATAACGGCGGTGTCATCCAAAATGGCAGCCGCAGGTGCGTCAAACTCAATGGCGTTTGCATTGGTATCCACACACGCTTTCGTTACTTTCACATCAGATTTACCCTGGCCGGCTGCCACAAAGCTCAGAGTCAGTGCATCGCCCAGCTCGGCGGCTTTGCCGTAACGCACGATTCGCACGGTGCCGCTGCCGGGGATCACGCGATAACCCTCGATGCTGGTGGCTTCCATGTTCAGCGTCAGAATGGCGGGGTCAAAAGAGAAGGTCATGTCGTAGGCGCTGTAGGTGGTCTTGCCGTCGTTGTTGCCGATGGTCACAGGGATCTCCACGATTTGGCCGGAGGCTACCTGCTTGTCCGCACCCAAGGACACGGTGTAGCCCTTGGCAGCAGGAGTCTCGACGGGAATGGTCAGCTCACTGCCGGCCACATTGTGAGGGACTTGAACCTGAGATGCACCGTCATCACTGTATGTCAGAAGGTTATCGACTTTCATCGTAAATTTTGCATTGGAAGTATCTGCACCCTCATTTGCGGTGAAGGTAAAAGATGCCCAATCACCTGCTGCAAAACTGGTATGAGAAGGATCATACTTATCAAAGGTCGTTTGCAAATAGGCGACTTTTACTGCGCCCTGTTTATTGGCGGGATCAATATCCGTAAAGCCGAGACGGGCAGGTCTACTTCCAAGATTTTTCCGTCCGGTGAGCGTGTAGGCATTTGTGTCAAAACTAATGGAAATGCCAACGGCGTCCGCAACAAGTTCCTTATCCAGACTCAAAGTCAGCGTCACGGTCTCACCGGGGGCGACAGAGGTCTTATCTGCGCTCATAGTGATGGTCGGTTCGTCTGCTGCAAAGACGGCAGGTACCAGGCTCAGCACCATCGCCAATGTCAGCAGAATAGAAACGATTTTTTTCATGTGTTCTCAATTCCTCCTATCAAGATTTTTTCTCGGCAGGGAATTCCGTAATATTTCCCAGGTAGAACTGGCAGATCATCAAGGCATCCGAAACATCTACTGCACCGTCTCCGTTCACATCGGCAGCTGCATTCTGCGCATCCGTCGGTGCTACATTGCCCAGATAGAACTGGCAGACCAGCAGCGCATCCGAAACATCAATGGTATTGTCTCCATTCACATTCCCATACATCACATCCGGTTCTGTCTTGGCATACTCAAAGGTGAACAGGGCGACGGGCCTAAAATTATTAGTGCTGCTGGATTCCAGTGTGATCGCCATGGCCGTTCCATCTTCGTTACGGATATAGCGGGTGACGGGGGTGGTGACGGTCTGGGTGCCGTCACCGTTGACCTTGTAGCTGTTTTTCAAGGTAACAGAGCGGATAGTTGCCGAGGACACCACATCTACAGCAAGGTCCGTCTCGTAGCCGTATGCAGTAGCGTCTGCGTGGTAAATATCCACGCCCTCGTTGTAGGTAATGTCAACGCTCTCTGTTCCTTCCGGAACGATCACATGGTACTTGGGAATCTCCTCGTAGACATTTTTGAACTCCTCGTTGTCCTCGCTGCCCAGGGTAACGATGCCCTCATAGGAAATGTTCTTTGCATTCAGCTTCGTACCGTTGACAGAGATGGACTGGAAGGGGCGCTCCAACTCAGCGGTAGGAGATACATTCAAGATGGCTGTGGCCGGTGCGATCTTGGCATAGTTCGTGCCGCCGCTGTCGTCCTTGGGGATCGTCCGGTTGGGGTCCATGCCCACGAGGTAGTAGGTGCCCTCCTCTGTGGGGGCGGTGAAGGAGAAGGTGCTCTTTCCGTCATCCGCTTTCTTGTACTGATCGACTTCCTCCCACTTGTCGTTATACAGGAACACATCCAGGTTTGAGAAGGGGTAGAAGTCGCTGCCCTCAAAGGTCGTGCCGTAAGCCTGAGAGGAGATCGTCATCTCCATGCCGGGGCGGGCATTGTACTCGTCCTTGTCAAAGCGGGTAAACGCGCCGCCGCTGCTGTAAAAGCTCCAGTTCGAGAACATGGCCACATCCCAGGTATCCCCGTCCGACAGCACGATGTAGTCGGAGGTGGAGCCCCAGCCGGGGCTCATGTAGGGGAAACAGTGGTTGCGGTAGTACATCAAGTTCTCGTCATGGCCCCAAAAATTTTCCATATAAAGGCTGGTGGGCGAGCCGCTGATAGTCAGAGCGGCAAAGCTGTCTGCCGTATAGGCCGGTGTTTCATCCATGTAACAAACATCTTCACCCAGCTTAAAGCTCGCCAGCGCGTCACGAGGATAGGCACCCTTGCAGCATTGCTCCTCCGGCAGGCCGATGAAGTAGCGCTCCAGCAGATAGAGATACAGGTGCAGGCCGGTGGGCCGCTCCACGATGTTCGTGTCGATGTATTTGCCTTCTCCGTTTTCCGTGTGATAGCGGTAGTATTCGCTCAAGTTGTACCGGCCCAAGTCAAAGTAGGGGACGGTGATGGCCTTGTGGCACAGCACCGTGCCGTCGCGGCCTCGGATGGGCACGCCGTCGTTGGAGATGGTCACATACACCGTGACCTCCTTGGCGGGGGTCTCATCGTAGTTATACTGTGCGTCCAATCCGTGGGGAGCTTCCTTGACCGTGATGGTAAAGGTCGCTGTAAGCTCTTTGCCGTCCGAGCAGGTCGCCTTGACCTTCGGCGTATAGGTGCCGGGGTCTTTCTCTGATACATAGAGTGAGCCGTCCTTGACCTTGGTTTGGGCGCTGAACTGCGCTGCGTTGGTCAGCGTGTAGGTCAGCGTATGGCCGTCTGTATCTTCAAAGACATCTGTCAGCTTGATCTCCAGCAGGCTGCCGGCCACAACCTCACCGGTGGTGACGGCATCCGCCTTCACGGAAACGCAGGAATCCGCAGCCAGCGCCGGTATGACGCCGAATACGCCTGCCGACAGAACCAAAGTCAGTGCCAGCAGCAGAGATAGTATGCGTTTTCTCATATTTGTTCACCTCATTTATGCGTAGGTTACATCCAGCGTGCGTAGAGCGTCATGTTGCTGCGCACCGGGTCTTTCTGTGTATCCCAGGGCTTGGTGAGCGCCTGATCTGCATACCAGCCGCCGAACACTGCGCCGGGCTTCGTGGGCGTCATGACTTCGCCAATGACGCTGCCCCGCTTCACGGAAACGGCCTCCAGCTCTGTGCCGCCGCTGGTCTCAAAGCGAACCTTCTTCTTGCCCAGCAGAGCCAGCAGAATCAGCAGCAGGGCCAGCAGGCCCACGCCACCGATGATCCACCAGGTGACGCTTCCTGCGGCGGCACCCTCGGCCCAGTTGGCGTAGAGGGTCATGTTGCCCTTAACGGTGTCCTTGTGGAAGTCCCACTTTTGGGTGCGGTCCAGGTCTCTGTACCACCCCTCCAGGTGGTAGCCCTCCCGGATGGGGTCCTCGGGCTTTTTCACCTTTTCACCGTACTGGACGGTCTGGGAGGGGACCTCCGTGCCGCCGTTGCTTTCAAAGGTAACGGTGCAGTCCGTGGTGACGATGACGGACACGCTATTATCCTTCACGGTGTATCCGGCCATGCCGTCCTGGGTGGAAACCAGGGTGTTGGTGGGGATAAGCTGCGACACACCCTTCGTGCCGATGACCTTCATCTGAAAGCTGCCGACTACCACCTCCGGCTCCCAAGCCTCGCCGCCCTTAAAGGACACGAAGTTCAGATAGAAGGCCCGCCCGCCGGTGCGGCGGCCTAAATCGCTCCAGCGGATGCCGGGGGCGGTCATGACGCTGCCGTCCACCAGCTGGAGGAAGGTGTCGTCGTACTCGATTTCCGTCTGCATACCGTACATATCGGCGCTTTCCTGGGCGTCGGTGCGTTTGAGCACCAGGGTCACGGTGATGGTCTCGCCAGTGGTGGCCCGCACCTCAGATGCACCGCCTACGGACAGGTCAAAATTGTAGCTGCGGCTCTCGTCTGTTTTGCTGCCTGTCTGCGAGGCAAAGGCTGCGGTGGGCAGCAGACACAGCAGCAGACACAGGGCTGCCAATAGTGTAAAAATGCGTTTTCTCATGCTGATCTCCTTCTCTCTCCGACCGGTTGGGCCGTTTTTTGCCCGGCCTGGCCGGTGCGAAGCCCCCAACGGGGGATAGCCTCCCCTCCCGCCGGGGAAGGGAGACTGGCAGGACCTTACTTAAACTGATTCACGATGGCCACAGCGTCGGTGTGATCCACCACCTTAGTGGCGTTTACATCGGCCCGCAGGAACTTCTCCACGGAAACCTTGGTGAAGTCACTGTATGTGCCGTTATACATATCGTAGACCAACTGCGCATCGTTGACATCCACCTTCCCGGTCATGTTCACATCGAAGCCCAGGGTGATGGTGACCACATTGTCTGCGGCAGAGATGGCGACCTTGGCGGCGGCCTCCTCCTGGGTCAGGGTCTGACCCTTGTCCACGATCACCAGCCATGCGTACTGATCCGTGCCGTAGGCATTGACCTTATACATGGTGTTGCCGTCATAGGTGAAGGCTTTGCCTCCCTCGGGGGTGCCCTTGACCGTTATGAGCATCATGGTCTTGTCATTCAGCTCCAGGTAGCGGGATACGCTTACCTCCTCCGCATTTTGGGAAACCTTTTCCACATTCACCACCAGACGCCAGGTGGGGGCATATCCGCTCAGCTTAGTGTAAGGAGTGGGGTCCACCACATACGTACCGTTGCCCAGGGACCGGACCTTGGCGGGCATATTCACCGCTGTGATGCTGTCGATGGGCTGATAGTAAGCGGTTACGGTGTAGGTGCAGTTCTCCCTCTCATTCAGCTGGAGGTAATAGGGCATATCCCTGGGAACGGAGGTTCCGTTTCCGGGTGCCTGGTCCTCAGCACCGTTGCCCGTCACCAGAACGGGATAGCCGGTGACCTTGTTGGTACTGATGAGGAAGTACACAGTGCCGTCGATCTTGCTGCCAGGGATGGTGTAGGTGATGGTGCCGTCCGCATTGGCCACAGGGGTCAGGCTGACCTGATCGGAGCGCGTGCCGTTGGGATAGCGGATCTCATAGTGGATCCAATAAGAGAGTCCCGCTCTGGGAGTAACGGTCACGGAATAATCCTGCAGGTAGGTCGCCTTGTCCGGACCCTTGGTCACATCCTTTTCCAGCAGAGGATCCTTGTCACCAAAGACGTATTCCACATCGTACTGCTTGGGGGTCTTGCCGGTGTAGGTGACCTCCACATTGCCGGAGATATTCTCGATGGTGTAGGTGTCATCTGCGCCGAAGGTCAAGCCCTCGGTGACGGTGTCGCCCACCTTCACGGTGAAGGTGTAGGTATAGTGGCTGTCCACGGGCTTGAAGGTGAAGCTGCCGCCCTTGGGGACCAGGCGGGTCTCGTCAGAGGTGAACGCATCCGGCAGGGTCACGGTGAAGTTATTGGCGTTGACCACGGTGTCGGCGTCGGAAATGGTGGCCTCCGGAGCGTCAAAGTTGATGGAGTTGGCATCCAGATCAAATTTGGCGTTGGTCAGCTTCACGGTGGAGGTGGCAGTCGCCTTGGCGGTGAATTCCAGGGCCAAGGCCTCGCCCAAGGGCACGGCATCGCCGTAGCGGCGGACCCGAACGGTACCGTTGTTGTCCTCCACCGTCAGGTTGGCGGCGTCACCGGTCTTGGTGTTCAAGGTCAGTGCCGTCGGGTCGTAGGTAAAGGTCATGTCATAGGCGTTGAAGCCGGTGATGTTTTTCTCGGAGGAGGCGACGGTCACGGGAATGCGAACCCGCTGACCCGAAACAAGCTGCTGGTCAGCACCCATGGAAACAGAGTAGCCGGTTTCAGTTTTTGGAACGGTGATTATACTGCCACCCTGTTCATTAACGGTAAGTGTGGCTGCGACATTGGGATTGTTGATAACGGCCATTCCGTTTGCATTGTAAAATGTGCCTCTAATTTTATATTTGATAGCCTGTCCAACCTCACACGATTCATTTACTTTGAAACGAACTGTGGCAAATGCGCCGGTCTGTCGCGTTTGAATTTTATTAAGAATAACTGAATCAGTGCCTCTTTTGCTGTCAATTCTGAAATCAACATAGGACCTAAAATCGCCGGATCGTTTTTGTGTGACGGAACATCTCATGCTATCCCAAGAACAGGTATAGTCCACATATGTAAGGGTGTCCATATTATATTCAATACTACTTGTGACCTTATAGTAGTCAGATGGAGCTTGTTCCAAATAGATAGTCGCGGTTATTATATCCCCCGCATGGGGAGCTTTATTATCAAAAGTTAAAGTAAAAATTTGGCCAATTTCAGGTTCAGCGGCAAAAGCCACAGGAACTACGCTTAAAAGCATTGCAATCGCAAGTATAAACGAAAAAATCTGTTTTTTCATACTATTCTCCAGTATATAAGTATGAGGTCCGGGGAATCCGCAAGCGGATTCCCCGGACCTGCGTTTCAAGGATGTGAGCCCCTATTATGACTACAGGGCTTTCCTTTCTTAGATTACCCAATAGGAGGACTTTATCACATTATGCTTCGGGAGCATTTAGTTAATGGGGTGGATTTTGGGGTTTTCCAAATACCAAGTAAGTGCGTCAAGATCATCTTCGTCAAGCCGGTCATTCCTAACAATGTCGGCCTGTGCCCACTGTTCAGGAGTCAACGCATCTTCAGGGAGTCCATTATTGACCCATTCCGTAAGCAATGCCAGATCCTCCTCATCCACATATCCGAAGGGATCCAGGTTCACATTGCCCACAGTCGGGGTCGTCAGGCCAATCAAGTCGGTCTGCCAGGTCAGAGCGGGGCTGTACCGGCTGGAGCCGAAGGCTGCGGTGGTCAGACCCGTGTTCATGCTGGTCACGAAGTCTGCGGAATCCATTTCTGCTCTGGTCTTAGCAGTGGCCGTCTGAGAGGTGCTCTTGGCACTGCCAATGCCCTGGGCACAGGTGAAGTCCAGATAATACAGGTTGGACATCGCTGCGGAGGCGTTGTTGGTCATGCCGACCACTGCGCCCACATTGCTGCCGGTGCTCTCCACATAGGCCCGGTTGTAGCAGTTCTTGACAGAAGCGGACGCGCCGGAGGCAAAGGCCACGATACCCGCCACATAGTTGCCGGCACCGGTGATGCTGCCGGTGTTGTAGCAAGCGGTGACGCCCTTGGTGGTCTGACCCACGATGCCGGCCACATAGCCGTTGCCGGTGATTGCACCGCCGTTGTAGCAGCCGGTAATGGTACCGGTAGCGTAGCCGGTGATGCCGCCCACATACTGATAGGCATGGATGGTGCCTTCGTTGCCGCAGTTGGTGGCGTTGGAATTCACCAGACGGCCTGCAACGCCGCCCACGCTGCTCCAGTTGCCATTCACACGGGTAACGGTGATGTCAACATCGGAGACAACGCCGGAGATGTTGGTATAGTTGGCGTAGGCCACCACGCCGCCGGAATAGGCGTTGGCAACGCTGCCCGTGGAGGTCAGGAACATCTTGCCGGTCACCTTCAGATTCTGAATGGTGGCGTAGCTGCTGCTGGTGCCGTTCACATAGCCGAACAGTCCCTTATACGGAGCCGAGGTAGTGGTGGCACTATAGTAGATGCCCATGTTCTTCACGGTATGATTATTACCGTTAAAGCTGCCCTTGAAGGCCGTGCTGGCGGTAGTTCCGCCGATGGGCGTCCAGTTATAGCCGGCCAGATCAATATCACCCGTCAGCGCACCGTTGATGGCATAGCTCCCGCCGTTGACTTGCGCCGCAAACCAAGCCAGCTCCGCTGCGGTACCAATCTGATACACGCCATCGGTCAGAGTGGGCTGCGTCTTGGTGGTGCCGTCCCATGCGCCGGCAGCAGAGGCCGTCAGAGGAATGGTCTTGGTCAGCACACCGCCGGACACATTGGCCTTGTCTGCACTGCCCAGGTAGAAACTGCCGTAGACATAGTCGCAGCCGGCGCAGAGCACCGCATAGGTGTAAGTGCCGTAGGGCAGGTTCTCATACTCGCCGTTGCTGTTGGCGGTATGGACATTGCCTGCGGCATCCGTCAGCGTCACAGTGGGCGTGGCGGTGGTGGGATTGGTAATATTCAGCTTCAGCTTGAAGTTATAGCGCGGAGTGACCTCCACATTCACATTGGGGAAACGGTTCAAGCAGAAGTTCACCGTGACCGCATTGAAGTTCGTGCCCACGCCGGTATCCGACATGTTATACAGGGTGGCAAACGGGTTCGCCGCCGAGTACATGGAGCCGTAGGTATAACCGTTGGTGAGCTGAACATTGGCGGTGCTGCCGGAGCCAAAGTCCACATTCGTCGGGATTGTCAGCTCCAGCTTGGCCTGATCCATCTGCTGATACTGGGCGACATTGGTCTTATAGGCCGTATCGCCGATGGAATAGAACAGGTTGTAGGTAGTGGGGTTGAAGATACCACTGTACTTGTAGATGCCACGGTAGCTGCCCTCGAAGGTGAGAGACACCTTATCGCCGGGCATGATCTCCGTCTCCTGGGGATTGGAGGCGTTGGTGACCGTGGCGGTCACTTCGGCCACACGAGCCAGACTGTAGGACACCTTGTTGTTAGCTGTCATCTTGATGACAACAGTACCACCGGCCAGCCCCGCATTGCGGAAGCCCAGGAGACTTGCATGGTACTTGCCGTTGGAATCCGCCGTCAAGGTGGTCCAGCCGGAGAGAGCGCTCTCCATGGTGGTCTTGTTGGTGGTGACAATGGCGTACTGAACATTGGACACACCATAGTCTTCGCTATTGCTTGCCACCGTGAAGTCCAGGGTGGGGGCGGTGTCGTTGCTCAGATAGAACCAGTTGTCGTAGTTATAATCCCACGCCGTCGGGCGAGAAGAACTCAAGCCGTTGGAATTATAGGCGATATTGGCCGTTGCGGTACCGTTTTCCTCGCTGCTGAGCACAAAAACACTGGTACGCTCCGGATTCGTGGCCGGATAGAAGCCGCCGTGGGTGCCATGTGTGTCGTTTGCCGCATATACATCCAGTGCTTTGTAATTCACGGCAAGGATGGTCGTTCCGTTCGGTTTCACATCGAGCCAGTTGTTCTCGGCGTTGCCTCCGTTGGACTTCCGCAGGGTGGGCGAACCAGCCAGCGTATGAACCTCAAATTCAGGCTCAATCATGATATTTGCCGCGTCAGAGTTGATGATCTGCCACAGGCGGTAAGAACGGATACGCTCTGTCCCGCTCGTGTACTTGTAGCCGCTGGGGGACAAGAAAGTCTGAATCTCCGCTTCGTCACGGGTCTTGGCCATCGTGCCAAGATTAGAGAAGCTGTGGGAATACTGATCCGTGGAGTCTCCAGCATTGAAGGTGAATTCCTTCGCAAAACTGGTGGTGCTGCTCTGGAGCCATCCGGCCTTGGTCACATAAGTGGTGCCGCTGCGGATGTCCTTCAAGCGCCAGGTGTAGTTGGAATTGCTCTTGCTGATTTTGTAGGTCAGCGTTCTGGTAGCGTCAGCGGATGCGTTTGCATCACCACTGGTGCTGCCCGTCTTCGGCTCAATGATCTGTGTGTTAAAATTGTTATTCTGGAAAAACAGGTTGAAGTCCGCATAGGCAGGAACCGTCACCGTCAGGTTGATGGCCTGGGAAAGCGCCAGGTTCTTTGTAACAACCGTGTATCCGGCGGCAGTCGTGTTGTTGATCGCCTGAGTGAAGATGTAGTCCTCGGCACAGGTGCCGATGGGTTCCACATAGGCATTCCAAAGGGCTGCGTTTCCGGCAGAGTACAGCATGAAGGGGTAGTAAGTATAATTGCCGGAAGGATAGGGCGTACCATGCTGCACATCGCCGCCCATGCTGGGCATTGAGATACGGGCAGTGTAGTCGCTTGCGGTGAAGTAGGTGTTATCGGTTTTGCGGCTCGTGGTGTAAATGGAATGCAGCCGCAGGTAGAGGCTCGTACCGCCGCCGGTGCCGCCGTCCACATTGGTCTCTGTGGGCAGGGTCAGGCTGTGGCCGCCGAGGTAGATATCGTACTTTTCGGTAGAGGCATTGTAGCCATACGCACGGAAAGAGTACTTGCCGGGAGCCAGGGAAGCATAGAACTCATTGTAGTTGCCGTTCTTGTTGCCCGTTGTGGAGTTGGTAAAAGTGCTGTCCCAAAATTGGACGCTCTCGTACAGGCTGGAATCGACGCCATCCTCCCGATAAATGTAGGTGTCGCCATCTTTACCGATGTAATCGGCACCCTTCGTATCGAAGCCCTTAGTCTTGTAAAGCTTGATGAGCGGATAAACATTGCCGTTGGAGGAGTAATTCATATCCTGGCCAACATAGAAGGTGTAATTCTGCGGAGTTCCTGCTCTTACATCCAGAGTCAGCGTCCAAGTGTCCGTAGAATCGCCGTAGGTATTGGTCGCATGGAATTCATAGACATATGTACCGGCGGCATTCTCCGTGATCTGGATGGTGGTGCCGCCAAACAGAGCCGGAGTGAAATAGTAGGGGCCGGTCCTGGTATCTCCAACAGATCTATAATAATAGTAGTTGGTGTAGTCCAGCGCTGTGCCGTCCGGATTCTCGAAGATATTACCGGCCTGCAAGTCGGTGAGATTGTAAGCATAGCCAGCCGTTACCGTATCGCTTGCAGTAGAGGACACACCTTCCTTCAATCTCGGGATCTGCTGGTTGGCATCTGTTACAGTCAGGGTGATGGTGTGGGTAGCCGTTCCAGTATTATCGGAAGCGGTCAGCACCACCGTGTAAGTCCCCGCAGCAGTGGGGGTGTAACCCAGAATCGTGCCGTTCAGCGCCTGAGCAACGCCGTTGATAGTCGCCGTGTAGGTCAGCGTATCACCGTCAGCATCGGTAAACACATCAGCCAAATCCAGCGTCCACGCATTACCAAGTGTTACATTGGCTGTGGTGATTGCATCGGAAGCGACCGTAGGGGCCGAGTTGCCTTCATAGGTGAAGGCGAGGAAGTGGACGGGCGCATAGCTGGCGCTGCCGTCATACTCCGGCGCATAGGCAGTTCCGCTACCATCTGCACCCAGCACAAAGCTCTTTTGGACCGTAGTCCCATCCTCGGCGGTACGGGAGTAGTTCAAGGGAATTGTAATTGTGATATCCCCACCGCTCTCCGTATAGGCCATTTCTACACCGCCGCCAGTCCACTGCGGCACATCGGCGTAGTAGCCGGATGCAACACCGCTCGTGGCATTGGTCAGTATGGCAGCGTCTTTGTAGGTGGCCTTTACATAGGTCGTGCCTGCGGGAACGGTGACCAAGTAGTAGGGCACATTCTCGAAAGCAGAGTAGCCGGTAAAGGTCACAGGGTTCTGCACACTGATGGTTGCCGTTCCTGTGGTCTGGTCATTCGCACCATAGGGAACAATACTATCCAGCGGCGCAGCTACTGTGGCTTGTTCCGTTGCAAAGGCTGCCGTGGGAAGGATGGATAGAACCATCATGAGCGCAAGCAGCATTGAAAGGAACTTTTTCGCTGTCTTTTGCATTTCCAATCTCCTCTCAGAAATTTTTTTATAATAAGGCCTGCCGGCATTATTACCTTAGCTGCGAGCACATTTTCGCATCCAATAAGAAAATAACAAAGGTTATATAGGGGCGCGACACCCTATTATAATTGGTGTCGCGTTCCGATCTGTCCAAGGCGAAAGGTGCTTTCGTTAAGAGGATTGGGCGGAAGGGACTGGCTAAGTCCCTTCTGCCCATATGGAAAAGCTGGCGGATCTCCGCCCTCGACTTGGCAAACCTTACTCAAGCATTACATCTGTTGCAACGAAGGTTTCCTCTGTGGCTTCGTGAACAGCGTATTTGCTTTGGCGTTGCTTGACTCGCTCAACCCGTGCTGCCCGTTTAGCGTCACGCTCGCTCCGATGCAGCTGAATTTGGATATTCTTTTCGTTTTGATAGCGCCCGCAATCTCTATTGCGGGGTTTTTTGTATATAGGATTCAAGTGGGCGGCTCTCAGCGCATCTTTCCAATCGCCAAAGCGCTCTGCGATGTAACTGCCACCGACGATCTCGATGGGGGCAGGGGACTTTCCCCAATGTCCGGCGCAGCGCCGGAGATAGGCCGCCAGCTGATCCAGGCTGTCGCCTGCGTGTTTTTCCGCAAAAGCGCGGTCCTGCTCAGCCAATGCATCCCGTGTTCTTTTGGCAATGTGCTGCTCGTACCAATTCGCTCCGTCAAAATTTTGCGCACCTGCTACTTTACCCATGGGCACACCTCCTTAATGATTCATGACAAAAAAAGCGCTGATAAACCCATACCGGGTCATCAGCGTACACTTCTGCCATATCAGCACCACGGAGAGAGCGCCCGCTGCCTTTGAGTCCTAACTACACAATTCTACTGACTTGCGCCATGAGATACTCTCTGCGTTTATGATCTGTCTTCTCACGACTTTCTCGCAATGACGGACTTTCGTCCCAGTGGTTTCCCGCCTCGATCATATCCTTGCGCTTACAGTGCCGACCGCATGGGGAATTGCACCCCTTTCCTTCAGGGCAATCACCTGGCTGTTTCCAGCTCGGATGACCGCCGTGCAGCATCATCGGACTCGATTATTCTGTTTTCCAGTATCACTTTGTTTGTTAAGGGAATACTACAATAGATCCTCCGGAAATGGGCTTTCGTGAATTTATCCCATTTGCGA
>ERZ835109.1770-NODE-1770-length-16213-cov-3.965714_pt1 | contig 16213 bp, 22 predicted proteins | sample MGYA00519946_ERZ835109 | MGnify/ENA primary metagenome ERZ835109 (study PRJEB31850, sample SAMEA3708771) | human gut metagenome | biome: human gut; feature: human-associated habitat; material: faeces | place: China | collected 2014 ...
AGAAAGTAGGTAATGTGTATGATACCCATCAATAAGGTAACCTCTGATAGTGCATGTCGGACATTCTTAAGTAATGATGTCAGTTTTGCATCTTTTATTAATGCAGTTGTATTTGAAGGAGGACAACTCATTCATCCTGAGAATCTTGTGCGTTATGAAAATGATACAGCTTTTATTATCAATGATTCAAAAAGAATAGAGGATAAAAAAAGAAGAAGAGATATTGTTGTTAAAAGTGATATTAATGGAATCTACTGTATACTAGGAGTAGAACATCAAAGTAGTGTTGATCAAGCAATGGTGGTTAGATGTGCCATTTATGAAATGTTGGAATATTTAAAACAGTTAGAAAATAAAGAGTATAAAAGATTAGTACCACAAATCATGGTTGCCTTTTATACAGGACCAAAGAAATGGAATGTACCTGTAAAACTCAGTGATTATTTTGAAATACCAGAAGAATTAAAGAAATACTTTAATGATTGGAAAATCATCTTAGTAGATGTTAAAGAAATGGATACAAGTAAGATCAAAGATGAACAAACACGCTATTTTATAGAAGCCATTCAAGCAATGTATAAGGGAGACTATATAAAATTACATCAAAAAAGAAAGATGAATACCAATAATTTGATTTATGTGGCGATAATTACAGGAAGTTTGGATATGATTAAAGATATTGTAGAAGGAGATGAGATGGATATGTGCGAAGGAATGGAAAGAATGGCAGAAGGATTTAGAAGTGAAGGACGTGAAGAAGGTATTCTTGTTGGAAGAGTTGAAGGTAAATTAGAAGAAAAACAAAATACTTTATTAATGCAATTAAGATGTAAGTTAGGAGATTTATCAAAAGAAACAGAAAATACGATAAGAAGTAGTACGATGGAAAAACTAAATAAGCTTACAGTATCTATTTTTGATATACAAAGTGAAAATGATGTTTTAAAGTTAATTCATTAAACAAAAAAAAGAAATCATGAAAAGCAATGATTTCTTTTTAAATATTATTTTAAAGGAACTAATAATTGAATTGATTTTTGTAAATTATGTACATCAATAGGAAGATGTGTGCCTTCTTCACCATCTATATCCATTGTAAGATCTTGATCACAAGTAATGTGAATATGTTGTCCTTGAATATAATGGATAAAAGGACTCTTATCGTGTTTACCAAAACGATAATCTTTAATGAGTGCAATTAAATCTGTGATTGAACATCTTTTTACAATCACTAAATCTAATTTACCATCATTGATATCTGCAAAAGGAATAATACCATCGAAACCACCAACACGATTAGTGTTTGTAATTGCAAACATATAAGCATCTTCTTCAAAAGATTCATTATCTACAGTTACATTTAAATGAAGATTTGTTGATAATTGTTGAGGAAGTTGTGTCATTCCTTTAAAATAATAAGCTAAAGGACCAAATTTTTTCTTTTCTTCTTTTGATACAACAAACGAAATATCAGAAAACATACCAGCAGCAGCCACATTAATAAAATATTGATTATTAATTTTTCCTACATCACTAGAAATAACATTGAAATTTTTAATCATTTCCACAATACCATTTACTGAACTTGGAATATTTAAATAATTAGCAAAATCATTAACGGTACCTGCTGCTAAAATACATAAAGGAATTTTTTTATGACTATCAACCATTCCAGAAATAACTTCATTTAAAGTACCATCACCACCAACAGACATGATAAAATCATATTGATTTTCATCACAGTCTTTTGCTTTATAATAGGCATCATCTTTTTTTTCTGTATAAAATATTTCAAAATGTTCTACAATGTTTTGTAATGTTAATTGACCAATAATACGATCTAGTTTATTTTGAATAATATGTTTTCCAGATGATGGATTTATAATAATAAGACAACGTTTCATGTTATTACCTCACTTAAATATACTATATACATTTTAAAACAATTAAAAAAGATATACAATCATTGTTTCAATGATTATAATAAAATAGAATAAGCAAAGGAGTTTATTATGGCAAAATTTTATGCAGTAAAAGAAGGAAAAAAACCAGGAATTTATATGTCATGGGATGAATGTAAAGAACAAGTTAATGGTTATTCAGGAGCAGTTTATAAATCTTTTACAAGTGAAGATGAAGCAAAAGCATTTATTGGTAAAGAAGTAAAAAAAGTAAGTGATGATTTAACTTTACTTGCTTATGTTGATGGTAGTTATAATATTAAAACAAAAGAATATGGATATGGTTGTGTTTTAATTGAAGGGCAACAAGTTATTCAACAATTATTAGGTAAAGGGAATATTCCTGAGTATTCTTCAATGCGTAATGTTTCAGGAGAAATTCTTGGGTGTATGAATGCTATTGCTTATGCAATTGATCATCATTATGAGTCTATTTGCATTTATTATGATTATGAAGGTATTGAAAAATGGGCGACAGGTTTATGGAAAGCAAATAAGGAACAAACTCAAAATTATGTTAAAACAATCAATGATATGAAAAAGAAGATAGATATTTATTTTCAAAAGGTTTTAGCACATAGTGGGGATTATTATAATGAAGTTGCTGATGGGCTGGCTAAAAAAGCAGTGGGTATAAAAAAATAAAGCTTGAAAATTAAGCTTTATTTTTTTTAGCAATAATATTAATAATAATATAAACAACTAGAACAATAGCAAAAATCCATAAGAAATCGCTTTTGATATATTGAGCATCACCAGACCAACATCCAAACCATTCTCCACATTTTTTAACAAGAATAGCAAGTGCATAAGATAATGTACCACATCCAATAACACTTAATAAGACTTTCACAATTTTATTAAGAATCTCTTTAAATAAAATAATAGAGATAAAACATACAGCTGTAACAAATACATTAATAACAAAATGCATATAATTTCCTCCTTTAGATACCTTAATAAAATAGCATAAAATCAAGGTAAATGCAATAAAACGTGAACTAATAGATAAATTATGATAAAATATTTTTGGAGGATTTTAATTATGAAATTACTAACAGTATGTATCCCTTGTTATAACTCAATTATGGAAATGCATAAAGCAATTAACTCATGTCTTTTAATGAAAGATGAGGTAGAAGTTTTAATTGTTGATCGTCATTCACATGATGAAACTTTACAAGTTGCTAGAGAATATGAAGAAGCTTATCCAGATACCGTTAAAGTTATTACAACTAAAGAAGATGTTCCTTTTTTAAAAACAGCTTTAAAATATAGCGAAGGACTTTATTTTAAGATACTTCAATGCTTTGATTATTTAGATCAACCATCACTTGTAAGTGTTGTAGAAACAATTCGTGATTTTATTCGTATTCAAGCAAATTTAGATGTATTACTTACAGATTATAAATATGTAGTTCCTCAAAAAAAAGAAAAAAGAGTTTCATATAAAAATATTTTTCCAACAGAAACTATTTTTGAATGGCATAATATAAAAGCATTTCATAAGCATTTTCAAATAGATTTAGGATCAGTTATTATTAAAACAAGTACTCTAAGAAAAATAAAAACGGATGAAGAAAATATTTTTTATAATGAGTTAACCGTTTATGGAACAATTCCTTATATTAAATCAATGTATTATTTAAATGTACCATTTCATTGTTATGGATCACATCGAAAAATTCATATTTCTAAATCAAATAGCTATATAGATTTAATGAAAAGTTTATGGGATTTATATGATGTTTATTCATTAAAGAGTAGAAGACAAAGAACTTATGTTATTGAATATTTATCAAAGGTCTATGTGCTTACTGTTTATTTATTATTAAAATCAAATCAAAAGGAACAAATTGAATTATTAAATGCATATTTAGGATTTAATGATCCTAAATTATACAAAGCACTTACAAAACGTGTTTATGGATTTTTATTAAGTAGTAATAATCAAAAATTATATGATATGTTAATTAAAATATTTGAAAAAGTATATCAATTAGAAATAGAGGAATAGAATGAAGAAGAAATTATTATTTGTTATACCCTTAAGTTTATTTGTTTTAGATTATTTATTGATTTATTTTCAAATCATCCAACCATTAGATTGGATGATTTATCATTTAGTACAAAATTTAAGATGTGATTTTATGACATCCTTTTTTAAACTTTGTTCAACATTAGGAAGTACATGGTTTTATGTTTTATTAGTTGTAGTATTAATGTTTTTAAAAGATAAAAAAGAACTTTTGATAGGTATCCATTTACTAATAGGACAAGGAATAAATAGACTTATTAAATATATTATTAAAAGACCAAGACCTCCTCAAGGATTACATTTAGTAAAAGAAACGAATTATAGTTTTCCTAGTGGACATAGTATGTCAGCAATGATTGGTTATGGATTATTGATTATAGAAGTTTATCAAAGTTCTTTAAAATATAAAAAACTTATCATGACATTATTAGCAATGATGATTTTATTAATAGGTTTAAGTAGAATTTATCTAGGTGTACATTATTTTTCTGATGTTATAGGTGGCTTTTTGTTGTCTTTAAGCTATTTATTATTTATTTATTATAATACCTCACTTTATACATAGAATGTGTAAAGGAGGTTTTTTTATTGGATATTGATATCATTAGTGGTTTATATCATTATGGTTTGACCATTATAAAATATGAACAAGATTATTGTTTAGTAGATTTAAAGACTCAAGAAGTTTATGAAAAAATGAGTATTTATTATATAAAAAGATTATTAAGAAGTTGGAATAAGCATCGTAAAAATATAGAGAGTGTGATATAATGGAAAAAAGTTTGAGGTGGTTTAAAATGAGGACAGTAAAGAATTATGTAGGAATTATTTTGTGTGCGTGTGTTATTATTTTTATTTATAAAACATTTGATATTTCATTGTTTTCCAATATTTTATCAGCTTTTATTCCTTTAATAGTAGGAGCAATACTTGCTTATTTTTTACAACCATTGGTTTATAAATTTGAAATGTTTTTAGATTCTTTTAATAACGATAAATTGATTAAATACAGTCATACAATAGCATCTATTTTTGTTTTTGTTGTCTTTGTTTTGATTATTGTTATTTTAATGATTGCAATCATACCAGCTTTAGCCAATTATATTGTTAATATTGCAGATAACTTAACACTCTATATCAAAAACTTTGAAAAGACACTAGAATTTTATTTAGGAAGTAGTCTTGCTAGTGATGTAATTATTAAAATAGATGAAATGGTTGTTAAATATGTTAATTCTATTGAGGCTATTGATCCAATTGCGACACTTGGCACTATTTTTAAGGCAGGAAGTACAATTATTACAGCTGTATTAGGACTTATTTTTACACCTTATGTATTAATAGAAGCAAAAAGGTTAGTAAGTATTTTTGATCGTCTTTGTTCACTATTTATGTCAAAAGAAAAAATTGCTTTAATTCATGATTATGCAGTACGTTCACATCAAATATTTGGACAATTTATTTATGGTAAGTTTTTAGACTCTTTAATTATAGGGGCTATTGCCTTTGTAGGACTTGGAATACTTAAACTTAAGTTCTTTCCAATTCTTGCAGTTATCATTTTAATTACCAATATGATTCCTTATTTTGGACCATTTATCGGTGGGTTTCCTGCTGTTCTTGTAGCCTTGATGACAGGAGATTTATTCCATGCTTTAGCGGTTTTAGTTTTTGTCTTTGCTTTACAACAATTTGATGGTTTATTCTTAGGACCAAAGATTTTAGGAGATGTTGTTGGTATTTCACCATTTTGGGTTTTACTTTCTATTACCGTCTTTGGACATTTCTTTGGCTTTATTGGAATGTTCCTTGGAGTACCAATGATTTGTGTCATTCGTATGCTTTTTAATGATATCATTGACTTTCATAATAAAACGAAAGAATTAGATACATAGATTGTAATTTAAATAAATATTTGTTAGGATAATAGAGGCTTTGTCCTCGTAGCATAGCTGGATAATGCAATCGCCTCCTAAGCGTAGAGCAGTATCTAGCCTAAATGAGCTATAACGGGCAGAAAAAAGATGTGGCGCTTTAGCTCAGCTGGATAGAGCATACGCCTCCTAAGCGTAAGGTCATGGGTTCAAATCCCATAAGTGCCGCCATTTTTATTGGTTTTTCTATTAAAAATAGGATGTTTGATAGGTATTATTGCTTATTGAATATCCTTTTTTCTTTCTAACAAAGTGTGGAACTTTTCTTGACTTTTTATCTAACAAAAATAGGACTTTTCTAACAAACTAGATAACATATTAGAAATTAAAAGGGACTAAGTAAACAATTTAATAAGCAAAGGAGATACAAAATGGATCTCCTTTTTTCATATAAAGGAGGTGATGAATTTATGAATAATGTATTGCTTTATTTTGCTTTGAAGCATGATGGTGACTTTGAAAAAATATATAATGATATAAAAGCAAAAGTTCCTGTAGATGAAAATGAATTTATTAAATTAAAAAGAGGATTGAAAACAAAGTATGTAACAATTTTAGATAACAACTATCCTACAGTTTTGAAACAAATTGCATGTCCACCATTCGTTTTATTCTATGAGGGTAATATAAGACTTGCTAAAGATTTAGAGGTTGGAGATGCTTTTATATATTCTTCTTTTAATAGTAAAAGATATTTAAGCACAGTTGAACCATCAGCCGACAGAGGAAAATTCTGTTTTGACTATATCATTGCTTCTGAAAGTCATGATAATTTTTTTAAACTTAGAGAGCATGTAATGGATAAGAAAGTTCCGTTAAAAGACTACAGTAAAAATACAAAAAATAAACAACAAGAAAGATAGCATATAAAAGTCATCATAGCAGATGGCTTTTTTACATAGCCAATCAATGATTGGCAAAAAAGAAAGGAGGTCAATTTAATGCTATATATAAAGATAGGAGTGATTACAAATGAGCGAAGTAATAGCAATTGCAAATCAAAAGGGTGGTGTAGGTAAAACAATGACATCTGTCAGTTTAAGTGCATGTCTTGCATTAAATAACAAAAAGGTATTGCTGTTAGATTTAGATCCACAAGGACATTCAACAAAAGCATTTGGATTTTATGACAGTACACAATATCCTTTATCTATGAAGGATGTTATCGTATCAGTTATTGAAGATATACAACTTGATAGAGAACGACTAATACTTCACAGTAATGAAAATGTTGATATTGTTCCATCAAATATTTCTCTTGCAGGAATAAATTCTAAATTAGAAAGTGCTATGTGTAGAGAAACGGTATTGAAAAGATTTATTGATACTGTAAAAGATGATTATGATTATGTCATTATAGATACAAATCCATCACTGGATAATCTACCTATTAATGCTCTTACTGCTTCAGATAAAGTTGTTATAACTGTACAGGCAGAGCCTTATGCTGTTGAAGGTATGGCTGACTTATTAAGGTCGATTAATATGGTTAGAAGAAATCTTAACCATGATTTAAAAATTGAAGGTGTGTTGATTACGATGACAAATGAAAGAACCAATCTATCAAAGAAAATCACACATGAAGTTAGAGAAAACTTTGGAGGGCATATCAAGGTATTTGATACAACAATTCCAAGATGTACAAAGGCAGCGGAAAGTACAGGAATAGGAGAAAGTATATTTCAATATGATCCAAAAGGTGCAGCAACTAAAGCTTATGAAGCTTTTACAAAGGAGGTCATCTTAAATGCCGAAAAAGAGCATAAACGACATAAGAGTTCCTACGTACGATGATTTATTTACCAACGAAGAACAAAGACAGGAGGCAAAACTAGAGAAGATAATGGAAGTTCCTGTTGAAGATATTCAGGAGTTTAAAAATCATCCGTTTAGAGTTAGAAATGATGAACAAATGTCTGAACTTGTAAAAAGTGTTTCAGAAAATGGTATTTTAGTTCCTGTTCTTGTAAGACCGCATCCAAATAGTCACGGATACGAAATGATTTCAGGTCACAGAAGAATGAATGCAGCAATGGTAAATGGTCAAGAAAAGATACAGGCTATTGTAAGAGAACTTACGGATGACCAAGCAACAATCATTATGGTTGATTCAAATATACAAAGGGAAAACATCTTACCAACTGAAAGAGGATTTGCTTACAAATTGAAATTAGATGCAATGAAACATCAAGGAAAACAGATATCATCAACTTCTACGCAAGTTGCACAGAAGTCCCAAAATAAGTGGTCAGTAGATATATTAAGTGAAGAAGTAAAACAATCAAGAGATCAAATTAGAAGATTTATACGTTTAACAGAATTAATTGAGCCATTACGTGATATGGTCGATGGTATAAGAAGTGATGGAAAAAAGATTGCATTTAATCCTGCTGTAGAACTTTCATATCTTTCAAAAGAAAATCAACAACTTGTGGTAAAAAATATTGAAGGACTTGATTTAACACCGTCACATGCTCAAACAATAAGAATGAAGGAGTTGTCAAGAGAAAATCGTCTAGATGAAAATGTTATTTATTCAATAATGACGGAAGAAAAAGCGAATCAGAAAGAAAAATTGTCGTTTAAAATGGAGGATATTAATGAATACTTTCCAAAAAACTATACGCCTAGAGAAAAAAGTGAAGTTATATTGAAACTTTTAAAAGGATGGGCAAAAAGAAGAAATAAAGAGCAAGAAAGATGACAGTTACATATATAACTGTATTTTTTGTACATTTTATTTCAGCAGACTTAGTGAAGGGGGAGTCTGTTTTTTGTGGGGAAATGTGACTCGGTTTTCCCCTAAGAACCCCTTTCCTGTTATCTTACTGGGAAAAGTAATATTAATATAGAAGAAAAAAAGATGTTTTATGTATGTGAATTATTGTATAAATTGACAATGAAAAAGCTTACATAGTAAAATTTAATAAAGATAAAATGGAGGTGAATTTCTTGGCGAAATATGCAAATCCAACATTAGTAGGAATGCTATATGAGAGAGTAGGAGATAAATTATTTTTAATTATCTATCCTTTTTCAATCTATTTTATTATTACTGAAAAATACCTTAATATATTAGTTTTTGATGCTTTGATTTTTTTTACATTGGTTTTGTTAAGGCATAAATTAGTTTTTTTGGATTTTTATTTTAAAAGAATAGTTATTATTTTTTGGGTTTTAACGCTAACGTTTTCTACAATAAGCTTTATGTTATTTAATCAAATAAATTACTTATATATGACGAAAGCATATGTAGAATGTAATGTTTTAGATATAAAAGAATATTCACTTGTTTATCGATATAAGGGATATGCAACTTTTATGATGAAAAGTCATGAAAGCATCAAAGATGATTTTACAGTAATTGAAAATCTAGTTGGGAAAATAGATTCATATGAAATTGGTGAAGAAAATAAATACAGAGTTATATTAAAAAATAATCAAGAAGTAGATATCAAGTTTAATAATTATAATCAGTTTACATTATTTAGTTTAGATGTTGATTAAGTGAAAAGGAAGGAGAAAGTTTATGATTAAAAAAGTATTTATTGGAATTATTGCAGCTGGTATGATATTAACAACTATTCCAACAGTAAATGCAGAAGATGAAATTACATTAGATGAAGTGACTGATCAAATAATTGATATTTCAGATAAATATAATTCAGCTGGTGTTACATCAGGACAATTATTGAATTTAATTACGCTAACTCAAACGGATGATGAATTATTAGACGCTATATCTTTAGATAAAAATGATTTATTTGATACATCTATACCAAAAAAAGTTAATATACAATCATCACGAAGTGGAGATCCATATGATGGAAATCCACCTGCATCTAAAGAGGAACAAAAAGAAAGAATGAAGTATATTCGATCAGTCTATAATAAAGAATATAATGATGGAAACCATGATGAATCTATATACGATATATTTATATACTTCACATTATATTGAAAATATAAACTATGATAAGAGTTTTTCAGATGAAAAAAATTTTGGACATCCTGTATATGCAAATATTATTTCACAAAATGATATAGATGCTTATGAACAATTTTATAAAGCTCAAACAGGTGTCGCTATTTATAAAGCATTTAGGACTTGTACAAATGGAATAAAAAATTATAAAGAAAAAGGTGGAAAATATGCAGTTGCTTATGAATTCTTTGGATCAATGTCAAATATTTTAGATTCAAAATATTCGGATTATTTAACAGCATTAGATACCGTTGGAATAACAAATACTACTGATATTTTAGCAACAGGTGTCAAAATAGTATAATGACTTTAATAAAAGGAGGAGAGAATATGCCAAATATAAAACCTATCTCTGATTTAAGAAATTACAGCGCAGTACTTGAAGATGTTACCGTTGGGTCTCCTGTTTATTTAACAAAAAATGGACATGGTTGTTATACTATTATGGATATAAATGAACAAGAAGAAATGTCAAGAAAGGCGAGAAAGTATGACAAGATGGTAGCAGAACTAGAAGTAATGAAAATGTTAAATGAAGGCTTAGCTTCAGCAAATGAAGAAGGCTGGATTGATGAAGATTCAATGACAATACATTTCAATGATAAATTCAAGGTGAACAAGAGAGAGTGTTCATCGAAATTGCAAAAAGAACTTGGAGAAATTATAAAATTTTGTAAAGAAAACAATGAACCTGTTTATCTTGAATTTAATGATAAAGAGAATTTAATTATTATGAGTAGTGAGACATATGATCGCAGAGAAAAAATGTTAGAGTTATATGAACAACTTGTTTATATTGAATCAGAGAGAATTATAAATAATAAACAATATACAATTGATGAGTTAAGTAAATATCTTGATAATGTTATAAAAGATATGACTGTTAAAAAAATAAGAAAAAGGAATAGTAGGTTAAAGTGAAAAATACAACAAAAGCAGGAATGTTTAATATTAACAATGCTTATGTTCGAGATGCAATCTTATATTATACGATTCAACAATATTTTAATAATAATGATAAAAAGACATGTGAATATATAGATCAATTAGAAAAAATAGACCATTTTGATTTTAGAAGTGGATTAAAAAATAATATTCCCTATTTGTCATCAAAATTAGATATTTCAGAAAAAGAGTTTTATAACTGTTATTTGAAAGTAAAAGATAGCTTTGCAAAATTAACAGATGATGTCATTTTAGTAAAAAAAGGTGATGGAATATATTCAAAGTTATTAGCTGACATACAAGGAACACCTCCATTTCTATTTCTAAAAGGAAATGTTCATTTATTGAATGAAAAGTCTGTATGTGTTGTTGGAAGCAGAAATGCTACAATAGATTCAATGAAGAAGACAGAAAAAATCGTAAAGTCACTTATCAAAAGAAATATTGTTGTTAATGCAGTACTGGCTAAAGGAATCGATACAGCTACTCATAAATCAGCTTTACAAAATGGTGGAAGAACAATTGCAGTTATAGGAACTCCAATTAACCAATACTATCCAAAAGAAAAAAAAGAATTGCAATTAGCTATTGAAGAAAAAGGATTAGTGGTTTCACAATTTCCGCCATGTAATCCAGTTTATAGATGGAATTTTCCAACAAGAAATGGGACAATGAGTGGAATCTCATTAGCAACGATTATCATGGAAGCAGGGGAAACAAGCGGTGCTTTAAAACAAGCAGATTATGCTCTAAAACAAGGAAGAGATGTTTTAATACCGCAATCAGCTCTTAATAATTCATCTATATCATGGCCAAAGAAATACATTAAAAAAGGTGCACATTCTTTTAAAAATTTAAAAGAGGTTTTAGAAATATTAAATAAAGCGAAAGTGTTCTATAAATTATTGAATAACGATGAGATAAATGCAATAAGAAGCATAGAAATATAAAATATTGAAATTATTAGTGTATATTGCAATGAAAAGATAAAATTATATACTAAAACAGCCAATCAAAAATGTTGAACAAATATAGAAAATCATTAAATAAGTTCAACAAACAACCACGATGAAATATTCAGGTAATAAAATTATAGATTTTATAAAAAAGCCAATAACAATCATGAATCATTTGATTTCTTATGGAATAGGAATGATTATTCTAGTAGTGATTGTTTTATTTATTGGAGTATTTTCTGCTTTGTCAGATGATTCCAGTGCAGTCATCAGAATGTAGATTTAATGAAAAATATCCAAGGGTGCATAATGGAATAACAGATGCTGATTATTCCATTAAGGTAGGAATACAACATTTAGCTAGTTGCTTAAATGATGCAAAAGTAGCTTCAAGTGGAGATACCGAGCATATATCATTAGCCCTTCAAGGGTATAATTATGGAAACGGATATATAAGTTGGGCAAATGAACATTTTGGGGGATATACTAGAGCAAATGCAAAGGTGTTTTCTGATGAAATGAAGGCAAAATTAAAAACAAATGTTTATGGTGATCCTGATTACGTTGTACATGTTTTAAGGTATTATCATATTGGAAATAACAATATAGTAGAAGTTGCAAAGTCACAAGTCGGAACAACAAGTGGAAGTAAATATTGGATATGGTATGGATTTAATAAAAAAGTAAATTGGTGTGCCATTTTTGTATCATGGTGTGCAAATGAAAGTGGAATGTTAGATGATAGCTCAGTACCAAAGTTTTCTCTATGTACAGATGGAGAAAATTGGTATAAGAAAAATAACAGATGGAAAGATAAATCTTATGTACCGATGACAGGAAATATCATATTTTTTGATTGGCAACAGGATGGGCATACAGATCATGTAGGTATTGTTGAAAAAGTTGAAAATGGAAAAGTATTCACTATAGAAGGTAATAGCAAAGATGAGGTAAAAGAAAAAATTATAATTTAAATAGTAAATCTATTTATGGGTATGGAGTTTAAGAAATAATAGCCTGTTATAAATTTATTATTGTCATATTTTATCGTATTATGGCTTTTATTATGATATAATCTTTAAGCACTTATGTGCCTATGGAGGATCTAGCATGTTTAAACATCATACTAGGAGACTAGCATTGATGTGACTTTAAGAGAGGATTAAATGGAATATTTAATTATTCTTTATTTAATTCTAGTTATTACCGCTTTTATATTGAAGTAGTTTTAACTGCTTAAGTCTATTGATGCTAGTATCCAAAATAGTGAAAAAGGAAGAATTGCCGTTCTTCCTTTTTCTTTAGTCTATTAATGCTAGTCCTATGACTACGTCTATAGTATATCACATTTTTTACAAAATTAAAGTTGCATTTTATTTTTTATAGATTTATTTCAAAATACGATAAATTATAAATGAACCCACAAATCCTAAAAGAATGCTTGAAATATCAAAATATCCTGTTAATGTAAGTAATTTTACTAATTTGAATATAATTATAATTATGAATGATGATATGATAAAGTTCTTGTTTGAGTTTAATTTAGAGAAAACTCTTGGAAGAAGATATCCTAATGGCATAAATTGAACAAAAGAAATAATACATTGTTTTATTGAAATGCTATGTAGTGGTACTAAATTTGTTGAATGACAAATAGCTTCAAAATACGAAAGCCCGCCTATATTGTTGATACCTTGATTTATATATGAAATGAATATCATTAATATGAGATATATTGTTAAAAGATATTTATATGTTGATTTCTTCATTTGTTTTAGCTCCTGTTTTTAAAATTATATATTTAGAGTAGAGTGTTTTTTCATAATTGTCGTATGCTTCACCGTTATATTTCATTACAATATCATTAACTATTTTCAAACCTAATCCATGATTTTCACCCTTGGAAGATTTAAAGTGTGATTTGATGGGATTTTTTATTGAATGATTACAAATTTTAATAATTATGTCATGATTATATACAATATCAACATTTATTGTATTGTTAGATGTATTTTCTAAAGCATTATCTATTAAATTCATTAGAATAATTAAAATATCAAAGCCCATGTTGCTTAGTTGTGATAAGTCTGTTGAATGAATATCAAAGTTGATATTATTATTATTAGATTCTATGATTGAGTTAAGATAGCTGTCAATATAAGAAATATTGCAGAAGCGATTCATTTTTGATGTAACGTTTGTATTTATTAATTTATTAATATATTGTAAAGAAGCTTCTGTATTTTGATATGCGATAAGTTGCTTAAGATTAAGTAAATGGTTTTTATAATCATGTTTTAATTTTCTTAAATCTTCATTTTCTATTTCAAGCCCTTGATAATAAGCTTTATCAAGTTGTTGAGCTTTATACATAGATATATTGATATCTTCTTTTCTTTTAAGAATGTAACAGTAATTAAGAGAAACTACTATAATTATTGATAAAAGAAGAAATCCTAAAATGAGTAAACCCAAATAATAATTTAAGTTATTAATAAAGAAATTATAGGATAAAATGAACATGAATATAAAAAGTATGATATTAATCAGTATTATAAGAACAAGATCATAAATATTAAATTGCACAGAATTATTTAAGAATGATAATTCGTTTAAATAATAGAAAGCCATTAAACTCATAAAAATTGCAATGCAGTCAATGTTTGCTGAATAAAAAATTGAAAACTGAGTTGAATTTTCAAGCATAAAAATAAGAAAAACATAACTTAGCAGATAAAATAATACAATAATTAAAGAATTATAATACGATTGAAAAAAATTCAATTTTCTAATCAACATAAAACATATAGTAAAATAGATGAGTTTTAGAAGAGAGCTTAAAAGAAAATAATCATTAATAAAACTCATAGAAATAGCATAAATAACAGTTGTTATTAAACAGTTTTTTATAATAATTATTTTTGATTCATTATGATTACTGAAAGAAAATAAGATTCCTATAAGAATACCAATAACATAATTATATATTTCTAGCATTGTAAATACTCCTTTCTAACATTTTAATTTTCAAATCTTTTTGATTTCTTCTACTTACTTGAAATTCATTGTGGTTTATTTTAACAGTTCCTTTGTTATAAATAGGTTCCATGTCTAAATTAATAATAATATTACGATTGATTTGATAGAAACGTTCGTCTAATTCTTTTGATAAAAAAGATAAGGATTTTTCAGAAAGCTTAATTTTAGAATTGTTATTGAGATAAATAGTGGTATCACGTAAACTATATTCAATATAAGCAATCTGATTAAAATATATATTAAATTCTTTACCATCTTTTATAATTGTTAGATGTTCTTTTTTTATTATTCTACAAATGATATCGTCAATTTCTTCTAAATGGCTTTTTTCAACGAAACCAACAACATTTCTATTAAAACATTTTTTGATCATTTCATCATGACTTGAAATAAAAATGATATCAAGGTGTTTATATGATAAAGATTGGGCGATATCAATACCGCTAATATTCGGCATTTCTATATCCAAAAATAAAAGATCAAAAGAGTCTATACAATTTTTTAAATCTGTATAATTTGTGTATATTGAAATATCAAAATGATATTTAGACAAATAATTTTCTAAACTTTTACAAAATGAAATATTATCATCCAATATTGCAACTTTCATATAACCACCTCACTTTACAATTTAATTATATATGATTTAAATGAATGAAAAAATACCATCCATGAGTATTTAAGACCATTCACTCCTTAAATGTTTATTTTTTAATATTCTATACATAAAATGTAAGTAGCTGGCCAGGCAATATAAAAGGAGAGAATTTATATGAAAAACAAAAAAATTATACGTATCATTATATTGCTATATATAGTGTTATTATTTGCATATCCTTATATTCTAGGAAGAAATGTAAGTGATATAAATGGTTCTTTACCATTCTTTGACAAGATAGCTCAAAATACTAACTTAATTCCATTTAATTTTAATTATGATATTAATTTAGATATTATTGTAAAAAATGTTGCTTTGAAATTACTTTTATTTGTACCTTTTGGAATGATAATGAAAAAAGAAGTTACTTTTAAACAAGGTATATGTGCTCTATTATTATTAAGTATTTGTAAGGAAATATTTCATTTAGTCACATTTGCAGGTTATTTTGATATAAATGATATTTTATTATATATTGTAGGATATTTAATTGGGTGGTATTTAAAAATTGGAAATTCACAAAAAAAGTTATCTCATAATAAGTAGTAAAATAAGATTTTGATGAACTTTTGCATATTTGTATGGCTAACATGGTATTTTAATTGAGCAGTTTCTTTTGCTCTAATAGTCTAACAGGATTGTTCAAAGAGCACGAAAGTGCTCTTTTTTTAATGATTCATTTAAAGACCAATTTGTT
>ERZ835109.1773-NODE-1773-length-16203-cov-10.452997_pt1 | contig 16203 bp, 16 predicted proteins | sample MGYA00519946_ERZ835109 | MGnify/ENA primary metagenome ERZ835109 (study PRJEB31850, sample SAMEA3708771) | human gut metagenome | biome: human gut; feature: human-associated habitat; material: faeces | place: China | collected 2014 ...
TGTTAGCAAAGTTAATACTTTATTCTTTGCTGACACAGTTTAATTTACATCCTCTTATGTTATGCCATTTCCTTTATTTGTTTACCTAAAAATATATGTATAGGTAGTGGTACAACAATGTTACTTGTTGTCTCATTTATACGTTATCTCATATATCCAATATTACTATCTATTGATATAAGTAACAACACATATACTCCACCATATAACTTTAATACAGCCATTGGACTTATGTGTTTTGAAATTTTCATAATCAATTTTAGCATTGCAATATTTAATAAAAAGGTAGAAAAGTTCCAACCAAATATCAATATAGAAAAGGCCAATATCATTCCCATTATAGCATGTTGTATATACTTCATAATTGTAATAATATATCCTGAAGCTTTTGCAAATAAGCATTTCATAGGTTCACCTGAAAACATGGGTAGAAGCGAAGTTAAAATCTCGGGAGTAATATCCCAAATCATAGCATGGAGTGAGTTTTTAATAATAACTTATTTTTTTACCTCATTCTATCAGAAATATATTATCAAAAGAAGAAAACGCTTTTATTATTTATCTATTCTTATAATATTAATACCCTGTCTTTTCTTTACAGGATCAAGTAGATTAAGTTTATTAATGCCACTAATTTGTTCCATTTTTTTCCTCAAGAAAGTATATCCAAGACAATCTAACAAAATAATTTTATCTATCTTAACGTATGGGATAATTGCAATTTTTATTCTATCAATACAAAAATTTTATGGAGATATATCATCTTCTACAATTGCCGATAATTCATCCAATTCTAATTTACGCGACCTTTTAAATATTTATTTTGGTGGAGTTGAAAATATTTGCATTGGACTTAACAGTTATGAATCATTCGGATCTTCGATTGAAGTTTTCATTAATGACTTTCTAAGAAATGCAATGGGCATTAGTAAATATTTTGTTGAAAACCCCAATAATAGTGTTACCATATTTAACAGATTTTTCTATAACGACTTCTACGCATCTGAAGATCAAATATGTCCAACAATTATAGAGGGGTTATTAATGTTTGGACCATGTTTGTGTTTCATTCCAACATTAATAATGACTTTTAGCATATCATGGTTGGATCGGCAAACAGCAAAAAGCAATTCTATTCAATTAATCTACTTATACTCCTATGTTGGTTCTCTCATAGGTTGGTGTGTTCCTGGTAATTTAATGCATTTATCAACCGCATTCTTTAATATATTTATTCCATTATATGTACTTTCTTATCTAAATAAAAACAAACGCAAAAAAAGCATATACCATACAAATAATACAATAAACTCACAATGTTTATGAAAAAAAAAATATTAATAACAGGTTCGTCAATGACGATAGGGGGTGTACAAAAAGCACTGCTTTCACTTCTAAATACTATCGATTTAAAAAAGTATGAAATAGATTTATTGCTTATTCATCCATATGGTGAATATTTAAATGATATACGTAAAGAAATAAATATTATAGCTGCCCCCAAAGAATTTGAATGGATTATGCTTCCTAAGGGACATATTATACGATGTTTAAAAAAGCTATTTTTTAAACCTCTTTACCTTTATATATTTCTTAAAAATATAATAAGGGGACTATTAATTAAAAATATGGGTATTGCCAGGCAGTATATGTGGAATGATTGCTACAATTTTTTACCCAAACAGCCAATAAAATATGATATTGCTTTAGATTTTTCTGGACTACTTAGATGCTATATTATAAATAATGTAACAGCAAACAAGAAATATACATGGATACATAGCGACTATAGAGTATATAAATTAAACAAGGAGCTAGATAAACAGTTATTAGAAAAATATGATAATATTTTTTGTGTTTCTGAAACTTGTCAGAAAATTTTCAACACAGAATTTCCCCAACTAACAAATAAAAGTAAAGTTTTACGTAATAGCATAGATTTAGCTCACATTATAAAAAAGTCAAAAGAGAAAGGGTTTTGTGACAAGTTCGAAGGTATTAGACTTTTAGATATAACTAGGATAGATCCTAATAAGGGGCTGGACCTTGCCGTAAAAGTATGTAAAAAACTTAAAGACAAAAATGTAAAATTCAGATGGTATATATTAGGAAATGACTCTCTAGGATACCAAAAAGAACTTCAAAAAATTATAAAGCAAAATGAAGTTGAAGATTATTTTATATTATTAGGATTTACAAATAATCCGTACCCATACATGGTGGAAGCTGATATAATTGTTCACTTCTCAAGATTTGAAGGGAGATCTGTATCAATAGATGAAGCGATGGTTTTATGTAAACCAATATTATTAACGAATTATGAATCAGCCAAGGACCAAATTACCTCTGGAGTCAATGGTATTATTTGTGATTTTGATGAAGAATTATTAACTCAAAGTCTTCTTCAACTCATTAATGAACCTCAACGAAGAGAATCCCTAACAAATAACTTGAAGTTGGAAAATAAAAATGTAAATGTTCATCCTTTTTAAATTATTCATCATATGAAAAAAAAATATAAAGTTTCTGTAATCATGGGAATGTATAATTGTGAAGCGACTCTACAAGAAGCACTTGACTCGTTATATAACCAAACATTTCAAGATTTTGAAATAATTCTATGCGATGATGGCTCACAAGATAATACATACGATATAGCTTATACGAATAGCCTCAAGCACAAAAATATTCACCTCCTCAAAAATGAATCTAACAAAGGACTCAACTTCACCCTGAATCGTTGTTTATCTGAAGCAACAGGGGCCTATATAGCAAGAATGGATGCTGATGATATTTCTAAGCCTCAGCGTTTTGAAATGCAGGTTAATTTTTTAGATAATAACCCCAATTTTTCTATTGTAAGTTCTGCTATGGAATATTTTGATGAAAACGGGACTTTCAAAATAGGAAAAGTCATCGAATATCCACAAGCAACAGATGTAGCGAAAAATACACCATTTTGCCATGCCCCATGCATGATTAGAAAAGAAGCGTACGATGCTGTAAATGGATATACCGTTTCCGATAAATTATTACGAATAGAAGATTATCACTTATGGTTTAAACTTTATAGCAAAGGTTTCAAAGGATATAATATTAGTATACCTCTATATAGAATGAGGGATGATAGAAACGCTAAAAGAAGAAGAAAACTTAAAAATAGAATTAGATTGGCCAAAATGAAAATATGGGGGATTAAGGAATTAGGGTTACCATTCTATTATAATTTTTTTTCATTAAGAGGTATCATTGCAGGCTTAGTACCCAATTTTATTTATAATTATTTCCACAGAAAATGAATAAAATATGTGCAATCTCAACGGTTGAGATAACTATGATAAATTTCATTATTCCCAGTATGAGAATAATGAAAGAACAAGGTTACGATATAACTTTAATATGTAATATGAGTAATGATTTCTATGAAAAGTATTCAAAAGAATTTCATTGCATTAATATAAAGATGAAAAGAGGGGTTTCATTAACTGACTTAATCAAGTTACCCTTCATCTTTAAAAAAATCTTTCAAGAGAATAAATTTGATTACGTGCAATATGCAACACCCAATGCCTCACTATACGCATCTATAGGAGCTAAACTTGCAAAAGTTCCAGCTCGTGTATATTGCCAATGGGGTATTCGATATGTTGGAAGCAAAGGAATAATGCGCAAAATCCTTAAACTACTTGAAAAAATCACATGCTATAATTCCACTCATATACGCCCTGCAAGCTGGAAAAATCTTGAATTTGCAGTAAATGAACATCTTTATAAAAAAGAAAAAGCTACAGTAATAGGAGACGGAGGAACTATTGGTATTGATCTGAATCAGTTTGATATTACTTCAAAAAAAATCATGAAGGAAGAAGTTCTTCAGCAATACCCCCAATTAAATGATAAACAAATATTTGCTTTTGTTGGCAGACTCAATAGAGATAAAGGAGTTTTCGAATTGTTTGAGGCTTTTTTAAAACTATCTAGTTCCACTTCTAACATTGCTCTATTGCTTATTGGCGATATGGAGGGAGATCTTCCTCCACACCTGAAAGGAATTCGTAATAATCCCAATATTATCCTAACAGGATGGACCAATAAAGTAGCAACATATTTAGCTGCCTCTGACATTCTTGTACATCCAAGTTACAGAGAAGGATTCAGTATGGTAATACAACAAGCAATGGCTATGGAACTCCCTGTCATAACAACCGACATTCCGGGACCTTCTGAAGTTATTAAGGCTGGAGAAACAGGGGTTTTAGTTCAACCACGTGATTCTGAATCTCTTTATAAAGCTATGAAATGGATGATTGAGAACCCCAATGAAAGAAATACAATGGGAAAAGCTGGAAGGGTTCGCTGCGAAAAACTTTTTACCCGCAAAAGAATGCTACAACTTACTTTAGAAGACAGAATAAAAATTTTAAATAATAAATAACATATGAAACCATTTAATCTAATGATTCTTGCAGATACACCAGAAGCTGCCTTAAGCGCTCAAGAAGCAGGAATCGATCGTATTTTTTATGACTTAGAATATGTAGGTAAAGCAGAAAGACAACATGGGAGAAATACAGTCATTTCTCATAATGATATTAATAATATACCTGAAATCCGTAAAGTTGTTACAAATTCAGAGCTATTAGTTCGCACGAATCCAATTCATGCATATACGGCAATGGAGATAGAAAAGGCAATAGCTTACGGAGCAGATATTTTAATGCTTCCTATGGCTATGGATCACCATGACGTTGAAACCTTCGTCAAACTTGTAAACGGAAGAGCCAAAACATGTATCATGATTGAAACTGCAGCAGCCATGGCTAGAATAGATAAAATACTCGCAGTTCCAGGAGTAGACGAATTATTCATTGGCCTAAATGATTTGCATATAAGCCTAGGATTAACTTTTATGTTTGAACTTATAAGTGGAGGATTAGTAGAATATATAGCACGCAAATGTAATAATGCAGGTATACCTCTTGGATTTGGAGGAATAGCAAGAATTGGTGAAGGAATGTTACCTGCTGATAATATATTAGGAGAACACATCAGATTGGGTTCTAGTTCTGTCATTTTATCACGCACATTCAAAGGTATTGTAGGAGTTGACAGTAATGCGCACCCCATCAACCTAAAAGAAGAAGTTCAGAAAGTAAGATCCCGTATAATAGAAATATCACAATGGTCAGAAAATGATTTTATGAAAAATCAACAATTTATCGTCCAATCTGTTGACAAAATAGTAACACAATTATCAAAAAAATAAATATATGTATAAAAAGTTCTTTAAAAGGATTTTAGACTTTATTATTGTTCTTTGTACATTGACTATTATAGCGCCATTTCTATTCATAGTTATTATTTGGTTACATTTTGCGAATAAAGGAGCAGGAGTCTTCTTTACGCAAGATAGACCAGGGAAAGGAGGTAAAATATTTAAAATTATTAAATTTAAGACTATGACAGATGAACGGGATTCTGATGGGGAATTATTACCAGACGAAAAACGTTTAACAAAAGTAGGGAAATTTATTCGTTCTACGTCTATTGATGAACTTCCCCAGTTAATTAATGTATTAAAAGGAGATATGGCCTTGATTGGCCCGCGCCCCCTTCTGCCACAATATCTTCCACTTTATAATGAAACTCAGGCTCGTCGACACGAAGTGCGTCCAGGCATTACAGGATGGGCTCAAGCAAACGGAAGGAATGGTATCCCATGGAGTAAAAAATTTGAATTGGATGTTTGGTATGTGGATCATTGTTCGTTTTGGCTTGATATAAAAATTATACTAATCACCATTAAAAAAGTATTTGTAAGAGAAGGTATTTCTCAAGAAGGACGGGCTACGATGGAACCTTTTAATGGAAATAATTAAATTAAAGTATGAAAAAGATCTACTTATACGGAGCAAGCGGTCATGCTAAAGTAATAATAGATATTCTGAAAGCAAACGGACTACAAATTGAAGGATTATTTGATGATAATCTAGAGTTAAAAGAACTATCAGGTTATCCAGTATTACACGAAAAAAAAGACGATGTATCTCTCATTATCAGCATAGGAAATAATAAAACACGAAAAATGATTGCTGAAAAGATTAATTGTACTTTTGAAAAAGGGATTCATCCTTCTGCTATTGTTTCTGAATCTGCAGAAATAAATGAAGGAACAGTAGTTATGCAAGGTAGCATTATTCAGGCAAACACTAAAGTGGGAAGACATTGTATCATAAATACAGGAGCTTCTGTAGACCATGAATGTATACTTGAAGACTATGTTCATATTTCTCCACACGCAACACTATGCGGAAATGTTTCTGTAGGAGAAGGTACTTGGATTGGTGCTGGAAGCACTATTATTCAGGGAGTCAAAATAGGGAAATGGTGCGTAATTGGCGCTGGATCAGTAGTGACAAAAGATATACCAGACAACATGCTTGCTGTCGGAAATAGATGTAAGATTATTAAAGAAATTCGATAAAGTTTTAATATGGAAAGAAAAATGATTTACCTTTGCCTCGCTCATATGAGTGAAGAAGGATTGGAACAGAAATATGTAAAAGAAGCATTCGACACTAACTGGGTAGTACCTATGGGCCCAAATGTAAACGCATTTGAAAAAGATCTACAATACTTTGCTAATCACAATTCTAATGGTAGTAAATTAGACAGAACAGTAGTTTGCTTATCCGCTGGTACAGCCGCTGTTCATCTAGCACTAATTGGCTGTGGAGTCAAAGCTGGTGACGAAGTTCTTGTACAGAGTTTTACATTCTGTGCATCCTCTCATCCTATTACTTATTTGGGAGCTAAACCTATATTTGTAGGTTCAGAAAAGGAGACATGGAATATGGATCCTGAGTTGCTAGAAAAGGCTATTTTGGACCGTAAAGAAAAAACTGGCAAATATCCGAAAGCAATTGTACCAGTTGCTCTATATGGAATGCCGTATCGCATTGATGAAATCTGTACAATTGCAGATAAATATGGTATTCCAGTAGTAGAGGATGCAGCTGAAGGAATGGGCAGTCGCTACAATGGCCAGGTACTGGGAACATTTGGGAAATATGGAGTACTCAGTTTTAATGGCAATAAGATGATTACAACTTCAGGTGGTGGTGCTTTGATTTGCCGTAGTGCAGAAGATGCAAACGAAATAATGTGGTATGCAACACAAGCTCGTGATGCTTATCCATATTATCAACATTCAGCAATCGGATATAACTACCGAATGAGTAATGTATGTGCAGGAATTGGACGTGGCCAAATGTCAGTATTAGATAAACACATTGTACATCATAAACATGTGCAGGCCTTATATGAAGAACTACTAAAAGATGTTCCGGGAGTTCATCTGCACTGCCAGCCTAACGACCCCAAATATGACTCTAATTTCTGGCTTTGTACAGCAACTCTAGATCCAGAAGTGAAGATTGTAGGTCAAGAAAATGCATACAAAGAGGTAATCAAAACAGCTGTAGGAGGTGCAGCAGGAGTAATCCATGCAGTAGATTCTGCTACCACGGATTGTCAACCGAATGACAATATTGAAGCGCTGAGAGTATATATGTTATCAAAGAAAATAGAGACTCGCCCAACATGGAAACCTATGCATAAACAACCAGTTTATGAGGGTGCACCAGTTTATACTAATGGAATAGAAGAAAAGATCTTTAAAATGGGCTTCTGTTTACCTGCAGGACCTTATGTTACCGATGAGGATGTAAGATACATTGTGAATGCCATAAAAGAAGCAATAAAATAAGAATGAAAATAAGCAGATAATTATAATTACACAAAACTATGAGATTCTTACATAAACTGACGGACTGGTATTTCTCAAAAGGATCATTACCTTATTGGGGAGTATTAACATTAGATAGCCTAATTGTTCTGTTTTCAGGGTATATAGGCAATTATTTAGAATTAGGAGGCATGGACTTTGCACAGCATTTCTGGCAAATTACCTGGGGTAACCTGATTTGTGTGGTACTGTTCTTCATTGGTTTTCGGTTATTTCATACCTATACAGGAATTATCCGCTACTCCTCACTCATCGACTTGCAACGAGTAGGTATGGCTTCACTGGTAGGCTCGGTACTTTCTTTTATAGTAGGAATAGGTATCAATACCCTAGGAACAGAAACTATTATAATGCCCGGCATATTAGGAAGTGCAACCTTATTGGTCTGCACATCAATGTTGATGTGGGTAGAACGTATGGGAGTACGTGCATTATTTGATACATTCCGGACTGACAAAGCTGTACCTGTTGCAATTTACGGAACAAAAGCGGGAGGTATTGCCTTAGCAAACAGTATCCGTACGGTAGAAGAAAAGCAATATGTCTTGCAGGCTTTCATCAGCGACGGCCCGGAGATAAAGAATGCCTATCTGATGGGAAAAAGAGTCTTCTTAAATGGAGAAGGTATCGCCGAAAAATTAAGGGAAATAAAGGTACGTACCGTTCTCGTTTCACCGCTGAAATCTGAAAGGCTCCGCAATAACCCGGAAATGGTGGATGAACTGGTAAAAGCGGGAATCAAGATTATGATGATGCCTGCAGCCCAGGAATGGGATGAAAAAAGGACTTGTCATTCAACCAGCTCCATGAGGTAGAAATCGAAGACTTGCTTCCACGTGACAAGATTGAGGTGGATATGGATGCCATCGGTAAGATGCTTACCGGAAAAAGAGTACTGATTACGGGGGCGGCAGGTTCTATCGGCTCTGAAATGGTCCGTCAGGTAGCTGCATTCAAGCCTGCAGAATTAATCTTAATAGACCAGGCTGAGACTCCGATGCATGACGTCCGGCTGATGATGGCACGTCAGTTTCCCGATATCAAAAATGAGACAATTGTATCGAGCATTACTGACCAGATACACATGGAGAAAATCTTTGAGGCTCACAAACCGGAATATGTGTTCCATGCGGCAGCTTACAAGCATGTGCCTATGATGGAAGATAACCCGGCAATGGCGGTACGTAACAACATCAACGGAACGCGTGTCATTGCGGATCTGGCTGTAAAATACGGTACCAAGAAATTTGTGATGATTTCAACTGACAAGGCGGTAAATCCGACAAATGTAATGGGATGCTCCAAGCGTATCTGTGAGATTTACTGTCAGTCGTTGAACCAGGCCATTGTAGAAGGAAAGGTGAAAGGGGTCACTCAGTTTGTGACTACCCGATTCGGTAATGTATTGGGATCAAACGGTTCTGTTATTCCTCTTTTCAAGGAACAGATTAAGAAGGGTGGCCCGATTACAGTCACTCATCCTGATATCATCCGCTTCTTTATGCTGATTTCTGAAGCATGTAAACTGGTGCTGGAAGCCGGTACGATGGGAAAAGGTGGTGAGATCTTCGTATTCGATATGGGTAGACCTGTGAAAATCGTGGATCTGGCAAAGCGTATGATTAAGCTCTCGGGAGCAAAAGACATTGATATTAAGTTTACCGGACTTCGTGATGGAGAAAAGCTCTTTGAAGAAGTATTGAACGATAAGGAAGGTACCAAACCGACTTATCATCCGAAAATCATGATTGCTAAGGTGCGTAGCTATGACTATGAAACGGCCAAGAAAAATGAGGATGAACTTCTTCATTTGTCATACACGCATGACGACATGCTGATTGTAAAGAAAATGAAGGAGATTGTTCCTGAATACAAGAGTCAGGTAAGCAAGTATGAAGTGCTGGATTATCCAAAGAAATCAGAAAACCCTAGCAAGTAACAAATATTATTTTTTGATAGATAGAATGAGAGGGACAATGCCCCTCTCATTCTATTTTAGATACGACCGAACGAATATTTTCCAAATAAAAATTAAATAAAGGAGATGAATTTTCCATTACTGTCTGCCCAAGAGGCTGCACGACTGATCAAAGACAAAGAAGTACTGGGCATCGGGGGCTTTTCTTCAGTAGGTACACCTAAATTGGTTCCCATGGCATTGGCGGAATATGCCAGGGAGTTGCATTCGGAAGGAAAGGAATTCAAAGTGGGACTGATTACCGGCGGAGCTGCCGGAAGTTTAATAGATGGGGCGTTGGCTCAGGCGGATGCGGTGTTTATGCGTACACCGTTCCAGTCGGACAAGGATATGCGAAACAGCATCAACAGCGGGAAAGTGGCATATTTCGACCTGCACCTGTCTCACATAGGTCAGGACGTGAGGTATGGTTTCTTGCCTAAAATAGATGTGGCAATCATCGAGGCTTCAGACATTACTGCGGAAGGAGAAATCACACTGTCTACTTCGGTGGGTATCTCCCCTACTCTGGTGCAACAGGCAGACAGGGTGATTGTGGAACTGAACCGGATACATAAGGGCAAGCTGAAGGGGATGCACGATATCTTCCTGCTGGATAACCCGCCGTACCGGAAAGAGATTCCAATCTACAGGGTAAATGACCGTGTGGGCAGCTGCACGCTGAAAGTGGATCCGAAGAAGATTGTGGCGGTAGTGGAAAGTGAGGTGAAGGACCGGATTGCTCCTTTCACGCCGCTGAACGAAACGACACAGCGAATCGGAAATAACGTGGCTGCATTCCTGCTGAATGAATGGAGCAAAGGGGGAATTCCAAAGGAGTTTCTGCCATTGCAGTCGGGCGTAGGAAATGTGGCAAATGCAGTGCTGGGAGCTTTGGGAGAGGATACACACTTACCGGCATTTTCAATGTTTACGGAGGTGATACAGAATTCAGTGATTGACCTGATGATGAAGGGACGAATCAGTTTTGCTACGGGAAGTTCGCTTACGCTATCGGAGGATAAACTGGATATGATGTATGAGAACCTGGATTTCTTCAAAGAAAGGATTTTACTGAGGCCGCAGGAGATTACCAATCACCCGGAAATGGTGAGACGCTTGGGAATCATTGCCGTGAATACGGCTTTGGAAGCGGATATCTTCGGTAATGTAAACAGTACGCACGTAATGGGAAGCAAGATGATGAACGGAATCGGGGGTTCAGCGGATTTCTCACGCAATGCTTTCCTGTCTATCTTCACTACTCCTTCCACAGCGAAGGATGGCTTGATTTCATCCATCGTTCCGCAGGTGTCACATGTCGACAGTACAGAGCATGATGTGAGGGTGCTGGTTACCGAACAGGGCGTAGCAGACCTGAGAGGCAAATCGCCTAAAGAGCGTGCTGCCTGCATCATTGAGAACTGTGCGCATCCGGATTACAAGGAGCTGTTATGGGATTATATGAAACTGTCAGAAGGAAAGGCTTATCATACCCCGTTCAGTTTGAAGAATGCATTGAAAATGCATCTGGCCTTTGTGGAAACGGGTGATATGCGTAACACGAAATTCGAATAGCAGACAGGATGCCGGAGCTTTGCTTTCGGGAAGTCTATAAACGATAAATGGGTGTACCTTATGCGGGTACGCCCATTTGTTTTAGTTCATTCAATAAACAAATCATTTATATACGATAGCCATCTTCATTAAGTCAAAAACACATAAACTTATTTTTAAATTAAAAATATAATATGTATTTTTGTCTGTAGCATAAGTTCAGCATTGTTTACTTTATATATTTTAAAGAAAACAACAGTGACGAAAATGCTTTTATCGGCAACAATATCATAGACTTTTAATTATTCAATAATGAAGCTCAAAAGAATCACAATAATAAACCACCTTACAGGATGGAATGTCAAAGATTTAGTATTTGACACCTATCTTACTTTACTGGTTGGTGCATCAGGAGTTGGAAAAACTCTCATCCTGCGTGCTATCAAGAACATTTCAAACATTGCTAATGGCAGTTCAATTAATGGTTTTGAATGGGATGTAACTTTTGAAAACAGTGGCAATACCTATCAATGGACCGGCAAATTTACTACAACAAACAACAATTCTGATTATTTTAAACCTAATACGAAAGAATATCCGATTATCTGTGAATCGTTACGGCGTGGAGACTATCTGATTATTCAAAGGGAAAACGATCAGATTTTGCTTAATGACCAACGAACGGTAAAACTCGACACCGCAAAAAGTGTGATTGCCTTATTGAAGGAAGAAGATGAAATCAAACCTGTATTCAATGCATTTCATCAGATTTTCGAGTTGGTGAATTATAATGACAGCATAAGGATATCTCCATTCCTTTCCAAGAAAAGAGACGAAATAAAAGAACTTAATGATATTCACAACAGTCCGTTTCTTAGCCCTATAGAAAAGTTATTCATACTCCGCAAACAACGTCTGCCCCAATTCGAAACAATCAAGAAATTGTTTACTGATATCTTTAAAAACATTGAAGATATTGATTTTTCATTGGAACAATTGTTTAACGACACGATGTATCCTGTCTTGAAAATCAAGGAAAAGGGTGTTGATGCATGGATTATGCAGGATAGCATATCCTCTGGTATGTTTCGTACCCTCTCTCAAATAACGTTTCTTGTCCTTGCGCAAGATGGAGATATTATCCTTATAGATGAATTTGAAAACGGACTTGGTGTTAACTGCATTGACCGACTGGCTGACCAGATACTTGATGCAGACCAAAATATTCAGGTGATTATCACAAGCCATCACCCTTACATCATCAATTCCATCCCATTTGAGAAATGGAAGGTTGTAACCCGTAACCACTGTAATTTGAAGATTCTTACAGCTGATGATCTTAAGATTGGGAAACATTCCAAGCACGATGCTTTTATGCAGCTTATCCAGACTAACGCATATCGTATAGGGGTAGAATGAATGTATATATAGTAGTAGAGGGAGAAAAGACTGAAATGACGGTCTATCCCGAATGGCTTTCCATTATTGCACCGAATATGCATCGGATTGATGACGCACGCAATCTGACTTATGATTCATACTATATTTTTTGCGGATTTGGAATTCCGAATATTTATAAACACATTGTCAACTCTGTAAAGGATATAAACGATATCAATTCTAAGGGTGGCAGTACTTATGATTATCTGATTGTATGCATTGATACAGAGAATGAAACAAGAGCAACCATAGAAAAAGAACTAAATAAATATTTGAAAGGGGGGAAAGTGTCTCCGCAAGGATTTGAAATTATTATTTTCGAACAAAAGGTGTGTATGGAGACATGGTTTCTAGGCAATAGGCGCTTGTTCAAAGATAATCCCAGTGCAAGAAATATGATTGATTACCTCCATCATTATAATGTGAAAACTGAAAATCCTGAAGATATGGAATCCATTGATCCTCGCAGGTGGAACAAGGCAAGATTTCATTTAAAATATTTGAAAGCAATGCTTGCAGAGCGTAATCTGAAGTACGAAAAGGATGACACCTCTGAGGTTTGCAAACCTGAATATCTGAAAGAATTAATCACTAGATATAACGAAACATCGCACCTCTTGACGTTCGGAGCATGGTATCAATTTGTAAAAGAAAAGATGGCAAAGTAAAAACGTTTGAGATAGTTATGTAATTCAAGAGCAATTATATGGAGGCAAAAAGTATTTTCAGAATCAAGGAACTTAACATTAGCAACTTTAGATGTTTTAGTTCTTATCACATAGATATGTTTGGAGAAGAAACAACGGTTTTGATTGGCCGGAATGGTGCTGGAAAGACAACACTATTAACTGCCATTGTAAATGCTTTAAGTTTCATTTTTTCCAAAAATAGAACAATAAAGCAACGTTATTTGTCATCTGGAAATCCTGACTTGACGATTAAAAATATATCTCCATTAGAAATTTATACTAAAAATGGTATAACTGCTGATGATGTTGAGATATCAGCCAAAGCTGATTTCTCAGATAAGGTTTTAGAATGGAAACTTTATAAAAGGGCTACAAATAGTGCCTTATCTCCTACATTGTATAATGATGCGTATGAAACGTTTATTAAAGAAGTAGATAATGGAAAGGTTATTCTTCCAATTATTGTTTATTTCTCCGATGCCTTTCCTCATATGGAAGGGAGTATAGGACCCTTCGCAAAAAAAAGTCTTGAACAATCGTCTGACTTATTAAAAAACTTCGGATATTATCAATGGGACAGCAGATATTCTTGTACTAAATTATGGGAATTACTGTTTAAAAATAAATGGGAGAATCTTCTCTTCGACCAGCAAAATATTTTTCTGAACAAAATCAGACTGATCTATATCTTAAATGGATTGCCAGAGAAGGTGGATGTCAATCAATTCATTTCCGACCCAGAATGTATTAAGCAAATTCAAGATAAAATGGATTCAAGCCGATATCAGGAACTGGAAAATACGATTAATGCCATCAAGCAAACAGAGAATAATGTCAGCCTAAGACAAAAAGAAATTGCGTTTATTTCTGATAGAATTATCAAATTATGTAATCTGGTGGCGGAAAATGAGCCCGATTATACGCTGACGAATATTTCTATTCAGGTTCATGGGGATGAGAAAGATGTGTGTTTTACTTTTTCATCAGGGAAGCAACTGACAATAAACCAGTTACCTGCGGGATACCAGCGAATTATCTCTATTGCGTTTGATATTATCACGCGCGCCCTCATTTTAAACGGATGTCAGGTAGAACCTAGTGGCATAGTGCTTATTGATGAAATAGATTTGCATCTCCATCCAGGACTGGAGAAAACGGTTCTTTCTGGTTTTAAGAAAGCATTTCCTGAAATACAGTTTATCGTCACAACTCATTCGGCCGCGGTAATATCTAACTTTAAGAAAGATAATAAGAATATAATCATATCCATGTGTCATCTTAAAGAGGAGTATTGGAATGAGGTGTTGCCGAATGTGTACGGACTGAATTATGACGCTACTGTTCGGGATGCTATGGGAATAAATAATATGCCGGCAGACATTAAGGTGCTGGAATCTGATTATTTTAATTTTGTGGAAACAGGAGAAGACGAGAAAGCGGACAAAACGTTAAAAATGATTCAGAAGTTAACTGGAGAGAACTCTGATGTAGTACAAAGTATCTTAGCCAGAGTCAGACTTTTTAAATAATTGTTTCCATGAAGTTCATTAATAAGAAAAACAAAGGTTTTGCTTTAAAGGCGAACATCATTGTAGATGCTTTTATTAAAGGACAACGGAAAAAGGGGAAAGAATGTAAGTATTTTCTATTTCTTAATACTCCCTACAAAAATAAATTACAGGATGTTTTGATTGCCGAACAGCAGGAAAAGTGTTGCTATTGCATGAGAAGATTGACTCATGATAATATAACAATAGAGCACGTGATACCTAAAAGTGCAGGGGAAGTAGTTGTAAACACTTATCTGAAAAAGAAGAATGTGGTTTTCAGACAGGTAAAGTATGAGAAAAACTTGAAAGTTTTTGTCTATCCACCATATCCCCACCCTATTGCGTATGGGAATCTGTGTGTGTCTTGTAAAGGTATACTCAAAGAGGGAACTGAATCGTCTTTTTCTTGTAATTGCAAAAGAAAAGACGCAATGATTACGCCTTTAATATTTATGCCTGATATCAAAAATAAGATTGAATATATGGGCATAAGCGGAGAGGTGAGATTGCGTCAGCCTGATTCCAATAACACACTGGATAAATTAGGATTGAACAATGAGACACTTAAAGAAATCAGATTTATCTGGGCGTTGACTGCAAAAAACAGATCAAGAATATTGATTAAGAGGGACCGCAAGTATGATTTTCTGTTTAATATATTCCATGTAAGGGCTCTCAAAGAGTTACGCAAACTGGGATTGTCTGCTTTTGAAAAGTATTTTGTTTCTCCCGATGATTATTATTGGAAGCTTTTAAAAGAATATGACTGGTTCTATTATTATTTTAAAAAGAAAAAATAATCAGGAACATATTGTGAGAACTGCTAATGCCTGTAGCAGTATCCCGAGTCATGAAAATGCATCATGATGACACGACTTCTGCCTTTGACAGGCTTGAACAATGACATCATTAAAGAATGTTAGCTTGGATGCTGTTGGTGCCGGTGGGGGCGGTTTGGCAGGAGCTAAAGCAGGAGCCTTTGCTGGCAGTCTATTTGGCCCTATAGGCACACTAATTGGTAGTATTGTTGGTGGCATCGGCGGAGCCATGGGTGGGCGAGCAATCACAAATGAAATTAAGAAAAGACCACTTAAAAAAGCAATCGAGGAATATCAGTCAAACGTTTCCAGGATGAAGGATGAAACGAGAGTAAGCTTCCAAAATTGGCGTATTGACTAGCATGTTTCTTTCCCATACCTTCGT
>ERZ835109.1774-NODE-1774-length-16203-cov-3.385930_pt1 | contig 16203 bp, 9 predicted proteins | sample MGYA00519946_ERZ835109 | MGnify/ENA primary metagenome ERZ835109 (study PRJEB31850, sample SAMEA3708771) | human gut metagenome | biome: human gut; feature: human-associated habitat; material: faeces | place: China | collected 2014 ...
ACGAAGGCATCGATAAAGGCATAAGCAAACGTACGGTACAGATGGATATACAGATGATGCGCAGCGAGAAGCTGGGTTATAACGCACCGATTGTGGTATACGAAAACAAGTATTACAAGTACGAAGACCCGGAATACAGCATCACACAAACCCCGCTGAACGAACAGGACCTGAAAACGATGTCGGAAGCCGTGGAAGTTCTGCGGCAGTTCAAGGGTTTCTCCTACTTCACGGAGATGAGTGAGATTGTGAACCGGCTGGAAGATCACGTAGCCTCCGCCCGAATGAAGACGACTCCGGTCATCGACTTCGAAAAGAACGAATCTCTGAAAGGGCTGGATTATCTGGATACCATTTACCATGCCATCGTCAACGAACATCCCCTGCAACTTAAATACCGTTCGTTCAAGGCCCGTTCGGCAAACAGCTTCATCTTCTATCCTTATCTATTAAAGGAATATCGCAACCGTTGGTTCGTATTTGGAGTCAGAAAAAGCGGACGGATATTGCAGAATCTGGCTCTGGACAGAATCCATTCGTTAGAGGTGTTATCGCGGGAACCCTTTATAAAGAATACATTCTTCGACCCGAACACATTCTTTGACGACTTGGTAGGGGTGACCAAAAACTCCGGAAGCAAAGCCGAGAAGGTCGGTTTTAAAGTAGCCGCCAACGAAGCCCCCTACATCCTGACCAAACCGATACACCACAGCCAACGAACCATAGAAACATTGGAAGACGGAAGTGTGATTCTTGAAATAGAAGTAGTCATCAACCATGAACTGGAACGGGTATTCTTCGGATATGCCAACGGAATACAAGTTCTTTACCCGCAGACACTGGTGGAGCTAATAGAAAAGAAATTAAGGAGGGCGGTAGAACAATACGAAAAGCCCAAATGAGTTACATTCAGATAAAAAGCAAGTAACCGGACCATTTTCACCTTTTCCGGAGAGAAAAAGACATTTTATGATACAATTAATTCCATTTTAATGAAGAATTAATTTGCTTTATCCTCTCTTTTTAATGGTTCGACCTTTACTTTGCCCTTGATAATACCGAAAAACTCATTAAATTATGAATATGAAGAGAAGTTTAATTTTACTATGCGGTCTGCTGACCGGCTTTACCTTGCAATCTACAAAGGTAAACGCGCAGACACAAACAGTGGCTAATGACCAGAAACTGGTCTATCCCTACACCTTTGCCCCCAGCGAAGGTCTGGTGAACCAAACAGAAAAGGAACATCGACAAGAGATTTGCATCAACGGTTATTGGGATTTCCAGCCTGTCCGCTTGCCGAAAGAATACGTTCAGGGAAAAGGTATCGCTCCCGAACTACCCCTGCCGGAAAACGACAGCGAATGGAGCAAAACACGTATCAAAATCCCTTCACCGTGGAATATCAATGCTTTTGCTTACCGCGACCTGGAAGGTCCCGACCACCGCAACTATCCTTCATACCCTAAAGAATGGGAACAAGTGAAAATGGCATGGATGAAGAAGAATGTCACCATCCCTGCCGACTGGTCGGGGCAACAAATCAAACTTCACTTTGAGGCCGTAGCCGGATATTCTGAAGTCTACGTAAATAAAGAAAAGGTAGGCGAGAACTTCGATTTGTTCTTACCGTTCAGCTTTGACATCACCGATAAAGTGACTGCCGGCGAAAACATAGAGATACTGGTAGGCGTACGAAGCCAGTCGTTATTCGAAAACAATGCGACCATCGGACGCCGCATTGTTCCGGGCGGATCGATGTGGGGGTATCAGATCAACGGTATCTGGCAGGATGTATATCTGTTGGCTTTGCCGAAAATCCATCTGGAAGACGTATACGTAAAACCGCTGGTATCAAAGAATACACTGGAAATAGAAGTAACTCTTCAGAACCGGACAGAGAAGAAGACTGATGTACAACTACAAGGTAATATCTGCGAATGGGTGAACTGCGCAGGAACAGACGTCAACTCCGCTCCCGTTCCGAACTGGACGCTTGGTAATGAAGCATTGAAAGTCGCTCCTACGAAACTGTCCCTGCCAGCCAAGGCTTCACAGAAAGTGACCTTGCAAGTACCTGTCGACAAGGACATATTAAAATACTGGACTCCGGAGCATCCCAACCTGTATGCCCTGTTACTTTCCGTCAATAACCAGAAACAGACTGTCGATACCAAATACGAACGTTTCGGCTGGCGTGAATGGACATTGCAAGGTACTACACAATACCTGAACGGCGAACCTTACGCATTGCATGGTGACTCCTGGCATTTTATGGGTATCCCGCAGATGACCCGCCGTTATGCGTGGGCCTGGTTCACCGCCATTAAAGGGATGAATGCCAACGCAGTCCGTCCGCACGCGCAAGTCTATCCCCGCTTCTACCTTGATATGGCTGATGAAATGGGGATCTGCGTACTGAATGAAACAGCCAACTGGGCCAGCGACGGTGGTCCGAAACTGGACTCCGACCTCTTCTGGGAAGCATCCAAAGAACATCTGAAACGTTTTGTCCTGCGCGACAGAAATCACGCGTCCGTTTTCGGCTGGAGTATCAGCAACGAAAACAAACCCGTTATCCTGCACGTTTACAATCGCCCCGAACTGATGCCGGTACAAAAGAAGGCATGGGAAGAATGGCGTGACATTGTACATCAGTACGACCCTACCCGCCCGTGGATTTCAGCAGACGGGGAAGATGACGGTGACGGTATATTGCCCGTGACCGTAGGCCACTACGGAGACATCAACTCCATGAAACGCTGGATCGAAATCGGAAAACCTTGGGGAATCGGTGAACACAGTATGGCTTATTACGGCACCCCGGAACAGGTTGCCAAATATAATGGAGAACGCGCTTACGAATCACAGGAAGGCCGTATGGAAGGGCTGGCTAACGAATGTTACAACCTCATCGTCAACCAAAGACAGATGGGAGCCTCTTACAGCACAGTCTTCAATATGGCATGGTATGCCTTGAAACCGCTTCCACTCGGCAAGAAAGACAAAAGCAAAGCTCCCACCGTTGAAGCTGACGGAGTCTTCTTCGGTGATTACAAAGAGGGAGTTCCGGGCGTGCAGCCCGAACGGGTAGGCCCTTATTGTACGACGTTCAACCCCGGTTACGACCCGACCTTGCCGCTCTATCAGGAATGGCCGATGTACAGTGCTCTACGCGCAGCCAATGCTCCGGGGCAACCGGCCTGGTCTCCTTATGCTGTAATCGACAAACAACAGTACGACCATCGCAAAGCAACAACTCCTCCCAAAAAGTATAAGGAAGTCATCTTTATCGGTAGTCAGAACAGTAAATTAAAGCAGCTGATGGATGCGCAAGGAGTCATATTCGCCAAGAAGGCAAACACTCCTTCCCTGTTGCTCTATATTGTAGACGGTAGCCAAAAGTTGGATGCTTCTACCAAAGATGAGATGCAAAAGCAAATCGCCAAAGGTGCGGATGTATGGATATGGGGACTCACACCGGAAACGGTAGCCGCATACAATGAAATTCTTCCGCTTCCGGTGTCCTTGGATAATCTGCAGCGTTCTTCTTTCCTGCCCGTACAAAAGTCATGGATGCACGGACTCAATAATTCCGACTTCTACTTCTGCGAACTTCAGAAGACCAACGCTTCCAGCTACTCGCTGAAAGGAGCTTTCGTAGAAGAAGGCGAGGTCTTGCTGAACGCCTGTAAGACCGACTGGAGAAAGTGGAACAAACGCCCGGAAGAGATCAAGACTGCCGGAACGATCCGCAGTGAATACGAATGTACAGCCGCCACTCCTGTATTTGTAAAATGCCAGCAGAACGCTTCCACTTTCTATCTGAACACATTAACCGAATTTGCCAACTCAGAGAAGGGATTCAACACTTTGAGCGCTATTCTGAAGAATGCCGGAATAGCCTTCCAAAAGCCGGAAGTCAATATCGACGAGGTCTTCTTCCTGCGCGACGAACAGATCAACTTCCCCGTAGCCACCAAAGAGAAACTGGTGAAGGACAGCGACGGTGAATGGACACTGGAACTTTATGTATTCAGTCCACGCCCTCTGGACGACCTGTTGATAGAGCCGAACATGCCGAAACTATCCCTCTTTGTGAAAGCAAAGAAACGTGCGCTGCTCATCAACGACAAACCTTATACGGCTGTATCCCACGACGGACGCAACGAAATCATCTACAAAGAATTGCCCTTGCTGCAAGGATGGAATAAACTGGTGATCAAACTAGGAGCCGGAGACCGGAACGACTTCACCGGCTATTTCAAATGCGATAACAAGAAAGATTTCCTTCCGTTGTTGAAAGCAGCTTTCGTGAATCCGGAAACCAAATAATAGTAAATAAATATATGATGAAACTTACACACATTTTAGCCTCGGCGGCTATCATTTCAACGCTGAGCGCATGTAACGGTAGCCTGCAAACAGCGGATCGGACACCGGTCGATTACGTCAACCCGTATATCGGCAACATCAGCCATCTGCTGGTTCCCACGTTCCCCACCATCCAGTTACCCAACAGTATGCTTCGTGTTTACCCGGAACGCGCCGACTACACCTCCGAACTGCTGAAGGGGCTTCCATTGATTGTCACCAATCACCGGGAACGTTCCGCATTCAATTTCAGTCCCTATCAGGGAGAAAAGCTGCGTCCGGTCATAACGTACAACTATGACAACGAGCACATTACTCCTTATTCTTTCGATGTGGAACTGGATGACAACCGTATGAAAGCGGAATATGCGCTTTCCCACCAGTCGGCTATCTACCGGATAACGTACGAGGCAGACAAACCGGCTTACCTCATCGTAAACTCCCGCAATGGCTCTATCCACGCCAACGAGAACTTCATCAGCGGCCGCCAGCAACTAAATGACAACACCAATGTCTATGTATATATAGAAGCACAGGAGAAGCCGATAAGCGCCGGCATCCTCGAAAACGGCACTATTGAAACAAGTAAGGATAATGCCGAAGGCGCAAATGCCTGTGCGGCATGGCGCTTTGCCGATGGAACCACAACGGTCAACCTCCGCTACGGTATTTCTTTCATCAGCGAGGAACAGGCCGAAAAGAACCTGCACCGCGAATTAAAAGACTATAACATCAAAGCACTGGCAGAAGCAGGACGCCAAATCTGGAACGAAACGTTGGGACGTATCCAAGTAGAAGGAGGAACGGAAGATGACAAAACCGTATTCTACTCTTCTTTCTACCGTACCTTCGAACGCCCTATCTGCATGAGCGAAGGCGGCCGTTACTTCAGCGCCTTCGACGGAAAAGTACACGAAGACAACGGTACTCCTTTCTACACCGACGACTGGATTTGGGACACTTACCGTGCCGCACATCCTCTCCGCACACTGATCGACCAACAAAAGGAAGAAGACATCATCGCATCCTACCTGCGCATGGCGGAACAAATGGGCAATATGTGGATGCCTACTTTCCCCGAAGTAACAGGTGACACACGCCGTATGAACTCCAATCATGCCGTTGCCACGGTAGCCGACGCACTGGCAAAAGGGTTGAAAGTAGACACGGCAAAAGCCTACGAAGCTTGCCGGAAAGGGATTGAAGAAAAGACGCTCGCCCCGTGGTCGGGAGCACCGGCCGGCTGGCTGGACAATTTCTACCGTGAAAACGGTTATATCCCCGCTCTCCGTGTAGATGAACCGGAAAACGACCCGAACGTACATCCTTTCGAGAAGCGCCAGCCTGTCGCTGTCACTCTGGGAACCAGCTACGACCAGTGGTGTCTCTCCCGTATCGCCCAAGCTCTGAACAAGAAGGAAGAAGCCGAATACTATCTGAAATGTTCGTATAACTACCGGAATCTCTACAATAAAGAAACCGCTTTCTTCCATCCGAAAGATAAGGAAGGACAATGGATTGAGCCATTCGACTACCGTTTCCCCGGAGGCATGGGAGCCCGTGAGTATTATGGAGAAAACAACGGCTGGGTTTACCGCTGGGACGTGCCACACAATGTAGCCGACCTCATCAGCCTTATGGGAGGAAACGAGCAGTTCATCGCCAACCTTGACCGCACTTTCACCGAACCGCTGGGACGGAGCAAATATGCATTCTACGCAAAACTGCCCGACCATACGGGTAATGTAGGCCAATTCTCGATGGCGAACGAACCGTCTCTGCACGTTCCTTATCTTTATAACTACGCCGGACAGCCGTGGAAAACACAGAAGCGCATCCGTCAAATGCTGAAAACATGGTTCCGCAATGACCTGATGGGTATTCCGGGAGATGAGGACGGCGGAGGTATGACTTCATTTGTGGTCTTCTCCTCCCTGGGCTTCTACCCTGTCACTCCGGGATTGCCGGCCTACACCATCGGAAGTCCGCTTTTCACAGATGCCAAGATTACACTCAGCAACGGAGCTGTCTTCGAAATCGAAGCTAAGAATGCTTCCGATGACAACAAATACATCCAGTCCGCCACGCTGAATGGCAAAGAATGGAACAAATCATGGTTCAGCCATGATGACCTGATGAGCGGTGGCAAGCTAGTATTGGTAATGGGCAACAAACCCAACAAGACATGGGCCAGCGGAGCAGAGGATGTTCCTCCATCATTAGAAATCAAGTAGCTATATTCTAGCGATTAAGCGCAAGAGGGTTGTCGAAGAATCATCGAAATAACATCTGATTCTTCGACAATACCTCTTGTCATATTCTCCGGACGACAGCTATCATATACGAGTATTCCAACACTTTGGTTATATAAAATAAGTCCCCGATTCTTATGAATATCATATTGTTTTTCGTACTTTTGCCACATAGGAACAGATTCAAGTAGAAGTACTATGAAATATCAACTGCAATTATTGATTTTTATCCTGCTTTGCCTGGCGGGCAGACTGGATGCGTCTCCTTTATATGATTACGGACTTTATCTTAAGTCTCATGCCGTACCGGCACCGGAAAGGTCTACCTTATATTTGGATGACAACCAACCTTTCTCCGTAAAAAACGACTTAACCATTTCTTTTCAGATATATATACGTGCCAATGAAGCCGACTATGGCTCCATTCTTCATCTGAAGACAGACAAAGGCCAGATAATACGCTTTTCGTTTGTTGCAGGCGAGCAAAACCATGCTCCCGCTTTAATGCTCAATGATGAGATTATCATCATTGACAAACCCATAGAACTGGAAAAATGGATCAATGTCTCGCTGAATCTGCGTCAGAAAGACAATGTGATCGAAATAGAATACGACAAAAAAAAGATGTCGTCCACCTTCCCCCTGCAAGAAACAAACAGTGTAACGATTACATTCGGACAGATGTTAGGCTATCAGGCGGAAGTAGCCCCTGTCAACTTAAGGGATATCAACATCATACAGGACGGCAAACTGACAAGAGAATGGAAATTATGGAAACATAACGACAATCTCTGTTATGACGAAAAAGAGGGAGCCGTTGCACGTGCTGTCCAGCCTCTCTGGCTGATAGACAACCATATCGAATGGAAAACAATCAATAAGATCACGACTTCCAGCAGAGTAGGCATAGCATTCGACGCCCGTTGCGCCTTATTCTATGTAGTCAGTCCCGAATCGGTGAAAGTGCTGGACGAAGACGGAAGACTCAAACAAGAGACTGCCGTACGCGGAGGATATCCTGCCGTAGAATATCCCAACCACCTACTGTATGATACGCTGAGCAATGCACTGGTATCTTACTCGCTGACAGAAAACATCATCTCCCGCTTTTCGTTCGCCGACGGCATGTGGAGCAACGAAGTGCGGAATACCAAAGAGCCCAACAACTATAACCATGCCAAAGCATTTAATCCCGCCGACTCCTCATTCTACTTTTTCGGCGGATATGGCTTCTATAAATACCGTAATGACCTGTTCCGCATGAAGTCCGGCAGCGAAATTATGGAGCAAATTAAATATGATCATCCGCTTTATCCCCGCTATTCGGCTGCTATGGCAGTAGTGGGCGACGAACTATATATCTTTGGAGGCAAAGGAAACAAATATGGTAAACAGGAATTGAGTACCCACTACTACCTCGGCCTGTATGCCATCAATTTAAAAAGTAAACAGTCCCGCACCATCTGGGAGAAAAAAGACGATAACAAGGAAACTATCATGGCTTCCTCCATGTACTTCGAACCGGCAGACAGTTCTTTCTATGCCGTATCTACGGACAACGGGGGAACATTGTGGAAGATTTCCATGAAAAGCCCCGTTTATACAGAAGTTTCAAAACCGATCAATAACCGACTGGATTATCAGGACTGCGATTTTAACCTTTACTATTCACCGACTCACAGGAAACTGTTCCTTGTATTGGACAAGATACTGAACAATCGTACGCACGATATTAAGATCTATTCCATCAATATGCCTTTAGTCAACGAGATAGATATCCGGCAGTCAGTGGATGAAATGGGCTCCGGCAAATGGTGGAATCTGCTGTATGTCATCGGTGTCCTGGCAATACTAGGTTGCGGTGCCTGGTTGTTCTATCGTTCAAGAAGCAAACGTCAGCCAATCCAATCGTCCGCAATCTCAAAAGAAACACCTCAATCGGTTACGGCTCCAAAAGCTATCTCTGAGAATCAAGAGAAAGTTACTCCGACAATGCCGGAACAAGAAAACGAGCCCGCACCGAAAGAGATAGTCCACTACTACGATCGTAGCCGTTCTTCCATCTCATTGCTGGGGTGCTTCAACGTACGCGATAAAGAGGGAAATGATATCACCGCCAATTTCACTCCCCGTCTGAAGCACTTGCTTATTTTGCTGATATTATATACGGAAAAGAATCCGAACGGTATCCTGACCTCCAAAACAACGGGAATCCTATGGCCGGATAAGGAAGAGACGGCTGCCCGCAACAACCGTAACGTAAATTTACGCAAACTGCGGGTATTACTGGAGAGTATCGGTGATGTAGAAGTCGTGACGGAAAACAACTTCATGCACATAAAATGGGGCGAGAACGTATTCTGCGACTATCGCGAAGTACTTGCACGCATCCAGCAATTCAAGGAGAAAGAAAACAGCGAGTTACTCAACCGGATCCTGGAACTTCTGCTGTATGGACCATTATTGCCCAACACTATTCTCGATTGGTTGGATGACTTCAAAGAAACATACTCCAGCCACTCCATCGACTTGTTGAAGGATCTGTTTGAAATCGAAAAGCAACGCAACCATCCAGACATGATTCTCCGCCTGGCAGACATCATGTTCCTGCATGACCCGCTGAATGAAGAAGCATTGGCCGCCAAATGCGCTGTATTCTCCGCACAGGGAAAGAAAGGGATTGCACGAAATCTGTATGACCGTTTCTGCAAGGAGTATCGGGACTCGATGGGAGAAGATTATAAAACACCATTTAATATTTATGGTAACAATGAGGCTATAAGTGCAATTCGAAAGATGTGTGAGGCGGTGTTACCACAAAAATGGAATGATTTGTTTGAAGATAAAATAATACTAAATGTTGTTGATACTGGAGTAGAAACAAATATTTTAAATAAAACTGTTACTTTTAAAAGAGTAGAACCTAATAGAACACCTGTTATAAAGGTTGATCAAGAATTCACAACTACATGGTGCTTTGATGATGCTAAAAATTTCGAAAATTGTATGGTTAATGTAGTTATTGAATTTCTAGATGTTTTAGAAAGAAAATATACCCAATCTTTTGAGATTGCTTTATCAATGGTTAATGGAGAAATTCATGGAGATGCAATAAGATATAGTGATCCAATTCTTAAAAATGAATAAGTAGTTAAAAATATAAAATTCAGTTATCAAGGGTACAACAAAATTTATACTTTTTAAATTGTACCCTTTTTTTAATGCGTAAATTACTATGAAAAATTAATAATCGTATCGGTAGTGAAATTAGACGAAGTCTAAAGCACTACTTTTTTTATACCCCGCTTTAGACATTGTCTATTAAGGGGGATGCATTTGTGAATAAAATCAGATCTCCTCCTGATTATCTTCATTTTAAAAATACAGGAGGAAGATAGGATGGAAAACGATTATAAAAGAAACTATTTTTGGATCAAAAGAGATCTTAAAGGAAACAGACACTATTATTTTAAAATAAAAGGTCAATACCATGAGGTATCGGAAGAAGTATATAAAACTTGTTACAATTCATTTAAAAAAGAAGAACGTGAAAAAGAAAAGAGAAATGAGTTTAAAGTATCCAGTTTAGATCAGTTAGATAATAATAATACAGCGCTTGTAGATAAGATTGCTGATGATAAGAATCAATATGATACTTTTAATGTCAATGAAGAAGTTGAAAATGTAATGAACATCATTAATCAACTTTCAGAAGAAGATAAGAATCTTATTACGAATCTTCTTATCAAGAATAAAACAGAAAGAGAACTCTCTGCATTGATGGGTGTTTCTCAACCAGCAATACATAAACGTAAAAAAAGAATAATAGAAAATATCAAAAATAAGTCAAAAAAGTAACTTGTTTTTTTTTAAAGGTTATCAAGTAATAAAAAAATGTCCAGTTATATATGAGGGGAGTTATTAAGCATCTCCTCTCAAGAGGACATTGAAAACAGAATAGTCTGAATCAGCAACAAAAAGTTTTCTAGCACGTTGATAGTTGCGCCAAGAGAATATGTGAACATAGAAATGTAAGGTCACAATAAAATGTGAACTTTTTCTCTGTATCGTATTGGAGCGAGAAACAACTGATCATAAAAGGTTGGGGATAGACCTTTGCCGGTATGAAAACGTAAATGATACTTCACTCTATTCAACAGTCGAGCGTGAACAAACCGTCGCAACAATTGAGGAGTGGTCTTTGACACGTGTGTCGTATGTTCTTGATGATCCTATATAGAAGCTGGTTTGGACAATGGAAAACAGACTTGAACCGATACGTTTATTGATAGATCGTGACACCTGTAAAAAAAATGCAGGTGTCATCATTGTGTTAATAAAGGAAAGGATTGATCTTATGAAAAAAGTACATATTTTAACACAAGAAGAAAATAAACTTTCTTCGAAGCAGTTAGAGGAGTATATGGAATTCGCTGCTAAAAACAATTATGAACTTACTGGAGAATTGCATTTTCATTTTTCTAATGCTTTTTATGAACCAGAGAAGTTTGTGAATACAATAAAGGATCTTACGACAAGCAGAACATTTGTTACTGATGGTGAATGCATCGTGTTTGCTAATGCATTCAATGATGGAAGACTTCTTAAGGCATTTGAAGATAATGGTTTTGAAGTCTATGAACGTGACAGTGGTCGTCTTATTCAGGATGTGTTCAATGAATTCAACGAAAGACAGATTCATACTTTGAAAGCTGTAATTAACAGTGCATTAGAATCAGCTGTTAATAACAAGCCACTGTTTGTAACAAGCAAATCAAACAGTGAAGCCACTCATGATTGTGTACGAGAATATGTATCCAAGTATGACTTGGATCATGCTGTTGTTATTCAACTTTCAAATCTGAATGAAGAATTTAAAAAACAGATTGGAGATGTCATAAAAAATGAAAAGTGTGACCATCTGGTACTTATTGAACCTGATTCTTTTTCAAAACAAATGCAACAGGATGTTGTTGACTTTGCATTGGAAAATAATCTGAAAGTAGACAGTTACTATGCACAGCCAGAAGTTGAAATTTCATTACAGATGAAAGGCATGGTTAACTGATTGAATGGATATCTTTGATTACTATTACATATATACATGCCTGAAGAAACTTGTCACCTATAAAAAGATCACTAAAAATGTTGCCAATAAAGTTCTGAAGAAGTATGAGGAAGAATGCAATCCATTGGTCAGATATCATTTCTAAATTCACAAAATAAAGTGCATAATGCCATAGATAGTTAAAAAAATTTGTGGTACTGTGTGTAGTGATAGGAAAGGGGATTTTTGAAATGACTCAAAAACAAGTACACATTATTGAACCTTTAGAAAGATTTGTAAACAGAATCAATCTTGTTGGCTGTTATGCAAGAGTCAGTTCAGACAGTGAAGATCAGCTTAATTCATATAACAATCAGGTTGACTTCTATGAATCCTATATCAACAGTCTTGAAAATTCCAAGCTGGTTAAGATCTATACAGATGAAGGAATAACTGGAACAAGAATGGACAAGAGAGATGGTTTTCTTCAAATGATTGAAGACTGTCGAAAAGGTCTTATAAATAGAATAATTACTAAATCGATCAGTCGATTTGCACGAAATATAACGGAGACACTTTCAGTAGTAAGAGAGCTGAAATCAATAGATGTCTCCGTTTATTTTATGACAGAAAAAATTGATACAGCAAAAATGGGAAGTGAAATGATGCTTGCTGTTTATGCTGCCTGTGCTGAAATTGAATCAAAAGCAATTTCAAATGCACAAAAATGGGCATTTCGTACAAGGGCAAAAGAAGGAAGATACAATCAACCGAAACTGCCATATGGATATCAAAGAATAGATGGTGAAGTAAAAGTCATAGAAGAAGAAGCAAAGATTGTTGAAGATATCTTTAATAAATATGTGAACAAAGATTTTTCGGTAACAAAACTTGTGGATTATCTGAATAAACATTATTTCAAAAAGAAAAAGTGGTCACAGTCCACAGTTTCATCAATGCTTAAAAATGAAAGGTATTGTGGAGATATGCTTCTTCAAAAAAAGTATTCACCTGATGTCTTTCCTTATAAGTTAGTCACAAATAAAGGTGAACTTGCACAGTATTATGTTTACGATGTGTTTCCAAAAATCATTGATCGTGAACTTTTTGAAAAGGCAAATGAAAAACTTGTGAACAACAAGTTGAAGTTCAATAAAAATCAGACAGATGGAAATAGAGAATATCTGCTGACATCAAAAATAAAATGTGAACATTGTGGTGGAACTTTTAAAAGAAGGGTGTTGAGGAATAAAGAATATTGGAGTTGCAGTAATCATGTTACTTCAGCAAAGAAATGTGAAGTAAAAATGATTGGAACGGATGAAATAGAAGATGCATTTTTAAAAATCTTTTATAAGCTCAAAGAAAATATTCATGTTTTGGAAGCCTATAAAAAACATATTGTGAATTTTACGACAAATGACGATGACAGATGTGAACTTGATCTCGTTAATCGTGAACTTAAAAAAGTAAGCAGTTCTATCAATACACTTGTTCGATACTATCAGAAAGATCTTATAAGTCTGGAAGATTATAAGAAAAAGCATAACGAGTTGCTGGTAGACAAATCAGTTTTTGAAATGCAAAAGTGCAAACTCAATGAAAAAATCTATCAGAGGTTTGAAGTGATACAGACGCAGATCATCATTGAATGTCTGGAATCAATGAAAGAAATTACTGCACTGGATGAAGAAATCTTCAATACTTTAGTTGATTCGATTGAAGTGGGAACATTGGATATCCAGTTCACATTGAAAAACGATCTTAAATTAAAAGTAGAAAGGAAACAGTTCTAATGGATAAAGAAAAGGCAAAAGAAAACAGAATGGTACAGCAGTTTTTTAAAAACAAGGTCTTTTGGGGAATTGACAGTATTCCTTTAAAAAGAAAAATCTACAGAGGTAAAAGAGATAAGAATGGATCTCGGAAAAATGAATGCTTCTATGTAAGTGAAGATCAGAAATATCGAATCGAAGAAAGTGTTCTGGTCAAGAATGTGAATTTGTTGCTGGAAGAAGTTATCAATATGAAAGACAAATACATACAAGGATGGAACAGTGAATCAAGTGAACAGTATTTTGAAATACTAAACAGAAATGCACTTCAAAATGTGAATACAGAAAGTGACTACAAGAACTTTATCTGTGACTATCTGAATCAGCAAAATTCACAGGAATATGAAAATGTGAAGTTAAAAAGCAATATAGAAAAATGTGAATTCAAGAATATTATTGAAAAGATTGAGGTATATGAAACAGGAATACTGAGTATTTTCAATAATGGTCTTGAACTTTTTATTAATTATTAAGGAAAGGGGGTAAGATTGTGAACTATATTATCAGAGATGACAAAGAACATGAAACAACTGCACCGAAGGTTAAAGTGATTGCTCCAAGAAAGAAGTTTCAGCCATCATACAATGACAGGCAAAACAGGGAAATAAGAGTTGGAGCATACTGCAGGGTCTCAACGGATTCTGACGAACAGGAACTGAGTTATGAAACACAGTGTGAATATTATGAAAACTACATAGGCAGTCATGAAAACTGGGAACTTATTGCCATTTATTCAGATGAAGGAATAACGGGTACATCAACCAATAAAAGATCAGATTTTATGCGTATGATTGATGATGCTCGAGCAGGAAAACTGGATATGATCATTACTAAAAGTATTACAAGATTTGCAAGGAACACTGTTGATTCACTGATGTATTTGAGAATCCTCAAGGAATACAATGTCGATGTTTACTTTGAAGTAGAGAATGTTCACAGTCTGGAAGCAAATGAGATGTTGCTGACGATCCTTTCAAGTGTTGCTCAACAAAGCAGTGAAGATAAAAGTGAAAGTATCAAGTGGGGATATCAAAGGCAGTTTGAAAAAGGAAAGGTTTATGCTGCCAACATGTATGGCTATAAGTCAAACAAAGGAACACTTGATATTATTGAAGAAGAAGCAGAAGTTGTTCGAGAGATCTTTTCTAAATATCTTTCAGGGATGAGCGAAAGTAAAATAGCAAGGTACCTGACGGAAAACAAAGTCCCCAAGAAGAACGGGAGTACAAAATGGGATTCAGGAACGATTGGCAGGATGCTGCAAAATGAAAAGTACAGTGGTGATGCTCTTTTAAAGAAGACATTCAGCATAGACTTTCTTCATAAGAAACGGTATAAAAATGAAGGTCAGAAGAAAATGTACTTTGTGGAAAACAGTCATCCTGCAATTGTGACCAAAGAAGTATTCAAAGCGGCTCAAGTAGAAAGAACAAAAAGGAATATGAAATCAAATGATGAAAAAGAAGTTGTGGAAAGTCAACATCAAAATCGCTATTCATCTAAAAATCCTTTAAGTAACAAAATCATCTGTTCAGAGTGTGGCGCCTTATATAGAAGGGCTGTCTGGACAAAAAGAAATAAGGAAAAAGAACCTGTATGGAGATGTTCAAACAGGTTGAAGAATGGAAAAGCAATCTGTCCAAACAGTGTGACTTTAAAAGAAAAGCCATTACTGGATGCTTTGACATCATTGATCAATGGAAAAACAAAATCAAAAGAAAAAACACGACTTGAACTTGCTAAAGAATTATCGGAATATTTGAATCCAAAAGATATTGTTGAAAAGAAACAAAAACTGAATTGTGAATTAGAAAATGTGAATTCACAAATAAACGAATTATTAGATAAAGGAATGTTACTTGTTGCCAGAGGCGTTCAAGACGAAAGTCAAATTGAGGAACACTTGGCACAATGTTATCAAACCAAACAAATGCTTAAAAAAGAACTGCAAAAGCTTGATGACAAATACAATGCATTAAAGCAAGGCAGACAGGAAAAACTATTAAAAACGTTAGAAAAAAACAGCAATGAACATACTGTTATGACACAAGAAGATCTTGCAGTTTTTATTGATAGAATTGTTGTAAAGAAAGACAAGATTGAAATAGAAACAATAGATGATCAAAAGTGTGAACTGATTTTAAATAATTAATAAAATAAGTCGGAGGAACATTATGTTGTGTAGATATATTGGTGAAAAAGATACTGATGATTGTAAGATACATTTCTAAAAATCATAATTTTAGGTTACAAAGATTGATGTAAAATAGATAGCCTAAAAGCAGGAAGATGAGAAAAATTTATAATTTATCATCATCTGCTTTTCTAGTATTAAATAAAGTATAGGAGTATAGGCAGGTAAAATTAATGTGAAGTAATATTTTTGTATGTATAGTTGTATGGAAAATTTATGTAGCAGTGAACAATACCTTGGAGTATATATATGTTGTTATATAAAAAGACATTATTAATTATGTATTGAAAGAAGATTACCAGAATAAGAAGAATTATTTTGGTAAAATATCAAATATTAACAAATTCATTTTGAAATGAATTTAATATTTAATAAAAGCTATATATTGTTTTAATATGATATCATGAGGGAGTAAGCTCTCACAGAGAAAGCTACCTGTTTTAGAATAATTTAGACTAGACTACATAAAAAGGAAAAGAGAGAAAAAAATAGAGATGTTTT